>JAEEGL010603664.1_pt1 | contig 11776 bp, 12 predicted proteins | sample 9134231 | NCBI WGS metagenome assembly JAEEGL01 (sample SAMN16246548, study PRJNA631951) | gut metagenome | biome: gut microbiome; feature: rumen; material: fiber-attached | host: Bos | place: Iran: Karaj | collected 2018-10
AAACTTGCATCAGGTTCAGTTGCTCCGTTAATTATTATTTCCGTATCTGCTCTGAACCAAAAACCTTTTTCTTTATTTGCAACATTACTGCTGTTTTCCGGCGTATATGAAGGATGTGTTTTAAACGAACTTGAACTGCTGCTGATATGAGAATGAGAACTTGGTAAAGAAATAGAAACTATTTCTTCCCATCTTTCTCTCATAAGTTTTGCTATATCAAAAGAGCTCATTCCAACTTTGTTTACACCTGAAATTTTTAATAATTTTTCAAATTCAATTTGTAACAATGCCCATTGTTCGTCAGTAATATTGGATACGCCGTATCTGGGCATACTGACTTTGTTTGATCTTGCTATAGTAATAAAATTACCGTCTTTAGTTAAATATCCTAAATCTGCACACCAGCATCTGTTAAATTCACCGACATTGATATACCAACTATCGGATTGCGGTGTAACAAAAACATCAAAATATCTGTTAGCATTGCTGCCATCGAAACTTATATCCGTAGTATCATAAACTCTTATAACTAATTTAGAATCTGCGAACACAGATTCTCCGTATTGTTGTTTTAATTTGTTAGTATAATCCGCCGAAATAGACCAATAAGCAAAAATGCAAATAGGATCTCTTGGTAAAATAGTAATTTTTGTGTCACCATAATCTAATGGTAAACCTGTTTTGTTTACGGGCTTTTCTTGAGCCTCGATTTTTGAACTTAAATTCTCGGACATAATTACACCTTCTTTTAGAGTTTATGATTATATTTGATATATTGTATAAATAATATATAAAATAGTCAACATGTTTTTTAATACATAATATCTTTAAAGTTTATTAATTTTTAACTATAATATATTTTTATGAATATTCTAAAAAGTATAAATTCAAAACTTGTTAATTGGCAAATGAAAAAAGGACACTCTTTCTTATTAGGGAAACCTTATTTCATGGTTTTAGATACAACATCTTGTTGTAATTTGGAATGCGTTTGGTGTCCTACTGGTCAACGTAGAAATTCAAGAACAGCTTGTATTATGCCCAAAGATAAATCTTTAAAGATAATTAATAAATTCGGCAAATATTTAAAAGGAATTTTGCTTTTTAACTGGGGTGAACCGTTATTAAATCCGAATATAACAGATATAATAAAAGCTATAAAGAAATACGATATTTACTGTTCTTTATCAAGTAATTTAAATGTAGATTTAGATGAACGGAAAGCTAAAGACTTATTAAATTCCGGTTTAGATTTATTAATTTGTTCCATAGACGGAATAACACAAGAAAGTTATGAAACATATAGAAGAAAAGGTAGTTTTAATAAAGCTTTCAACAACTTAAAATTGTTATTACAAACAAAGAAAAAATTAAATTTAAATAAACCTATTATCGAATGGCAATTTTTAGTTTTTAAGCATAATGAACATGAAATAGAGCAAGCAGAAAAACTTGCAAAAGAAACAGGTGTAGACAGAATCAATTTTGCAAAACCATGGTGTCCGCAAGATTGGGTTTCAACAATAGATAAATATAGCAATTATAACTTACAAAACAACAAAAAAGAATATAAACCTACAGATAAATATTGCAATTGGTTATGGAATGCGATTGTAATAAATGCTAATGGTTCTGTTTCCCCTTGCTGTTCGGTAGAAAACGAATCCGAAGATTTTGGCAATATATTTGACACTCCGTTTTATAAATTGTGGAATAATGAAAATTATAAACAAGCAAGAAAATTTAATATTACAAGGAAAAAAACAAATTTTTCTAACAGGTGTACTATATGTGAACATATAGGAACCGTAAATCACAGGTGCAAATAAAATGAAAACAGAATTTGAATTAAATACTCCGAAATCATTAAGATTACACATAGGTATTTTCGGAAGAACAAACGTCGGTAAATCAACCCTTGTTAATTATATTTCGGGACAAGATACTTCAATAGTTTCTTCCGTAGCCGGAACAACAACAGACTCCGTATACAAAAGCATGGAACTTTCCCCTTTAGGACCTGTAACTCTTATAGATACTGCAGGTATTGATGACATATCCAATCTCTCAAAAGAAAGAATTGAAAGAACTACAAAAAGTTTTGATTTAACCGATGTTGCAATTATATTATTGTCACCAAATATTTGGACACAATACGAACAAAATATTATAAAAGCTCTTACCGATAAAAAAACTCCGTTTTTATTTATTGTAAACAATTATAAAAAAGAAGTATTATCATCAAATTTCAAAGAACTGATTTCACAATATAAATTCATTGAAACTGAATTATTGCAAGAAACAAGTTACAGAGAACAATTTTTATCGGAATTAAAACAAAAACTTCTTTCCGTAATTCCTGAAAATGTTTTAAATTTACAACCGCTTACACAAAACATTATAAAAAGCTTTCAAACTGTTGTTATGGTTGTACCGTTAGATTTAGGTGCACCGAAAGGAAGACTTATCTTACCGCAAGTTCAAATGATAAGAGCTTGTCTTGATATAAACGCCATCGTTATAATAACAAAAGAGACGGAACTTAAACAAACATTAGAAAAGTTAAAATATAAACCTGATATTGTAATTTGTGATAGTCAGGTTGTAAAAAAAGTTTTGGATATAATACCTAAAGATGTTTTATTTACAACTTTTTCAATAATTTTTTCGTCTAACAAATCAGATTTTAAAACAATGCTTGAAGGAATAAAAGCGATAAAAAACTTAAAACCGGAAAACAAAATTCTTATAGCAGAAGCTTGTTCTCATCATGCAAGCAAAGATGATATCGGCAGAGTAAAAATTCCTAAGTTGTTAAGTAAATATTTAGGGTTTGAAATAAAGTTTGATGTTTCTTCGGGAATAGATTATCCGAAAAACTTGGAACAATATTCTTTAATTATACATTGCGGCGGATGTATGATTAACAAGAAACAAATGATATCAAGATTGAACTATGCCGTCGAAAAAAATGTTCCCATAACAAATTACGGCATGGTAATATCTTTCGTTAACAATACTCTTGACAGAGTAATAGAACCGTTTATTAAATAATTACAGAGAATTTACTATAACGGTTGAAACTTTTTGCAACAAATCAAAATAGGATTGATTTTCTGTTTTTCCAAAACCCTTTTCTTCTGCTGAAATGCTGTTTATTTGATTCTTTTCATCTGCAGAAACTAAGTCTGCAATTATATTTGCTTTAGAAATAAACAGTAATGTGTCATCACTTTGTAATCTTTTAAGTTCTGTTTTTGCTATCTCTACAAAATTAAATTTCAAATTTAAAATATAGTCGCTGTTATTAGTCACAACAACAAAACCGTTTTGAATTAAAGACGTTGAAAGTATTTTTGTAAGTTCATTTTTATTTTTGTTTGATGAAATATTTAAAGCAATTTTTTTGTTATTACCTAAGAAATTCAACTCATCACTAACTTTTCTAAAAGAATAATTTTTAATAAAATCTTCATCTAAATTAAAAGTTTTTTGCAAATTCAAATCCAACTTATAATTTGATTTTTTTAAGTAAGAAACTTTATTGAAAGAGTAATCTATTTTCCCTTCTTCGTCTGCAGTAATAGACTCTATAGAAAAATTATTCAAAGATTTTACCGTAAAACAATATTTTGAACATACTTCTTTTGTTTTATTAAAATAAGCAACTATATCAGCTTTTATTCCGCTGTGATTTTCCGTTAAACTAAAAGTGTTTTTAAAACTGATATCTTCTAAAATATCATCGATTATTGATGTTATTTCAGGTTCTAATGCCTGATGTACACCATAAATATATATTATTTCCAGTGCTTCAAACAATTCCGGTAATGCTTGCAAAAAATAATTGTTACTTATTAATTGTTTTGCTTTTGTATACCTGTTAGCTACATTTTGTCTTAATTGTTCATATTCTTTTGCAAGTCTTGCCTTTTCTTCTTCATAATCTTTTTTATTATATTCCACCAACGCATGAACGGTATAATAATATTTGCCTTTATCTTCATATTTTTCAAAATAAATATCTTTTAATTTTGTATCCAAAAGTCTGACTTCTCTTGTTTTTGTTTTTGTTCTTTCATCTAAAAATATTCCCGTATCGGAAATAATATGTTGCGTGTTTATAGACATTGTTAAATCCAGGCTTTTAGTTACTTGGGTTAAAGCATCGTTTATGGCAGACTGTCTTGCTTTATCAAAAACGGATTGTGTTGAAGAACCTGAAAAGAATAACTTTTTTTTCTCTTCAAAATTTTTACCTATCCAGGAAGGCATTTTCTTTGACGATTTTTCGATAAGTTTAGCTTGTAATACCGAAATATTACAAGCTAAACTAAGAACTACAAATAAAATTGTTAATAACTTAAATCTAAACATTATTGGTTTGCGCTTTCTGAAGCTTTGTTATAAAATCTGCTCTCTGCTTCTTGTAACAACTGTTTTGCGCTTTTGTTTTGTTCTACTTGTTTAGATGTATCGTCAAAAGCTCTTTTTACCAAGTCTTTGTATGTTGCTTCGGGTAAAGAAACCAAAGAATATGTTCTGTAATAAACTTTACTTTCATCACCTTTTTGCTCTTGAATTTTTTCCGTGTATGTTTCTTCTACAACAACACCTGAAATATTCAATTTATTAACATTAGACATAAATACATCTTTCAAATAACCGCCGGTGTTATCTTCATACATACCGGTTTCTAAACTTCTTCCGAACTCTACGCCGATAGTATTTTTTACTTGCTCGGCTACTTTTGTTTGCGCTGCTGCAAAAGAAGCTCTTTTTGATGCTTCTAAATTATTGAAACCTTCGGCAACAGAAACATAGAACATTTTACCTTTTTCCGTATAGTGTTCTTCGCCGCTCTTTACCCATTTAGGTTGACCGCCGTTAGGTATTGTTTCAATAACTGCTATTTTAACTTGATCTTTACTTGAAATTTGTCCTTTCTTGCTTGCACAACCGCAAACTAAACCTAAAAACAAAAAACTAAAAGAAACAGCTAAAATCTTTTTCATTTTTATCTCCTGCTAAACTACAGAATTAGAAATAAAATCTTACACCTGCTTCAGGTACCCAGTCACCAAATGTGTTGAATTGACTATTACTGTTACCATTTGCGCTTGCTGAACCATAACGAAGTCCGATTTCAGTAAGAACGGATAAGCATGGAATAACAAAATATTCTATACCTACACCACCTTCAGCCATAAATATTGATTGAGATTGAGAATTCCATGTTCTTTTATCTTCATAATTTCCAAAACCTAAACCGGCTAATAAATACAATTTAACTTTGTCTCTGTTTATAAAACTATATAAAAACTTTCCGGAAAATAAAACTGCAGCTTCGGCATCACCGCTTGAAAAGCCCAATCCAAGATCAATACCTATTTCTTCACTAATCCAATATCTTGCAGCTATTTGATCTAAACTAACATTTACTACTCTTGCTCCCATACGAGAATACCCTATACCGAAATCTCCGCTTGATGAACTGCTGCTTTTACTGCTTGTTGATTTGGAAGAACTTCCGGAACTGCTACTGCCACTACCACCTCTTGCTGCAAAAGATACACTTACACAAAGCATCAACGACAATAATACTGCTGACAACTTTCTCATTTAAAACTTCCTCCTTTTTTTATTTTTACTCCAACGATTTCTTGCCTTTAATTATATATTGTACATTATAAATTGTTTTTTAAAGTTCTCCTTTAATATCCATTTGTTCTATTTCTATAGATGCTATCTTACCATATAAACTGCCCTGTTCTGCAGCTTTTTTATACCATTCAAGAGCTTTCGAGTAGTTTCTCTTTACGTATTCCCCTTCGTAATACATATCACCGAGTTTTTCTTGTGCATAAAGTCTTCCGTCTTCTGCTCCTATTAAGAATAAATCAAACGCTTTTTTATAATCCTTTTTAACAAAAATACCGAAATAATACATTGAAGCTAAAACTTCTTGAGCTTTTTTATTTCCGTTATTTGCATATTTATTTAGTAACTCGGCTGCTTTATCATAATCTCTGTCTGTTCCTTTACCGCCAAACATCATCCAAACCATTTCGAGTTGGGCATCAATATTATTGTTTTCCGCAGCTTTTGAATAATATTTAAAAGATTCTTTGTAATCCTGTTGAATTTTATCCGTACCGTCATAATAAATTTTTGCAAGTTTCATTTGAGCAGAAACATCATTATTATTATCCGCATATTTCTTTAATTTATCTATCTCACTTCCGCAACCTACTAAAACAGACATACAAACTAATGCCATTAATAAATTAAACTTTTTCATAAAAATCCCTTTAATATATATTTTAATACTTTGTCTATTCTATAAAATTACTATATATTTTACAACAAATCACTGGGATCAAGTTCTATATTAATAAATGTTTCAAAAGGTAATTTTAACGAAGATGAAACTTTTTCCAGAACATTTTTTAAATGTTGTCTGTTACCTTTTAATATTATTTGCCATCTGTAAGTTCCGTTTAGCTTTGATATATATGATTGAGCCGGTCCAAGTATGGATATAGGATAATTTAATTTATTAATTTCTTCTTCTATAAATTTATAAACTTTTTCCGTAAATTCAAAAGATTTTTTATTATCTTTGTTTCTTACAGTTATTTTTGCAATACTGCAAAACGGAGGGTAAGATAAATCTTTTCTGAATTCTATTTCTTGTTCATAAAATTTTTTGTAATTATACTGTTGAGCAAACATTAAAGCATAATTTTCGGGATGTTTTGTTTGAACCAACACTTTTCCTTTAATTTCCGCTCTGCCGCATCTTCCCGCAACCTGAGTAATAAGTTGAAAAGTCCTTTCCGAAGATCTGAAATCGGGCAAATATAAAGATGTATCCGCATCAACAACACACACCAGTGACACTCTCGGAAAATCAAAACCTTTTGTTACCATTTGTGTTCCTAACAAAATGGAATATTTCTCATTTTTTATACCTTCATAAACATCGGTATAAACTTGTTTTGATGTGGCAGTATCTCTATCTAATCTAAAAACTTTCGTGTGAGGAAATAATTTATTTAAATCTTCTTCTACTCTTTGAGTTGCCATACCTATAATTCTGTATTTGTTGTTACCGCAATTAGGACACTTATGCGGAAATTTCATTTGTTTACCGCAATAATGACATTCCAAATGTTCCGGATGTTTATGATATACCATGGCAACGGAACAATCAGGACATTGTATTACAGTATCACAATTTTCACATATAATTGACGGAGAGAAACCTCTTCTGTTCAAGAATATTATTACTTGTTCTCTTCTTGCTAAAGCTCTTTTTATTGCTTGTAACATCGGTTTTGAAAAAACAGAAACGGATGGTTTTATATTACTTAATGAAATCATTTTTATCGCGGGCATATCTTTTTTATCTATTCTGTAAGGCATTTCAATTAACTTGTATTTATTTTCTATCGCTGAATAGTAAGATTCTATCGATGGCGTTGCAGAACCAAAAACGGTAACGGCATTATTATATTGTGCTCTCCATAACGCTATTTCTTTAGTATCATAAGAAGGTTTGTTATTCTGCTTATATGTATTTTCGTGTTCTTCGTCTATTATTACTAATCCCAAATTGGTAAAAGGCAAAAATATTGCAGATCTTGCACCTACAACAATTTTTATTTCTCCGTTTTGTATGGCATTAAAAATTTTATATTTTTGTATTGTTGTTACTCCGCTATGCCATAGAGCAACAATGTTACCGAATCTCTTATTTAGTATCGAAATAAATTGCGGGGTTAAAGAAATTTCCGGTAATAAAAATATTGCCGACTTATTATTATCTATTGCAGTTTGAATACTTTTTAAGTAAACTTCAGTTTTTCCCGAACCCGTAACACCATGTATTAAAAAGTTTTCATTATTACTATTTTTTATTGCAGATTCTATTTGTTCTATAGCATCTTTTTGATATTGTGTCATATCAAAATTAGAATTGACTATTTTTATTTTGGATTTTTTTATCTTTGAATTTCTTTTAGGAACTTTTAACGATATAGGAACAATAGTAGCTAATGCTTCGCCGACAGAACACAAATATGTTTGAGATAACCATTTGGAAAGTTCAACAATTTCATCAGTTAAAATTTCAACTTCGTCTATAACTTTTTTTATGTTTTTTAATTTGATGTTGTCTTTTTCTTCATAATTATCAATTATCGATATTACATAACCATCAAGAGTCCTTGTTCCAAAAGGAACAGAGACTCTTCTATATTTTAACTCTTTATCTTTTAACTCTTCGGAAATTGTGTAATAAAAAGATTTATTTAACGGAACAGGTAAAACTACTTCTGCAACTCTCATATTTAACCTTTTTTATTGACTAAAGCCATTACTTTTTTCATATCTTGCCAAACATCTTTTTTTAGTTTAGGATTTCTTAACAATGCGGCAGGATGATATGTGGGCATTAACGGTATTCCTTTATATTCGGTAAATTTACCTCTTAATGAACTTATAACATCATCTGTCTTTAATAATGCTCTTGTTGATGATGCTCCCAATGTAATAATTACTTTTGGAGAAATTATTTTTATTTGTTCATCCAAAAAAGGTTGACAAGTTTGCATTTCTTCCGGAGTAGGAGGTCTGTCATTTCCTTTAAGCTCCGGATTTTCCGGATTTTTCATAGGATGACATTTTACTATATTTGCTATATAAACAGTCTCTCTTTTATAACCCATTGCTTCTATAATTTTTGTTAATAAATCACCTGCTCTGCCAATAAAAGGTTTACCTTCGTGATCTTCTTGAAACCCGGGTCCTTCCCCCACAAACATAATATTTGCATAAGGGTCTCCGCTACCGCAAACCGCATTTAATCTATATTTCCCTAATTCACATTTTTTACAATTAACAATATGTTCTTTTAAATCTTCCAGTTTCTGTTCGGCATTTTTAGATTGTATGTTTTTTATAGGTTCTTGTTTTATTTGTTTTTTCATTTGTACACTTTCTTGTATTTTTGTTTTTTGTTCGGATTGTTCAACTTTATTGTTTACTACTGTTTTTTCTTCTTTTTTAGCAGAAGAATTAATTTGTATAGTTTTATCCAATACAAGTTCTTCTTCTCCCCAATTCTTATATTCTTCTATTGCTGTTCTAGCAAGTTTTAAGAGTTTTATATATTCCGATTGATTCATTTATTATCTCTCTTGCAACATTTTCTTTTGATGTTAACTTCAAAACTTTTGTTCTGCCATCCTTAAAAATAAGTGTAGGTGCTGAATTTTTAGAAGAAATTGTACTTACACCATTTGCAACTATCATATCTAAATTTTTTTCTTTTAATTTTGTTTTAGCATAAGATAATAAGTTTTTACTCTCTAAGGCAAAACCTACAACAATATTTTGTTTCTTATGTTCTCCGACATATTTTATAATATCGGGATTTTTTACAAGTTTTAAACTTAATGTATCAGAACCCATATCTTTCTTTTTTATTTTGTTTTTTGCAATTTTAGCAGGTCTGTAATCTGATACCGCTGCCGCACCTATAAAGATATCGGCATATTTTAAATTGTCCTTTACAGCCATAAGCATATCTTTTGCACTTACAACATCAATAACCTTACATTTTTTGCTTTTTTGTATATCAATACTTGATGGTCCTTTCACGACAATGACATTACAATTTTGTTTTAATGCTTCATCTACCAATGCTTTACCCATTTTACCGGAAGATGCATTTGAGATAAATCTTACAGGATCTATGTATTCTCTTGTGGGACCGGAAGTTATAAGTATTGTTATAGACATTTTATTTTAATTGATTTTTTATTGTTTCCAAAATAGTATCGTTATCCGCAAGACACCCGTCACCTACAACTCCGCAAGCAAGAAGACCTGGCCTTGCATCAACTATTTCATATCCGTAACTTTTTAATGTTTCTATATTTTTTACAACGGCTTTATGATGATACATATTGTGATTCATTGCAGGACAAACTATAATTTTTGCCGTTGTCGCAATTGCGGTAGATGTTACCAAATTGTCTGCCATACCGTTAGCTAACTTTGAAATAGTGTTTGCAGTTGCGGGAACGATTACATATACACCCGCTTTTTGTGCAAGCGAAACATGTTCTATTTCAAAATAAGAACTATCAAACATATCAACAACAACTCTGTTTTTAGATAAGGACTGAAATGTTAACGGAGTAATAAGCTTTGTTGCGGCTTCCGTCATTACACAAGTAACATTTGCTTCCAATTTAATAAGAGATCTTACCAAATCACAAACTTTATATATCGCAATACCGGCACAAATACCGATTATTACATTTTTACCTTTTAAATTAATTTGCTGCATTCTCTTCTTGTTTTTCCTCTTTTGCTGCTTCTCTCTTCTTTTTTATTTCTTCTATCTTTTCGTATGTTGCTTCACCGGATAAAACATCTCTAACAGCTTTATCCAATAATTCCGCTTGAGACAATTTTCTATAATCTTCTTCGTTCTTTTTAACTTTTATCCAATCTATTGCAAGTTTTGTAACTTCATATTTTCCTTTACCTGACGCAAAAAATAATTCCTCTATTGGTCTTTCTTCATTAGTCATTTTACTTTCCCCCACGTATATTTTTATTTCTTTTTATTGCTAATCTTTCTGCACAAATTATTGATTTAGCTTGCTTTATACTTTCATCCAATTTATCGTTTAAAATCAAATAATCATATCTAGGCAAATATGTTAACTCTTTTTTAGCATTTTCAAGTCTTGTCTTTATAACATCTAACGAATCTTTATTTCTCTTTATAAGTCTTTCTTTTAATATTTTTAAAGTCGGTGTTGTAATAAATATCATCAAAGCGTCTTTATATTGTCTTTTTATCTTAACAGCACCTTGAACATCTATATCAAGTAAAATATCTTTCCCTTTGTTTATAGTTTGTTCTAACACTTTCTTTGAAGTACCGTAAAAATGGTCATGAACCTTTGCCCATTCAACAAACATATCCTTTTTAACCATTTTTTTAAATTCAGTATCGTTAACAAAAAAATACTCTATTCCGTTTTTTTCTCCTTTTCTAGGCTGTCTTGTTGTAGTCGAAACGGAATAAACAATATTCTTATCACTTTCTATTAAAGCATCGCAAATACTTGTTTTCCCTGCCCCCGAAGGCGCGGAAACAATTATTATCATTCCTTTCTTTTTCATAATCTTATATTTTATTAAAAAAAACTAAAAAAAACAATTGTTACAATCAGAAATTAGTAATTAGCAATTAGTAATTTCTGTATCCTGCGGACAGATGTTTTATAGATTACTTCTCTATACTAACAATACCAACAAAACGATCAAAAAAAAGCCGGGCAGAAAAATCTGCTCGGCTTTTTGTATATTTTATCTATATTACTTTATATCTGATGTACAATGTGGGCATTTTGTTGCTTTTATATCGATTTCAGAAAAGCAATATGGGCATTTCTTTGTTGTAGGTGCTGCCGGTGCCGGTGCCGGTTCTTCTTTCATCTTGTTAATAGCTTTAATTATTACGAATATTGCGAAAGCTACTATCAAGAAAGAAATTATGCTGTTAATAAAGAATCCCAAATTCATTGTTACTGCTCCGGCTGCTTTTGCTGCTTCCAAAGAAGCATAAGGCGCTGCCGTTTCTGCTTCAACTCTTAATTCGATAAACCAGTTGGTAAAATCAACCTTGCCCATCAAAAGACTGATAGGTGGCATTATAATATCTGCAATCAAAGAATTAACAATCTTTGTA
>JAEEGL012040379.1_pt1 | contig 11776 bp, 4 predicted proteins | sample 9134231 | NCBI WGS metagenome assembly JAEEGL01 (sample SAMN16246548, study PRJNA631951) | gut metagenome | biome: gut microbiome; feature: rumen; material: fiber-attached | host: Bos | place: Iran: Karaj | collected 2018-10
CGAGCGCGATACGCTGATAACGAGATTCGCGAGCTTAAGCAGTTCAACGAGTATCTGGGACATATAGTTGTAAAGCGCGACGAGCTGGCCTACGGAGAGCTTGTTCGCGTTTATTCTGATCGCGCCATTATCGAGAAGAATGAGTATTCCGATATTGATTATTACGTAGGTCAGCGGATTGAGAAGCGCCGAAATGCGTCCGGCGCGCCGCGCTTTCTTTGTGAGCGCCCTGTTCGCCTCGTCGAACTTCGCGCTCTCTTTTTTGTCAGCTCCGAAAGAACGTATCACCCTTGCGCCGAACAGATGCTCCTTGACTGCGGCGAGGAGATCTTCGGTCTTCTTTCTGACCGCCTTGAAGATCGGAACGGTGGAGAGGAGGATCGCGAAAACGACCGCAAAGAGAACGGGGATCACAACGACGAATATCACGGCTGAAGCGGGGTCGACCGTGAACGCCATGACCGCCGCGCCGATGACTATGAACGGCGAGCGCAGCAGAAGACGAAGGGTCAGATTGACTCCGTTCTGGACCTCGGTGAGGTCTCCCGTCATGCGCGAGAGCAGCGCGGCAGTCCCCTCGCGGTCGATCTCGGGATAGCCGAGGGAGAGGATATGGCGCATCAGCGCGCGTTTTACGTTGGTGACAAATCCGACTGCTGATACTGCGGAGAAGTACTGCGCAAAAGCGGTGAAAGTAAAGCCGATCAGCGCCAGTGCGACAAGAATTCCGCATCTGCCTAAAATAAAGCCGCGGTCCGGCGGGTCGCCGTTGATACCGCGGTCTATAATGTCCGCCATGACGAGAGGCACAAAAAGCTCCGCCGCCGCTTCAAGCATCTTGAAGATCGGAGCGAGAGCGCATCGCCCTCTGTATTCCTTCATATATTTCAGAAGTTTTCTCATGGCGTCCTCTAAAATCTTTTTTTATATTGTACTACATTTTCATAGATATTTCAAGTAAAAAATACGCGCAGGCGTGTGCGCCTGCGCAGTTTGAAGTTTTGATGGGGTGAAGGGGAGCTTTTTCAAAAGCTCCCCCTCGTAGATCGTCAGTGATTCGTAAATACGAAGTTCAGACGTCCGTGCGGCATCTGGTCGCCGTAGGTATACATCTGTTCCATAGTCGTGATCGGGGTGGTGGAATCGACCCACTTGAAGGCGAAGTCGATATCGTTGTAATCGGAGATACCGAGATCGGAGAGCGGCACCTTGATCATGATCATCGTTCCGTTCACGCTGTAGGCGACGTTTCTGTCGGTGATCGTCGCCGTTCCGTTAGAGGAGAACGCTGCGACCGAGGTCGTGTTTGCACCCGTAGCCGCGTAGTTGACCGCGTAATCGTAGCCGTACCAGCCTGTGGAATTCGATTGGTCTATATCGATATAGATCTTCATCCACGGAGTCGACTGACTGTACGGGGTTATGTTCGAGGCGCACTCCGCAAAGAAGTAGATGTACTCGGTGTCGTAAACGATCTTGGCTGATTTGAGGTCGTTCCTGCCCGTTGTGTTGACGTACGGCGTGTTGCCGAAGCCTGTCGTCGATCTTGCCGTCTGGTCGTTTGTCGCGTCGCGGTAGGAGGTCTTGACGTCGTTCCACTGGTCGAAGGATCCGTAGATATCGATGCGCTTCTTCTGGTCGCGCACAAGAGTAGGCGCGGATCCTTTGTACTGTCTGATATTGTCGATGGTCTGCATGTAATAGCTGTCGAAGTAGTAACCCTTCGTCATCTCTATGTCGCGCGAGTAGTTGACGGTCGCAGTGTCGACGAACAGTACCTGCCCGTTCCCCGCTCTGTTGGAGTCGGGCTGTCTGCCCGCCGCCCATTCGTTCCAACCTGTGATGAGGACGATGGGGATATCCTTGAGAGCTTCGTTGTTATACGACTCATTGTGGACTCTGTCCCACTGGCGCTGATAGTTGAGACCCTGCTTGTAGTTGTCTCCGCTGTCCAGGTTGTCCGTTCCGTTCCAGTTCCTGCCGTGGTTCATGGATTGGTTGTATAAGAAGCTTCCGTTAGGATGATTGTTCTTGTTATAGATACCGGAGTCGCTGAACGATGTGGTACCCATGTGCTGAGCGACGGAGATGTTGATAGATTCGTTTGCAGTACCCGAGGGGTTCTTGTTGGGATAAGCGGGATCGGTGAAGTCCATCCAGCTCCAGCCGCCGTCTTTCTTATAATAATTATAAGTGTTATTGTGGTTCCTATATGTTACACGATACGCGTTGCCGTCGGCCGTCGTTTCATTCGGCCACTGGCTGTAGCGGTAGGTGAAGAAGTTGCCGGCGATGTTGCGAAGGGCCGTCATATCCTCGCGCTTACCTATGATGACCGGATGTCCTTCATAATAGAACCAGGTGTCGGGATAAACGTTTTGCTGATATATATGCTGATAGATATACGTAGGAGTCTTTACGCCGCCGGTGTAGCTGACGTTTGCATCGCCCGGATTGTTGCTGTAGAAAACTACCTTCGGAGCGTCATAGCCCATCTCGTTGAATTCGTGGAGAATGCGCATCACCTTTACTGCGGTTTCGAGATAGGTGACGCCGTTAGTTACGTCGAAGTAGAGGAAGTCTACGTCCGCGTTGGTCAGCTCCTCGACGTGCCGTCTGATGACCCACTCGTCGCTCGAGAAGTAGTAACCGTACATAGGTTCCGAGAAGAACTGGTGTACGCCTAGCGGTCCCCATGCCGGGTCGTTTCCGGTCGGGTTCGTAAGAGCCGGCACACCGTTATTGATACGCGCCTGGATGTCGTAAAGGTCGGTGCCGTGCGCGCCGAGCCAGAGGAAGTAGAACATACCGACGTTCTTTTCCTCGAAGTCGTATCCCATGCTGCCGCCGTTGGTCTGCGCGGACTTGTCGGTGCGGAGCGTGCGTCCCACGTCGTCCGTTCCGACCGTTACGCCGTTAGTGTAGTTTACCTTGTTCGGATAAGTTTCGCCGTTCGCGGTGATAGTCGAGCCGTCTCCCGCTACCGTGTAAACAGTACTGCCGGCGGAATTGTTCAGCGTGTCGACCGTCTCGGCAACGGGAGTCTTCAGGTGGAATTCCACTTTATTGACTACCGCGCCGTCGCCCGTCTTCATACAGAACGACATGTAGAGCGGTCCGACGTAGTTGCTGTTTATCGTCTGTGTCGCACTCCTCTGAGTGACCCAGCTTGACGCCGAGTGGTTCGCCGCAGATACCGGTATCGACACGAGAAGTCCGTTCGTATTCTCGGTGTTGCCCGAGCCGTAGACCGTCTTTGTACTGAACAGACCGAATTTCGAATTCAGCGCGCTCGCATTGTTGCCGAACGAGCTGTCCGTGCCGTAAGTTACGGTAACGCGGTCGTATTTGGAAAGATCGACGCAGTCCGCAACTTTTATGACGTTATCGTAGTTTGCGAATACCAGAAGAGTATCCTGCGCGCCTGTCGCGTAACCTGCCGCCGGCCACGCGGCCGTGAAGGGATTGTTGCCCGCGGAGCCTATATTCTGCCACGTTCCGGAGGTGTTGATCTGACCGAGCGTCTGACCCGTGATGTCGAGCACGTAGTTCTCCGTGAATGACAGGCCGTTGGCTATCGCCGCTCTGTAATTAGCTATCGAGGATACGTCGCCGGACTTCTCAACAAGGGTGACGGAGTCGAGCTTCATCACGTCGCCGTTTACGGCGCTGTTGAAGAATTTCAGATTGAGGCCGGAGATCGTGCCGGTCCAACCGGAGTCGGACGAGAAGTCGACGACCTCGCTGTGGAAGTCCCCGTCACCGTTGACCGTGAACGTATGAGCTTCTGCGTTTTCCAGCGAAGTGTCGCTCGTTATGCCGTAAACTGTCGCCGTCCCGTTCTTGGACGCCTGATATGTGATCACGGCGTAGCGGTACTGTCCCGCGTGCATCGTCTCGGAGCCTGCGGGATATGTGAAGTTGACGTGCGGTTCGGAAGTTCTTGCCGTCAGTACGGCTTTTTCGGCGCTGCCGTCGTAGCTTATCGTCGCGGAAGCGGAGGAGCCTCCGTTGCCGAGATCGTATGCGCCGGAGATACCCTTCTTGAGGAAGAGGATGTCTTTTATCGATATGATCCCGTCGCCGTTTATATCTGCGGCGTCTTCATCAAATACCGGAAGCGTCCAGCACGCGAGAAACTTCTTGAACACCGTTATATCCAGCGCGTTGACGGCGCGGTCGCCGTTGACGTCTCCGTTCAGCGCCTGTTCGATCTGGTCTGTCGTCAGATAGGTATTGTAGTTGGAGGACGTGAAGACGACCTGAATCTGAGTGTCGTCTATCGTTCCGTTAGCCTTGTCCGTTCTGTATGCGCTGATCGTCTGCGCTTCCGCCGCGGTCTTGGCGAGGATCACGGAATCGAGATAGAGAGTGTCGCCCGCTGACGCAGTCGTGAACGGGTCAACTCTGAGCGAGTGGATCGTTCCTGTCCAGCGGGATTCTGCGCTCATGTCGATAACGTATGAGTGGTAAAGACCGTCCTTTGTAAAGTTGAAGAGCTTCGAGCATCCGCCGGTCGGTCCCGCGACGGAACCTGCCGCCCAGAATATCTCCGTCGTCGTGGCGGCGCTTGAAGCCGAAGCGGGAACCTTCTCCGTTACGACGATATACTTGTAAGTGTCGGCGGAAAGAGAAGTGATCCCCTGCTTTTTGTAGCTGAGAAGAGCGTACGGGTCGGACGCGTTTCCGGTTACGGCGAGGGCCGCCGCGTTTTCGGACGCATCGTACGAGATCGCAAGATTGTTGACCGATCCGCCGTTTGCAAGATATGATACCGTGTTGTTCGAGTTGAAAACGACTGCGCCGTCTTTAAGCTCGTAGCTGGTTTTAGCCATAGTCATGACTATCGCCGCCGCGACCATCGTGAGGACGAGCAGTAAGCACAGTATCACGCGATGCTTTTTCATGGCAGTTCTCCTTATGAAAATATTTGATTAACTATTTTAACATTTTAATTATATATGAACGATCGTCAATAATCAAGGGAAATTTGCGAATTGAAATATATTTTTTAAAGCTTTCCTCTGAACGGGTTCTCTTCGCGCAGAGCGGAAAGGACGGTTCTGAATTGTTCGTAAGCACGGTCAAAGCAGCCGTAAGAGGAAGTGTTCCCGTTCCACAGATTCTCCGCGAGAGCGCAAAGTCTCGGTTCGACCGACGCGTATTCGAGCTGGCAGGCGAGACGGGAGCTTTCATAATTCTTTAAATAGTCGCCCCATGCGCAGTAGAGCCCTCCCTCGACGGGGGAACCTTCCGGAACTCTGACCCCTTTGTTGAACGAGGGGGATACGTCGAGGAAGTGATCCCACGTATATTTGTCGTGGGCGAGTATTTCCTCCGGCGACCATTTCTGCCACGGGGATACGCAGTAGAGCGGACGCCAGGAGGCGTTCAGAATGTGAAATCCTGCATCGACGAGCTTATCTGCGGTCTGATACATGTTTTCCCACGATATCACGAGAACGTCCTTTGATACGAGGCGGTTCGAGCCCTCGCCGAAGCCTTCCCAAACGATAGGCGTCTTCCCGATCGAAAGGATACCGTCGCAGACGCGTCCGACGAAGTATCCGTAGAGATCGACGATATCGGAGATACCGTTCTCACGCATAAAGGCAATTGTCTTTTCTGAATCGTTCCACCTTCCGAGGATCGCCTCGTCTCCGCCTGAGTGTACGTATTCCGAACGCGGGAAAAGTTCCGATACTTCCTTATACAGAGCGGAAAGTGCTGTGAAGACCGCATCTGTCGCGTCCATTATTCCACAAGTGCCGAAAATATCCGGATATTTCGTTGCGAACTGAGCAGAGTGACCGGGCATGTCTATTTCGGGAATGATCATAACCCCTCTTGATCCCGCATAGGAATCGAGCGCACGAAGCTCCTCCTTCGTGTAGTGTCTTCCTTCTGTCGGGAGGGAGGGGAAAACGTCGCTCGGGAGCGTATAGCTCTCGTCGTCGGTAAAATGAAGGATGAGTCTGTTGATGCCGGAGAGCGAGCAAAGATCGACGTATCTGTAAAGATAATCGACCGGGTGCCACCTTCTCGCAACGTCGACGAGAAGTCCGCGGAAACCGTTGTCCGGCTTGTCGTACACGGTGCACTTCGGGATCTTAAAGTACTTGTCGCAGGTGCGGCGCGAGATCTGGTAAACGATAGAAAAGGCGCGTGCGAGCCCTTCCTCTCCGCCCGCGGTTATCCTGCACGCCGAGGAAACGTCGATCCGGCATTCGTCCGCGTCCATCGAGCCGTCGCGAACGACGAAGAAGCCGGAGGCGCTGCGCTCTTCTCCGGGAAGCGAGACGGAGGAGGAGATCTTCGGCGTCTCTTCCCGGGCTTTTGTGTATTGAGCCTCCGTTAGGGGAGTGAAGAACCTTTCGTCGGGTATCGGCGCGTCGGATTTTTTCGGAGCGAGTCCGAACAGTCTGTCAAGCGTATCGGAAAAAGCAGCAAGTGCTCTTTCGAAGGACGCGTCGCCGCAGGAATACAGGGGGGCTATGCACAGGTAACCCTCTCTGATTTCTATTTTCTTCGGGCGCGGAAGAACACAAATATCCATTTTCATCTCCGGGGATTTTTTATTTATTGTAACATAAAAACGCGCACGATGCAATATCGTGCGCGCATATTTTAAAAAGCTTACTTCGGATTGACGTGCACCATGCAGTGCTTTATCTTCGGCGAATACTCCTCGATGGTGCGGTGTACGTTTTCCGCGACCTCGTGGGAATCGGTCAGCGACATATTCCCGTCGGCGCCTATTTCCACGTCGACGTATATTTTATCGCCGAACAGCCTCGTTCTCAGAAGATCGACGGATACGACGCCTTCGACCCCGAGGATTATCTCTTTCAGCTCTGCCTCGGTTTTCTCGTCGCACGAGCGGTCTGTCATCCTGCCGACTGCGTCGCGGAAAATGTCGACGGAGACTTTTACGACGAGAGCGGCTATCGCGACAGAGGCTATCGGGTCGAGGACCGGAACGCCGAGGATCGCGCCGAGGATGCCTATGAAACTGCCCACGGAGGAGAGCGCGTCGCTTCTGTGGTGCCACGCGTCGGCTTTGAGCGACGGCGAGCCTATCTTCTTCGCGTTGTGTGCGGTATAGTGATACATCGCTTCCTTGACGGCGATCGACAGAACGGCTGCGCCGAGCGCGAGAGGTCCCGGGATAGTCAGTTTTTCACCGGAAAAGATCTTCGTTATGCCTGATATGCCGATGCCGATGCCCGTAGCGCAGAGTACGACGGCGAGAACGATCGCGCTTACGCACTCGAATCTCTCGTGTCCGTACGGGTGATCCTTGTCGGCCTCTTTTCGAGAGAGCTTTATTCCGAAGATCACGACGAGCGTGCTCAGCACGTCGGATGCGGAGTGGAGCGCGTCCGATATCATGGCGCCGGAGGAGGCGATGATACCCGCCGCCAGCTTTACGAGCGAGAGCGCAACGTTCGCGATTATGGAAACTACCGAGACCTTGTAAGCAACTGACGCCGCTCTGTCTGTTTCCGTTTTCATATCATCAACTCCTTCCTTGAAGATTATATGTCCCGCCGGGAAAATGTTTCCGCTTTTGAATTACCGATTATTATAGCGCAAACGGCACCGATTGTCAATCCCTTTTGCGCCGCAAATAGGCGCTTGCCGAAATCCCTTTCCCGTTTTTTTCATACAAAGACTTGATTTTACGTCCGTTTTATAGTAAAATACTATGGAATATGATCGCTATTATCCGACGTCGCAGTACGCCGGAAAGGAGAACTTATGAACAGAACCAAGAGAAACAAGCTGCTGCTTGCCGTGCTCGCCGTTGCTTTGTTTATCCCGACGGTAGTCGCGATAGTCAATTTCAGCCGCGCAAAGAACGGTCCCGTCAACGTAAAGAGCATCGTATCGATGAAGATGAGCGACCTTGACGGCAACAGTACTGTTTTCGATAAGGAGAATCCCGACACGGACAGCGTGATAGATATGTTCGTGAGGATGAACGAGACTGCGTCCCCGGTAACGACGCTTCCGGACGCGCTCAGCTCCAAGCCGTTCTATCTCGTCGAAATGTCCAACGGCTCCATCGAATATAAATATATGTACTACTTCGACATAACCGGAGCCGAGACGTATTACGTCGACGGCGACGGCAAGGTATTCTCAGTCGATTCCTCTGCGGCGTCGGAATTCCTTGCGACGAAGTATGCCGCCAGCATCTATTCCGGCTCTAACGTTCCCGTGCTTTCGATCTCCGCGGGGGTCAAGGACGTGAAGCCGAACAGCGCAAAATGGGCGTTCAAGGATGCGTCGGGCAACCTTGTCGACGTAGACTGTTCCTCTATGATAATAGACCAGAACGCGGTATATCCGGTCGAGGGCGGCATCGAGACGTCGTTCAGCGTAGACCCCGATATCATGCACATCGAGATCACGTCCGCATCGAGCGGAGAAGTGATAGACAAGGGAGACTACGAGCAGAACAACGTGTCGTTCAGATTCGACGGAGCGACCCAGGCGAACGTCGTCATAAACGCAAAATGGTTCCCGGATCCCGCGAGAGAGTACGAGGGCGAGATGTCGTATTCGTTCGGCATCGAGGTATCCGAGGGAGCCGCGTTCTATCTCGGCACCGATACTGCGGACGTGGGCGAAGCGATAGCGGTCACGGGAGTGCACGTAGCGGATCCTTCCGCGATCGAGTTCAGCAGCACTCCGAACATCGGATTTAAACCCGTGTTCTATAAAGACGGCGACTATGTGCGCGCAATCATCCCGTTCGCTCTCGACTGTCAGGCGGGAACGTCGTACAAGCTTACTTTTAAATACGGAGCGGTATCTCAGGATATAGATTTCACACTGAATTTCAGAGACTATCAGAAGGGCAACGACGAGAAATACGAGGTAAGCGACGCTGTCGCGGCTCTGTATTCGGACAGTACGAAGCAGGCTGCAAGCGACGCGCTGGAAAAGTTATTTACGACCGGTTCGGAGGAGAGATACTTTGAGGACGCGTTCATTGAGCCTGTTAACGCTCACATGAGAAGATTCTTCGGAAGAAAGTATACCGTAACGCCCGGCAACACGGAGTACCGCCAGACAGGCGTTGAGTACGAAGCCGCGGACGGAACGGCGGTTGCAAACGTTGCGAAGGGCAAGGTCGTTTACGTCGGCTCTCTTGACGTAACGGGCAACGTGGTAATAGTGGAACACGGATACGGGCTCAAGACCCTTTACGCTCACCTCGGATCCGTTTCGGTCGCAGTAGGCGATATCGTTGCGCAGGGCGCGCAGATAGGAACCTGCGGCTCTACCGGATTTACGAACGGCGCGGGTGTTTACGTCGCCAACTTCGTGGGATACGTGCCGATCTCGCCTTACAACATGTGGGCGGACGGCAACTGGAGAGCCTTCACGAATCCCTGATCCGTTTCAAAAAACAATCGAACAGACGACAAGCCGGGACTGCGACGCGACCCGGCTTGTTTTTTATTGACAAACTCTTTTTATTCAGATATAATTAAATACAGATGAATATTCAGAAAGGATCTGCGTCAAGCAGAACGAAAAAATGAGAAAAACGATCTCGGTCATACTAATCATAGTAATGATCATCACCGCTTTTCCCGCAGTCTCCCTGCCTGCCGGAGCGGAAGCTCAGGAAGAAAACACCGTAAGCATAGTGTTTGAGAGCGCATCGGACGCCTCGCACATCCTGTTCGGCGAAGGAGCCGCTCCTGTTTTGCGCGGGGACGTCGACCTGGACGGTTCTGTAAGTTTCAAGGATATCTCTTTGCTGAAAAAGTATATTGCCTGCGCTATCGAGATAGAGAACCGGGAGGCTGCCGACATAAACGGCGACGGATCGGTCACCGTCAAGGACTGCCTCGCACTGAAGAAAATGCTCGCCGGCATTATTGATGCGGATCTGTTCTCATATGAACCCCGCTTTATGTCGCCCGGTGCGTCAACGGCGGACTTTGACGCGGAAGAGGGCGCAGCGCTCGTCACCGTTTCCGATCCGTCGAGAGAACTGCGTTTCGAACCGGACGAACTTGCAAGCGGTTTTGACGCGGAGGACTACAGATACGTCGGCGTTATTCTGAAAGCGGAGACGGTCCTTTCTTACGCATCTCTTTGCGGCGAAGCCGAATTCACCGTCGGAGCAGACGAGAGATACCACCTCAAGCTGTTCGATATGCAGGAGCTCTCCGTGTGGAACGGCGAGATCGGCGCGGTCACTATGGAAATACCCGACGGTTTTTCCGACGGATACCGCTTGTGGTTCGACAGCTTCATAATGACGAACAGCCTTGAAGCCCTCGAGGCGTTCGCCGCTGAAAGAGAACAGGAAAGGAACTCTCCCGAGCTGAACGTCGCGGACGGAAACCCGGACGAGGTCGGAGAGAACGATGCGTACGATATCCTCTTCTCCGATCAGAACTGCATAGCGCTCCTGAAAAATCCGTTTCATGCAAGCTACGCCTTCAACGCGGCGGCAAACTGCGTGGCGATGACTGTCGGTTCCGAGAAGACGGACCCTCAGGTATACCTTGATCTCGAGAGCCTTGACCTCTCCGCCGAGGCGTATAAATACGTCGTCTACACCTACAAAGTACCGACCAATATAAAGAAAGCCGATCCCGACGCGGAGCTCTTCATGTGCGCGGGAAATATCGCGGTACCGACCGCCGATCATTCGAAGATGTTCGCGCTTACCAAGGACGGCGCGTTCCACTCCCAGATCCTCGACATGAATTCCGAAACGTACTGGACGGGAAAGATACACGGCATACGCCTCGACTTCTTCTGCGACGCGTTCGCCGGAGATATATCCTACGTAAAATCTGTCGTTCTCTGCAGGTCTCTCGCGGCTGCTCAGATGGCTGCGGCGAGGATGTCCGGCGCTTCCGGCGGCTCTTACGAGACCGGTCTTGACGCAAAGAACGTCGCGGACATTTTCAAGGGGATCTGCACGAAGGATGCGACCGGCAACGGTTACATACGTCTAGACGGCGCGGGAGAACCCACCGTCTGCTTCACGGGCGGTACACACGCGCGCTTCACGAAGGAGCATCTTGAGAGCCGTGTCGCAAGTCTTATCGCGACGAGCGCAGGATCGACCTGTACCGTCGAGATCGCCGAAGAGTGGGAAGAGATGAAGACCGACTACGACTCGAACGACTCCACGAACAGATACGCGGTCGTCAAGGTCAAGAAGGACGGCGCGTTCTGCATCATGTTCACAAAGATAGACTTCACGATGAAGAAGGTCATCTTCGACCACGACCTCGGCCCCGACTGCGACGACGCGGGAGCTATCTCGATGGTCGCGAAGGCACACCGCTCCGGCGTCATCAACTGCCTTGCGATAACGTCCTGCATCTACAACGATTTCAGCGCTTACGCGGCTGCAGGTATCGTAGATTATCTCGGCGTTCTCGACGAGATAAGGATCGGTACCAACCGCAGAAGGATGGAAGCCGGGGGAGGGGTCAGATGCTGTCAGACCCCCGCAAAGAACTACTGGAACACCCACGGGCCCTGGCCGACTCTCGAGGACGACGTGAATCTTCTCCGCGACATTTTCGCATCGAACGGCAGGAAGGATATCACGTTTATCACGACCGGACCGATCTCGACCCTTTACATGCTCTTCAATTCCGGGGCTGACGATTACAGTCCGCTCACGGGACGCGAACTGTTCGTCGAAAACGTGGATCTGTACGTTGTCGGAGGAGGAAACTTCGACAACAACTACGACATCGACCACAACTTCGAAGAGGACAATGCG
>JAEEGL013700780.1_pt1 | contig 11776 bp, 29 predicted proteins | sample 9134231 | NCBI WGS metagenome assembly JAEEGL01 (sample SAMN16246548, study PRJNA631951) | gut metagenome | biome: gut microbiome; feature: rumen; material: fiber-attached | host: Bos | place: Iran: Karaj | collected 2018-10
CTATCCGTTGCGACTGAGTTCAACACCACGGCCATATTCGGTACGTCCAACCCGATTCCGAAGGGCGATACGCCTTACATAGCTAAGGACAACGACAAGGGGGATGCGATGTATGGCTGAGGGCCAGCATGTAGATGGTAGTGATCTCGATTCGCTTATCCTGGACATAATCAAGGATTCGTCCAAGGATATGACGATTAGGGAGGTCTACGACACCCTGGCGGAAAAGGGCGTGCTATGTGAATATCACATGGTTTACAGGCGGATGAAGTCGCTGGCCAGACATCGTATCCTGGCCTCCGACAAGCTGATGTGCCTGACTGGGGGCTATCAGTTCGTTTTCAGGCTGGTATCGGCATGATTCGCGTCATTGAGCTATTCGCCGGAATCGGCGCACAGGCCAGCGCATTGGAGCGTCTAGGTATCGAGCATGAGAGGGTAGCGGTATGCGAATGGAACGAGAGGACCTACAAGGTCTATTGTGCATTGCATGGTGAGACCCCCAACCTAGGGGACATAACGAAGGTCGAACACTTACCCGAATGTGACCTACTGACCTATTCTAGTCCATGCCAGGATATTTCGATAGCCGGGCATAAGGCAGGATTGAAAGCTGGCAGTGGGACCCGTTCGGCTACGTTATGGGACGTTGGCCGTCTCTTAGAGGACATGAGAGAGAGAGACGTACTTCCAGAGGTGTTGTTGATGGAGAACGTGGACTCAATCACGTTCAAGCATGTGCGCCCCGATCTCGATATGTGGATTCGCCAGTTGGAGAAACTTGGATACACTAACTCATGGGAGATCATAAACGCGAAGGACCACGGGATTCCTCAGAACCGCAAGAGATTCTTCATGGTATCCACGCTGACTAAGGGCAAATTCGTATTCCCCAAGGCAAGGCCGTTGGAGTTGAGATTGAAGGACATGTTGGAGAAGGACGTTCCATAGTCCTACTTCCTCAGTCCTGAGACCATCAAGGGCTATCAGGAACACAAGAGACGCAATGAGGAAAAGGGTAACGGATTCGGATTCAACCCCCTCAATCCTGAGAGAGAGAGAGAGTCTGTAATTCCGTCACTACAAACCCATACAGAAACGGGTCTGGAAACTTTATTGTTGTTCCCAAAAGCGAGGGCCAAGGGGAACTTGGCCTTATCGAGTCGGGTAATCTCAACAACGATAGCTACTTGGACATCATGAACAGGGTCTACGACCCCGAAGGGATAGCACCCACCATTCATTCCAGTACGGGGGGGGGCATGATTCCGAAGATTGATGTCTCTAAGTTGGAGGCTGAGGGCAATGAGTGACAAATTGTTCTGGTCCGTCATGGCTGCGTCGATGCTGGCCACTGTCATAATGTCGGCGACGTTGCTCTATGTCGGGATTCCGGCTGAGGCCCACCACACAGGCGATAACGCCACTGAGACCGTCAACCTTTATTTCGACGGCGACAGGATGGATGTTGACGTTCCCGACATTGCCTACGGCGACGGCGAATACGTAAGACAAGTCTATTCGGCCATGTCGTCACCTAGATTCGCGGTATCGGATTCCGCCATAGATTCCCTCATGGACGTTCTCGATGAGAGGATGGTAGGCATGTCCGATCTCGATAAGGCCAGGGCGTTGTTGGATTTCGTCTACATCAATGTGTACTACAAGTCGGACGAATACCAATTCGGCCATTCAGAGTATGCCCAGTATCCTAGCGAGACCCTACTAAACGGGAAGGGCGACTGCGAGGACATGGCCATGTTGCTCTATGTCCTTTATCAGAAAGCAGGGCTGGACGCGGTAATGGTCTATTGCAATGACCATGTAGCCGTTGCGGTTGACGTTGACGCGGTTGGCGAGTCCGTTTCGTTCATGGGAAGGGACTACATCGTATCAGACCCCACATCCAGCAGGGGATTGGGCAATACCGCGTTGGAGGAAGTTTGGTTCGTCAGCAAGGCTGAGAACCCGTTGGCAGCCAACGTCATCATTCTGGTTATTGTCATCGTCCAGTTGTTCGTCGGAGCGTTGATCTTCACGCAATGGAGGGGCCGTCATGAGTGACATCATCCATTGGCCGTCGGGGACCAACAAGGGCTACATGGAATGCACCGAAGGGGACGGCGTTGTTATCGAGAGGCCGTGGGCAGCCAGAGGAACGGTCCAATCCCAGGTATCATCGACCCTTACCACCAGTAGGGGGGGGGGTGCTGGCGTATGCGTACCAACCCCGGAGGGTTGCCGAATGACCGAAGACGTTTGTATCCGCTACATAACGGAGCGCGAGGCGTTCAGGCTCATGGGCCAGCGTGACGACGCGATAGACAAGATCATGGAGACCGAAAAGGCCAAGACCAGACTCTACGAGATGGCTGGAAACTCAATCGTAGTGGATGTGCTGGCCGACATTTTCAAGGGCATTTACGTGGACGGGACGTTCGGTAAATGCTCCAAACGTCCTAGTTTGGAGGACTTTTTCTAAGGAGAATAGAACATGAATGAGATTTATGTTATTGATACGGAGACATCCAACACTGGATGGAAGGACGGTAGGCCGAAGGACGGCCATATCGTCGAGATCGGGGTTGCAGTCGTCAATCTCGAAAGGAGGACGGTAAAGCAGTTGTACGGCCTTATCGTCAGAGATGAGACCGCAGATAAGGACGCATGGGTTTTCAAGAACACATCGTTGAGCTACGATGAGGTCATGAACGGCCATGAGCGTTCCGAAGTCGCCAAGATGCTAGGAAACAAGCTGGCTGGCGAACAGGTCACATCGTTCAACATAGCGTTCGACCATTACATGATAGGCCAGGACATGCCCTACATCAACGATTGTGTCCATTGGACCAACGACATCATGATTGAGGCAGCCAAGGTAGCTGAGATTCCCCGTAAGCACGCTGGCGGTGATTGTTACCCCAGGGCCGAGGCAGCTTACAACTATCTATGCCCGGAGGACCCATGCCATTTGAACGGCCATGAGTTGCACAGGGCCGTTTATGACGCTGAGATGGAGGGTCACATTCTACTGGCCCTTTATGAAAGGGGATTGTGGGGTGATGAAGAATGAGCGTCCACGATCTCAAACTCAACAAGAAGTATTTTGATGCCGTCCTACACGGACTCAAATCATTCGAGATGAGGAAGGATGATAGAGGATTCAAGGTTGGCGACACCATACGTCTAATATGGGTCGGCGACGAAGAAGAAGAAAAGGCCATTGCAGAAAATGGAGTCCAGAGGCCCATGATAATTGTCTACGTGACCTACATCCTGACCCATGAGGATTTTGAACCGATACCAGAGGGTTACGTGATAATGGCGATTAGGAGGGCCAGCAGATGAGCGCAATATCAGTTTGGCTCAAATGCGCTGGATGTGGAGTCGAGGATTCGGTTCTTCTGCGTTCCCCAATCGAGTTCGATAAGGTGGAGACCAGCATCGAGAGACAGGCGATGGGGATGGGTTGGAAGATCAGGACCCCGGCCAGCAAGCCCCCGGTCCAGATTTGCCCCAAATGCAGTAAGGAGGGGAAGATATGACTGAGTTCAAAGTGAGTTTCAACGAGGCCCACGACGAATTGGAGGCCGTCGAGGTCATCCATTGCACCGACGGTACGACGGTCACAAGACTGGTAGCTACTGGCGATAGGGCCAAGGAATACCGCGACAGGAGGTGCGAGGAATGACCGACATCAAGATTGGTAGCGGTAAAATAATCACATGGACGAAAGGAGATGAGTTCGAAATTAAGCTGGACCATGATAGCCTTATAAAAGGAGAAAAAGTCAAGATCGAGATTTCTCCCGAAATTTCGGACGAGAGGACGGCATTAATTGAGGCTATGGGGGAAAGAACAGTTGTTCAGATAATCATAAGGATAACGGACGAGTTGACATTCGCCAATCATCCTAATCAGACTAAGTTGGAGGTAGAGGGATGACAGTAGCCGACACATCCATCAAGGCTTATCATGATCTCCAAGATAAGTTCAAAACTCAGAAGGAGTGGGTACTCTATTGCGTCAAGAATACCTACAAGCCGTCCAGCACCGACATTACAAACGTCTCTAAGCTGCCAAGGTCCTCAGTCACCGGGCGTTTGAACGATTTGGAAAAAGAGAAGGCCATCCATAAGGCTGGAAAGAAGTTGTGTCCGTTCACTCACTGCATGGTCTACTACTATGCCGTAGGGCCAGGAAAGGAGGCGGAGCAATGAAGTCCATTCTCTACTACATGATGCCTTATGCTCCAACCGATCTCATGGCCATCCGTACCAACGATGACGGCACATATAGCACAAGAGCGTTGATAGGGATGTACGACGATGAATACGGCCCTGAGAAAAAAAGGCCCGATGTGAGATCATGGAAACCTTATGTCACTACCAGCGACTTCAACCAGACTAAGAAGGTCCTGGCCAGGATTAGGGCAGACAATCTTGGACATGACATGGATTCAATCGGGTATAGCTACGGGATATACAATCAGAGGGTCTACACTCATCAAGAGTTCGTACAAGCCGGATACAATGATGATGTCCTGATGGTCGTAACGATGAAGAAACACTATGAGGGAGACCCGATAGACTGTAAGGTAGCCGTAATTAACAGGACGGATAGGGAGAAGATCGACCCGTGGACCAAGAAACCGTTTATCAGTGGTCCAGGCCGTTGGAGTTGGCATAGGTTTGAGGAAATCAAGTATCTTAACGAGGACGCGGTAACGCTAATAGACCGTCCAACCGCAGCTAAGATGGCGATGGAGTTATTCGAGGCTAAGTGGCTGGACAAACTGTACGACTTCATGGAATGGTGTGGGGTGATAGAATGAGCGCATTCTACGTCAAATGTTCCCAATGTGGCCAGCTTTATGATTCGGCCCATACGAGATGCCCCTACGACCAGTGCGGAAGGATAATCCAACGCATATTTTGGAGCCAGCAGGATTATGAGCAGGAGAAGAAATTGAAGGAGGCCAGCCAATGAAGGATGATCTCTATCAGCCGTTGCCCCAAGGAGAAGACCCGTTGATGCTCATTGCGAAGGAGTTGAGGGGACTGAGGCAGGACTTTAAGGAATTGACTACGGCCATCGAAACGTTGAACACAATCGAGATCGAGCTACCCTACAAGGAGGCCGACGAATGAGCATCGAGACATGTACTTGGAGACTGTCTGATCTATTCAGCAAGGCCAGCGAGATAGACCCCAAGAAAGCGTCCGACTACGAGGATTTGTACTACTTCTCAGACATGCCGTTGTACGAGTACGTCCAGAAGTTGTAGGACATCATCGCGGAGGGTTCCCAATGATAAAGTGGTACGTGAGCAAGAACGGGACCAAACGCTATTACAGGCCCATTGATGCGCTACGTTTCAAGATCGTCATGACGGCCATCCTCGAAGACCTACCGATGCCCTACCAATGTACTACTGTCAAGAGGGTAGAGTCGGATTCCGTTCGTCCAGGTTTCGGGCGTGGTTTTTTGGAGGTGGTCTGATGCCAGCCATAACCAGCGGAATGATGTCATCATTGACGGACGAATGGCCTACTCCAAGGTACGTTTTCGACAAACTCAATGATGAGTTCCATTTTGATTTGGACGTATGCGCGGATGATCTCAATCACAAATGCGACAGGTACTTTACGAAGGAGCAGGACGGGTTGAGACAGGATTGGAAAGGCACATGCTGGATGAACCCCCCTTATGGCCGTACCATCGGCCAGTGGGTAAAGAAAGCCTACGAGTCGGCCAGGGGGGGGGCCGTGGTGGTCTGCCTCATTCCGGCAAGGACGGATACGCGCTGGTGGAGGGATTATGTCATGCGTGCGTCTGAGTTGAGATTCATCAGTGGGCGTGTGAGATTCGGTGATGCCAAGACTGGCGCACCGTTCCCCTCAGTCATCGCCATATTCGGTACGCCTACGACCCCTAGGATGGTCCAAACTGAGTTCGTGGAGGGCGAGGCATGAGCAATAACAAAGGTCGTATGAAACTCTATACATCCACGGGGACCAGGAAGACCATCGAGGAATGTAATAAGCTCAACATCGGACTACTCATGGTAGATACATGGCGCAACCCCGACGAATGGCCGTATTTCGCCATCGACAATGGTTGTTTCGCAGCTTATCACCGCGAGGAAGATTGGAGTCCTGCACCTTTTCTGAGGATACTGTCAAGAGTACGTGAGGAAAAGAGGATGCCTGAGTTTATCGTGGTCCCCGACATCCCGTTATCGCCTGATTCGTTGGCGTTTAGCAAGGCATGGTTGCCCCTATTGAAACTGATGTATCCCAACTTTCCAAGGTATCTGGCCGTCCAAGACGGTATGGACCCTATTCAGATTATCGGAATGGTCCCCGATCTAGCTGGTATCTTCATCGGAGGCTCGATTGATTGGAAGATGGAGACGCTACCAACATGGGTAAAATTCGCGCATGAGCATGGATTGGACTGCCACGTAGGACGCATCGGACCTACAAAAAGGATGATGATCTGTGAGTTGGCCGGGGCCGATTCCATTGACTCTACGACATGGGTTCAGAATAGAGGCGGAATAAACCATTACGTTGGAGGATTCAATTCTCAGACACGTATAGAGGACCATCAAGAAACCATTTGAATAAGATTTGAGAGAGATAAGATGAGATTTGAAGAAAATTTGATATGCCCCGATTGTGGGTCGGAATGCCCGGACGCGAAGAACTACGATAAGGATTGTAGGTTCAATGCGTGGAGTTGCGAATGCAAGTGTGGACTGACATGCCTGGGGAATACCCCGGATGAGGTTAGGGCCACGTGGAGGAACATGATTATCGACAAATACAAAAAACTGGAAGGGGCGCAGGAATGACAGAAGGAACCATGCAATCAGAGGAAATCAAAAAGATGGTCCAGGCGTGCATATATGTGGATTATGGTATGGACAAGCTGATGGACGCGATATGCAACCTAATGGACTCGTCTGTAATGTTGGCAGGAATCTCCGATGAGTTTTCCAAAATAGCGGATGAGATGGAAGAATACGAAAAAAAGCTGGACGAGGTATACAAGCGTGCTGAGAAAGCGAAAGAGAAAATGTATCTCGAATACGGACTCTATGATGTGATCGAGGAAGATGACGGAGGCGAGGACGATGACTGAGCAAATGACCTACGCAATGGCCTACGCGCGTGTATCCACGGACGATAAGGGGCAGGACCCCGAATCGCAGCTAGTGGCCATCCGTCAATTCGCAAAAGACCGCAATATCGAGATCGTCAAGGAGTTCAGGGACGAGAAGACGGGAACGAACGATGACCGTGAGGGGTTGGACGCGATGTACGGGTTCAAGATGCGTCACCCGGAGGTCTCCAAGCTGATAGTCCTCGATGGGGACCGTCTATCCCGTAACATGGACGACGCAGCCACGATTATCAAAAATTTCAACAATCTCGGAGTTCAGATAATCTACGTCGCAGACGAGAATTTGGATTTGACGACAAAAGAAGGTAAGCTCATCAATGCGTTCAAGTCTTACGGGGCGCAGACTTACACCGACGATCACAAAATCAAGGTAAAGGCCGGATTGGAGAGAGCGAGGCAAAACGGCAAAACCTTGGGGAGACCGCTAAAACGTCAAAACGACATAAAAGCCGAAACAATCCTTTACATGATAGAACACGGCTATTCTCTCAGACAATTGGAAAAAGTGTATAATTGTTCGAGAATGACGTTGATTCGTAGAATTAAGGATTCGGGCAATTATGAGAGATATGAGCAATTGGTAGAAAACCGTAAAAAATCGGGAATTGAGCCGAAACCCGATTTTTGAGCGTTTTAATTTAAACTAAGAGAATAATACAAATTACGGAGAATGTTACAATGTCGGAAGAAATCGACAACTACGGAGTAAATGAGAAAAAAGACAAACTGAGGATAATCCTCACGTTCAACGGAAAAAAGGTAACGATGGAGGAAGTCGGAGAAACCGCATATCCTACCTACGTTGCGATAATGGGCAATTTCGCAAAAAAGAACGAAATTGCGTGACACTCAAAAATCTCTAAAAAATCTGAAAACAAACCTTTTACAAACTTTTTCCTCATTTTTCATTTTCATAGAGTTTTCGTAAATTCTCGTAAATTCGCATAATCTCTCAATTCATCAATCTTACCTGTCACAAAAATACCTGTCACGAAAACACCCCCCTAAGCCCGAAAAAGGTTGTCACAAAACACCCCTTTTCGACCCCTTACTTTTTTGTCACAAAACAGATGATTTGTGACATGAGAATAGTGTTTTGTGACAATAAAATGAGAGGGACGTAGGGGTAGCTTGGTCCGAACGTCCCTCGATCTCTAATTTTCGGAAGACCATAAAAAATTGGTGGGGCGGTAAAAGTTGGATGGATGTGATGCACTGAGTTTAGCCGTCCCACCTAAGAGGTTTGTCTACTGAGGGTTTACAGGCCCCTCATGTAGCGTGATTCACTTCTTCGAGGATTCGTAGATTCTTTTGAGCAAGTCTTCTAGTTCGTCCTTCGATTTGCCGTCGGTGACTTCATCGACCTTCGGAGAGATTTGAGAGTAGATCGAGGCAGCCGTCTCCAAGAGTACCTTGAACGGTTCTTCGTCTTCTTCGAGCTTTACTATGGTCATGATCTCGTTCTGCATGAATGAGAACGTCATCCTCATTGCTGGGGGTACTCCGTCACGGTTGAGTTGGGATATGCACCCCATGAGTCCGGCTAAGTGTGCTAACGATTCTAGTTTCAATCTTTCACTTCCTTTATTCCATATTCTAACATTCTTTCCAATTCGTCCAAATCAGGTTTGAAGATGAATGCGTAGTATTGAGCCTCAAATCCCCTTTCACGATGGCGAACATCAATCCTATAATGCGCATCGTCGATATGCCCGGTCAGACCAAAACCTACATTCAAAAACATGGGGTCGGCCCCACGATGCTTAACGGATAGAATCTCATACTCTTTCTCGAACACCTTGATGCTGGTTGCGTAGAGATGCGGTCCGTCGTACATTGATGAGAATGAATGTGCGACATACCAGAGATTGTTGTTGGCGTAAATGCGTCCGTCTTTGCCTTTATGGAAATAACCAGAGGCTATCGAACACTCAGGGCAATACGCCTTATCGTCAACAATGTTCAGGCACAGATCGTCATAGCCGTAGAATTTGTCTCCGCAGCTATCGCATGATGTATAGTATCCATTCTCATCACGCCCTTTGCTCATCCCTTCACCTTCTTTTCATTCTTTATTCTTCTAAGATACGCTAGGACTTCGGCATTGGGAGCTAGCTTTTTCTGTCCCTTCAATTCAGATTTAATGAAATGGTCCAAGAGACCATCGAAAATCTTGGGGGGGATGTCCGTAGGGAGTCCACGGACGTTGAGATTGATTGGAAGACCGTTGTAGTCGTAGTTGATCTCCATCTTGATAGAGTTCTCATCCCAAGTCAATGAGGATAGGATAAAGCCGTTCGACATTACCCTTTCACGGGCAATGTCGTACAGTTCCCCTTCATGTAGAACTATCATAATGCCCCCATGATCTTGGTGACGGCTACGGGATTCTTCGTCAAATCGACCTGATAATCCTTTCTGACCTTTCCAAATGCCCCATCGGGCTTTATTTCGCGTACCTTTCTCTCGTAATAGCAGAAACGTACCCCCTTACGGGTAAATACGATCCCAAGTAGGTTTCTATCCTCATCCAATATTCTCATAAGGCCCTCCATCCTCCATTTATCACAGATTGTGTTGAACGTAAAGCACAAATCCTTTATGTTATCGAACGGGCAGTCATGGCCTTTTGAATCGACCAGGTAGAACGAGGGGTTCTTGGACTCGGATATTTTGAGTTTGTAGGTATCGCATATCGTTCCATCTATGTTCAGCATGGAGACGGTCTTATCTCCTATGCCCTTGTAGATGTAGTCCTGGCCCTTCTTCATTACCATACCCTTTATGTTTTGTTCATCGTCGCATATCGCAGCTATGAGCAGATAATCTCCATGTTGCTTGGCCAAGTCATCGCCTGATTCGATGGCAGCTTTCCTGGCATCGGCAATGCTGGCGTAGTATGGCAGTTCGCCGTTGACAGTGTATCTCATGCGTTCACCTTCCTAGGTTGCCAAACGATTCCGTTCATATCTCCGTCCAAGAAGTATTCGCGGTCCGGGTGCATCATGATCTCAATCTTGATGCACTTCATGACGGTGCGCATGGTCTAGGACGTATTGTTGCTCATTACCAATGTTCTGGCCATGTCACTCATCCCCCTCGGAGCCGTCGGCGTATGGGCATTTACTACAATCTGGCCATTTTCCCTGGTCCATCATCGGACATTCGATGTAGATACACATCAGGCCCCCTCCTTCGCAAAAGTACCGTCCATGTTCACATGCCCGACATACCCCTCATAGCCGTCGAAAACGGTAAAGGGCCAGCCGTGAGCTACGGCATCGGCTGGTTTGGCGTAGCAGCCTCCGGCCCTTACGATAAAGGCCGTAGGGCCAGGGTATCCAAATCCGTTGTCGCGCATGATGGTTGCCGTGGAGTGTTTGAGATTGTTCTTCAACAATTCCTCCTGGGCGATCTTCAATGCGTTCTTCATACCGACTGTCTTCAACGGCTTTTTCGATGTCACTTGGACATAGAAGGTTTCGGTTTCGATGTCGTTAACCATCAGAATTCCCCCTTTATGAAAACTGGTATCATTTCACCCAGGGTTTTTAACGTCTCATAGTTGACATAAAATGGTTGCACGCCAGGAATGGTAATCTCTATGTCTGGTTTATCTTCTTCTACGGTCTTTTTCAGGCCAAGATACGCTTGGAGACGTACCCCCGATTTGTCATCATCGACATGGAAATCATGAGTCATGCTGAGAGACATTTAGTATCCCTCCTTCATGACTCCGATCTTCCAATCGGCAACTTCGGTGTCTTCAAAATCAGTCAAGTTCAACTGATAGCATGGTCCAGTAATCTGTTTCTGAACGTATGTCTCGTTTTTCATCTCAGTTCACATCCTTCGGGGATTTTCCCCTACAAGATTATGAATACGTTTTGAATATAAATATATTATGATTATATTGAAAACATATTAACCATATATTGATTTAAATATAGATTAAATTAAAGAGAAGATTACTGGCCAAAAGTACCCGTTATTGTCCTTTATAAAGAATGTAATTATGTGTTAAGAAAAGTCAACGAAAGTCAATCGGTGTTTCTTTGTCTTTTTCCTGGAATTTCTGTAAGGCGTTTGTCCGGCATATCTCGATCTACGTTCTGTCTCCCCGATAGGGTATCCTAATGTCCAGCGATAGGCTAGGCATTCCGTTAATCCCGATTTATGCTCATGCTTACCGTGTATCAGCCTCGATGCGGTCCATTTGCAGCCGTTCTCGCTTATGAAAAGACCCGGTATCTTCTTACCGCCGTCACGTTCACAGATAATCACGTTCATCACTTCGGGCGGAACGATCACGACGGGCTTACCGTCGCTTATCCTGATGTGTTTAAAAGGTATGCCCAGTGCAGTCAATCTCTTGGATTCGTTAGATAGGAGTTCAACTTCATTCGGACTCATTTTAAAGACTGGCCCCCATGAAGTAATTTTATTATTAGTTTAAATTAAAACGGAAAAGGATAGATAACTACAAATATCGGCGTGACAAGGTATTTTGATTCGTTGTTAGGGGATATTGAGAGGAAAATAAAATGACGAAATATCTCTTGGAATACTACGCTAAGAATGCAAG
>JAEEGL013960839.1_pt1 | contig 11776 bp, 8 predicted proteins | sample 9134231 | NCBI WGS metagenome assembly JAEEGL01 (sample SAMN16246548, study PRJNA631951) | gut metagenome | biome: gut microbiome; feature: rumen; material: fiber-attached | host: Bos | place: Iran: Karaj | collected 2018-10
CAGCACCGTCTGATCGCGTCGGGGAAGATCGATTATTTCAACAGCCCGGACCACGACACGACGCGCACCAACGTCGCGGCGGAGCGCGGCGTGTGCCTTGCTCCCGGATTCCTGAATGACCACAGCGGCCAGTTCGCGTGGATCCCCTTCGACTGCGAGGAAAGCTTTTTCTGTGTTCTCTGCACGCACAGGGACGACGGAAGAAAACCGCTTTCGGCGTTTATCGCTATACTGAAAAAGCTGTACGCCGAAGCGGTTGCGTTCCCGCTCTGAACGCGAGATCGGTATTTGAATTGTACCTTTTATAACTTGGTCCGAGTGGAGATAACGGATTTGACCGAACCCAAATAAAACCAAGTGTTATCGGCACCCTGCGCGCATTTTTCCTCCATGGACCATAAGAAAATAATAAAGTCAAGTACGATTAATCACATCATACTTGACTTTTTATTATGGCTTCGTGTTTTTCTTAGTTTGCCTCTATTTCAAACATTGCAAGCAGTTTTTTGAACGTATCCTGCCCGTCAAGACATGTGTCGGTAAGCCAGCCCTTTTCTTTGTCCCACTCGGACAGACCGCGATAGTAATACGCCTTTTTGCTGTCTTCAATAATGAATGGCACGATGTTAAAACGCAGACATTCTTTCAACGCGACAAGCCGACCGACGCGCCCGTTGCCATCCTGAAACGGGTGGATTTTTTCAAATTCGGCGTGGAAGGCGACAATTTCGTTGATCGTTATAACCTGCTTTGCGTTGTATTCTTCGAGCAACTTTTTCATCCGCGCCGGCACTTCCTTTGGCTTCGCCGTTTCTCGCCCACCGACCACGTTCGGACGTTTTTTATAGTCACCTACCGCAAACCAATCAAGCGTCGAATCCTTGGTATCGTGCTTGAGAATATAGTGCAGTTTTTTGATGACATCCTCGGTGAGAACATCGTCCGCCGAATCGATGACGTAGTCAATGGCGCGGAAATGATGCACCGTTTCCAGCACGTCGTCTACTGGCACGCCGTCTCCTACGTTCAGCGTGTTCGTTTCAAAAATCAAACGCGTTTGATCCTCCGTGAGCCTACTTCCCTCGATATGGTTGGAGTTGTAGGTCATACGTACCTGCAGCTCGTGATAAAGCCCTCCGGAGATCTTCGCATCTTTTTCCTCACGCAGCGTTTGCAGGATCGGGTTGTCCGAAATCTCCCGGCATAATTCTTCGGATTTGCATTCAAAGAAAGCGGCGAGCTTTTCCATAACGCCGCGCGAAAGCTTCTCTCCTTTGCCAATCTTTGCGACCGTCCGCGAAGAAAGCCCTAACAGTTTTGTCAGATCAGAACGTCCAATATTTCGTTCGTTCAGCTTTTGTTCCAGCCCTTTATATGAAAACATAGCACACCCCTCTTTCATCTTTACTTATTATAACACAAAAGAACGAAAAAGTAAAGATAATTCGCTGTAATTTACAAAAAAGTAAAGATTCAGGTCTGTATTATCTTCTGTCCCAGCTGAAAATTCATCACTTTAAAGCGCTAAAGTGGTATGGTCCGACCGGAGATAACGGATTTGACCGAACCACAAAAAAATCAAGTGTTATCGGCACCTGCGCGCATTTTTCCTCCATGACCAGAATTGAAAATCGCATAATTTACAGAAATCCACCTTCGCAGTACAATGGTATCGCAAAGGAGGATTTTTGCTATGAAAGATGAATATGTTGCCCGCATCGGCGTCTTGGGGTGCGGGTGTCCGATGGACACCTCTGCCGAAGGCAGGAGCACCGACAGAGGCGGGAGCCGACATCGGCTCCGCTTTTTCGTGACAAAAAAGCAAGCTTTCTTGAAATCCTGCAAAAATCGGCATTAAACGCCTTGATTTTTTCGCTTATATTATTATATGAACTGAGTAGTTTTATTCTGCCGAAAAGCGAGGATTATCTGACACAAGCGATCGTTTTGGACGCACCTTTATCTCGGCAAACCGGAATTCGTGCAGTCTTGATTGCAAACGGTATTTTTGTTATTTAATTTACGTCAATGCGCGGTACAGCGCGGTCATCGTATCCATATTGACGTTCGAGGATGATATTACGACGAGACCGTCGCCCGAGAACGAAACTGTTTTTCCGCATTCGGCAAGCGCCCCCGCCGGCATCACGTAAACAATTCCGTAATGGTCGTACATTTCAAGTCCCGAACAGTCGAGACCGAGCGCCGATTCCGCAAAGCTTTTCGGAATATAGAATTTTTCGTCTCTGCCGAGCATAACGGCTTTCGTGCTCGAATCGTCGAGCCGTACCTGTTTTCCGTTCACGAAAGCGTAATACGAGCCGGCTTTGAGAACGGTCATATCGGACGTCAGACATCCGGGTATCTTGACCTCTGTCTTTGCCGTCGTATAGCGGTATTTGAAACGTCCCGACGGCGCGGCGTCGCCTTTGTCGAGGAACTTCATAATATCACCGTCATCGACCGAATTGTCAGCCCATTTGAAGTCGAACGTTTCGCCGGTCGGTATCAGTGAACGCGGGATTTTTATCTGTATCACGTTATCGCGCAGATCGAATTCCGCGTCGCCGACCTTTTCAAATTCCCACTTGCTGTCCGTGAATTTCTCAACGGAAACTTTGCCGCCTGTCCTGCTGCGATTTATGATGTAGTCAAAACCGTACCAGCCGGTTTCGCCGCTGCTGTCGGAGTCGATAAACAGGTTCATCCAGTTTTCGCCCTCGGGCGGCGTTATTTCGTCCGCGCATTCGCAGTAAAAATACAGATTGTCCGTGTCGGACGAGACCTTACAGGTGACTATATCGTTTCTGCCCGTGTCGTTTGTATATCTGAAATTGCCGGCGTAGGAGAACCAGTCGCGTCTCGCCGTGTCGCCTTTATAATCGCGGTATTCGGGACCGACTATATTCCACTGACCGGGGTCGCCCTTTATATCAATAGCCCACTGGCCGAACGCGGCGTCGACGGCGCGGCTGCCTTTATACATACGCACGTTCTGCACGGTCTGATAGAAATAGTTGTCGTTGAATCCGCCCTTCATCGGTTCAATGTCACGCGAATATTCGGTGTTGAAATTATCTACGTAATACCATTGATATTTCGGGTTTTTCTGGTCCACGACGTATTCGTTGCAGATAGTCTGTCCCTGCGCCGGGTTATTTGAGGAGCCGCCCCAGCGGCCGGCCCACCATTCGTTCCAGCCGGTTATCATTATTATCGGCGGATCTGTCTCTTTTGCGAGATCGAACTGTTCCTGATACGCCAGACCGAGACCCGAGGTCGTGTTCATGAGCGCGTAACCGAAATCCCAGTCGCCCTCACACTTTGGAATACCGTTTTTATAAGTATAACTGCGCCCGGCGTTCGTACCGTAACTGCCGTTAGCCCAGAAGCCGCACATAACGATCATCTGCTCGATTTTGCCGGAGGGCGAAAGCCCCGGCTTCTGCGGGTACATATCAGCCCACGCCCAGCGTCCCTTGCCTTTTTTGCTTTTATACCAGCTGTCGTTTGTGTTCGCCCAGCTCTGCCGCGCGGTAAAAAAGTTTTTCATCTCGTCGGATATCGTTTTGCCCACGTTGTCCGGGAAGAATATCAGAGGCTTACCGTCCCAGTAAAACCAGAGATCGGAGTATTTGCCGACGGAATAATAGTTGTTCCAAAGGTAATTGAGAGAGGACGCCGCGTTCGTATCGTCGTTTCCGCAGTGGAAGCAGATCTGAGGAGTGTTCTGACCCTCGGAGCGCATTTTGCTCCACACGCGGAGCAGCGCCTCGAGACTTTTTTCGTATATAATGCCGTTCGTCGAGTCGACGAAAATAAAGTCCACGCCCATTTCGGAAAGCATATATCCGTGCTTTCTTATCACCCATTCGTCGTCGGAATTATAATATCCGAAATACGGCTCCGCCCAGTAATGCGCAAAGCCAAGATTGCCCTTCGGTATCAGATCCCATACCGCGTCAGCGCCGCCTTCGAGATACGCGGCCGTATGGTCGAACAGCGGGTTTTGTCCCTGACTTTTCGCGTTGTGCCACATAAAGTAGAACATACCGACCTTTTTATCCGTCGCGGCGGGCGTTTTCGCGCCGTCCGGCGTTGTTCTTCCCGCGCCGTCTATTGCGACCCAGGTGTCGGAAAACACGTCGCGCGAGTTCAGCATATCTACGGGAACGGTCGTTTTTACCGTTGTGGAGCCTGATATCTTAAGCTCCGAAATTTCCGTTGCGTTTTTCATGTGATGCGTCCAAATGCGCGAATAGCCCGTTTTCGGTACCGGTACCGATAACTTGTCGGTTATATCCGGTTTTTCGCTCCCTTCCAAATAAAATTCAAGCGCTGTATCGGTTATTACAAGTTTGCAGAGCGGCGTTTTTTCACCGTTATCGTCATAAAAACCCGTAATTATATTCGATACCGGATCGTCCTCGAAATACACCGTCACCCCTTCCGAAAAATCCACGGGTGAGGCGACCATTTTGCACTGCGGCCATTTTCCAGTGCGGATACCGATTTTTTTATCCTTCATAAGTATCCACACGCGCGCCGATTCGTGGTTCGGCGCGGCTCCCGTGCTTTCGAGCCTCAGACCGAAATACGCGGCGTCGTAATCAGCCTCGGGGTCCGACGCTTTCAGCCCGAAACTGTATTTTGAGATACCGTTTTCGTTGAATTTGACTCCGATATTTACGGAGGCGACCGTGTTCGTGTTGAGAGATATTACGCTGCCCTTGGCCTTGCCCTCTCCTATGCCGAATACCGCGCCGGATTCCTTTGTCGATTTGAATTCGTAATCCTCTGATACTTTTTTTTCTATCATGCCGATCTCCTGTTCGCCGAATTCAAGCGAGGTCGTATGAGTGAACGTGCCGCTCTGCGGTACCGACCTGTCGACCGGCTCCTCCGTTACGGACTCCGTTTCCGTTCCGGCGGCGGTCGTATCTTCGGTTTCGGTGCTCTGCGTATCGCCGGTACACGCCGCGGATAAAAGCGTCGCCGCCGACAGAAGCAGTACGGCGCATTTTTTAAGTAAGTTTTTCATTTAATTCTCCGTGTATTTCGCGTAAATATTGTTATCCGCGTCAGCCGAGGGACGGTAGGCGTACATAAACGGCGCCTCGGGCTTGTCGAACAGCTCGTACATCGGCTGTTTTGACATTATGCGCGTGTCGGAGCCGTGGTCGTAGCGCTGTGAGTTGCCCTTTTTATCTATTTCCGACGCGAGCATGAAAACGTGCTGAGGCGAATTGCGCTTGTCGGGTCTTACGAAGATTATATCGCCCGGCTGAAGATCTTCGACTTTCGTTATCTTTTTAAAGCCCATTTTCTGGCACCACGTCACAAGATTGGAAACGACGCAGCCCTGTATCAAGGGCTGATCGGTAAAGCCCGCGCGGTACAGTATCCAGTCGACGAGACGGTCGCAGCTCGTGCGGAACGGACGGTGGTTTATCCCGGGATTCGTACAGGAATCGCCGTATTTGAATTTCGTCTTTTTTGCGTATTTGGTGATATAATTCCCTTCGCGTAAAAGATCGCACTGCAGAAGCGTGTACGGCGTATAAACGACGTTGCCGTCCTGATCGGCTACTCGGTAACCGTATTTTTTCTGCTTGTCGCAGGCGGCTTTCGCCTCGTCGAGCGACTGATATACGGAGCCTTTTACGTTGTCCTTCGGTATATGCAGTCTGTCCTCGTACAGGCAGACGTAATAACCGGCTTCGACCGCCGGAGGCTCAGGCTCCGGGACTTTATCCGCGGATATATACGATTCCGCTTCGGCAAGGTCGGTGCAGAACGCGGCTGACATCAGAAGGAATTCGTCGCCCTCCTCCGCGTAATTTGTGTAATCGAGGCGGAATTTGTCGTTGAAGGTACGCTCCCAGCCTTTTGTCGAATCATCGGCTCCGAATACAAGATACTGCGTTTTGCGCTCTCCGAAAAACTCCGAATCGCCGCCGTATACCGCGGTTATGGAGTAGCCCGAGCGCGCGTTTTTTATCCTGCCGGTCGCGTAAAACATTTCAAACGCGCCGCCCCATTCGGCTTGTATTTTAAGCACTATGACCTTTTTTTCCTCGGGCGTGAACGGCACGGCGTTCCCGTTTTCGTTTTCGGGATAGCCGGCGGCTTTATACATACTGTTCATTTTGAAAAACACGCTCGGGTCGCGCGACTGCTCAGTCGCCCTGAATATAACGCCGTTATCCTTTCTCTCCGGCTCGGCGCAGGTCCCCTTTGTAAACGCGGCGGAAAACAGCGCGTCGTCGAACGTTGAAAAATCAACGCGGTACGGGTCGGGTATCTGATACGGCGAAGGCTCGGGTATATTCGTCACCTGCTCAGTTGCCTGCTCCGTGACGGTCTCCGTCTCCGTAACGCTCTCCGTTTCCGTTTCAGCCGGAGGCTGATTCACGCACGAGGCGCAGCATAACGGCAGGGCTAAAAGCCCCGCGGCAAAAGTCAGAATTTTTTTGATCATAATGTTCTCCTTTCAAACTGTCTGTCATCACAAACCTTTTGAAATATTATAACACGGCGATTTTTATTTGTCAATACGATAATCATCTTGACACGGCTCAAAAAAGAGTTTATAATATGCTTATACGACAGGGGAGGTCAGTAAAATGAATATAACGCCGCAATTTTCTTTGAATTACAAGGGCAAACCGTTCGGGCTGCCGTCCGTAACGGTCACGAATACCGGATACGGGCGCGAATACCGTCTGCCGGACGGGCTTTGCATAGAGCTTCACATAGAGGAATATAAAGAATATAACGCCGCGGAATGGTCGCTCTGGTTTGAGAACAAATCGGAGAACGAAAGCGGACTTATAAGCGATATATGCGACTGCGACGCGCTCTGGTGCTTTGCGCCCGACGGAAAAAAGACCGCCGTCACGCTTTACGAAACGACGGGAAACACAAGCTATGAAAGCTATCTGTACGAGGATCAGACCGCGACCGAGTTTTCGGTGCACGAAAGGTCGCTTCCGCTGAATCTCAGACGCGAATATCGCCCGTGGGGCGGCCGTTCGTGCAGCGGACAGATGCCGTTTTTCGAGCTTCGCGCGAAAGACAGAGGACTAATCGCCGCCGTCGGCTGGTCGGGGCAGTGGCGCGCGTCGTTTGTAAGAGAGGACGGCGACGTGATACGCATAAAGACAGGGCTTGAATACACGTCCTTCAAGCTGCGCCCCGGCGAGCGCGTGCGCACGTCGTCGATACTTCTGCTCGAATACGAGGGGAGCCGCGTCGACGGGAGCAACGCCTTCCGCCGTCTTATAAAAAAGCGCTCTCCGTATAAGCCGGAGGAGCTTCCTTTCGCGCTCGAAGGCATGGGGATGAACACGGAAAAGCATCTTTTCCATATAGAGAACTTCAAAAAGCACGGCGTAAAAGCCGGATATTACTGGATAGACGCCGGCTGGTACGGCAAGGGCGGCGAGCCGGGCGCTTCCGACTGGTATAAGCAGGTCGGCAACTGGCAGGTACGGCCGGACGAGCACCCGGACGGTCTGCTTGACGTCGTCGCCGCCGCGCGTGACGCCGGAATGAAGTTTTTACTGTGGATGGAACCGGAGAGAGTGTACCCCGGCACCGATCTCGCGATCGCGCATCCGGAATGGCTTTACCCGCTCGACGGCTTTTACCTGCTTCTGCGGCTCGATTTTGACGAGGTACGGGAATATCTTTTCGATATGATATGCGGTTTTATCGACAGACTCGACATAAAATGCTTCCGTATGGATTTCAATATGGAGCCTCTGCAGTCGTGGCGCATAACCGATGAGATGTATCGCGGCGGTATGAACGAAATAAAATACGTAATGAATCTTTATAAGCTCTGGGACGATCTGCGTGCAAAATATCCGCGGCTTATAATTGACAACTGCGCCTCGGGCGGCAGACGCATAGATATCGAATCGCTGAAGCGTACGGTGCCGGTATGGAAGACCGACGCGTACTGCGAGCCGACGCGCGATCCCGACGTCGTACAGACGCAGATATTCGGATTCAACCGTTTCGTACCGTATTCCGGCGGCGTGTGCAAAAAGCCGGGCGACACGTACGCGACGAGAAGCGCGTACGCGCCCGCGTACGTCGGAAGCTGGTGGTGGACGGACCGCCCGACGCCGACGGAGGAGCAGTTTGACCATATGGCGAAAATGTGCGGAGAATACCGCACCTTACAGCCGTATTTTTCCTGTGATTTCTACCCGCTTGAAAACCCCGGATGGTCGCCGGATCACGGCGGCTGGGCGGCTTACCGCTACGACAGACCGGATCTGTGCGACGGCATCGTTATGGCTTTCAGAAGATCGGGATCGAACTGCGAAACGTCACGCTATAAGCTCGTAAATCTCGAACCCGAAAAAACGTATTCCGTAACGGATATCGACACGAAAGAAGAGAAGAGGTACAAAGGTAAAGACCTGATAAACGACGGCCTGACCGTGACGATAAGCGAAAGATATCAAAGTAAGATCTTTATTTATAAAGCGATATGAAAAGGGTGGCTGTTTAAAAACCTAAAAATAGATTTAGGCGAATAAACAGCCTTTTTTCTATGTAAAAACAAGCAAACGCGATGTGTAAATCTATGTTTTTGCGTAAAAAATTACCGCAGATTTGATTCCTCCCGCTATGCAGTGGAGTGATGCTACGAAAGCCTTCTCGGTTGGAGAAGGCAAATATGCAAAAAAAGAGCTGTTTAATTGCTTCGATTTATCGTCGAGGTTTTTAAACAGCCCCTTGTTTTATCCCATTCTTTCCGTTATCTCAAATCCGTCGTCCGTTTCTATGATCTTGAACAGCCGCGGGCGCTCGTTCGGGTCTACGTTCGTACTGTGCAGGATCAGATACGTGTTACCGTCAAATCCGTCGAAGATCATACCGTGCCCGCCGTCTTCGTCGTAAATGAATTTGTCTGCGTGTCGCCACGGTCCGAGAATGCTTCCACTGTCGCTTACGGCGAGCGCTTGAACGTACCAATATTGAGGTCCGGCGTGAAAGCCCGACCAGAGCATATACAGCCTGCCGTTTTTCCCTTTTCTGAAAAACGGTCCGTCGGTAACGAAATTACGGCTGCTCGGATCGATCAGGGAATACGACCATGAGGCGTCGCCGGCGCGGAGTACGGTCACGGGCTCTTTCACCGGAGCGGACAGATCGGGGGCAAGCGGCATTACCTCTATCGTGCCGTCGCCGACTTGCGTCCATTCATGGCAGAACGCCGTCCACGGCACGCCGTTTTCGTCAACGTAAAAAGTCGCGTCGAGGCACGTCCAGCCATCCGGCGTTACCGGTCCGTCGGTAAACGGCAGGAAAGGCCCGGCAGGACCGTCGCTTTTAAGTATCTGCGAACAGCGAAGACGCGTCTCGCTTCTGAAGCTGGCGAACATATAGTACGAGCCTTTGTATCGGTAGACCTCCGGCGCGAAAAAGTCGCGGTCCGCCCAGAAATTCTCCGGACGCGTAAAACATTCGACAGGCTCGCTCCATTCCGTCAGATCTTCGGATATATAAACGTCAAGCCCCTGCCACGGTATCTTTTTCGTCGTCTCGCCTCTTCTCGTGCCGTACAGATAGTATTTCCCACCGTCCGCCAGCACAAACGGATCGCGCAGATGGATTTCGTTCAGTTTCATTTTTTCTTTCTTCGTATTTTGATTTTCGGACTTACGTTAAGAACGCCGTACCGTGCAGACCGCAACGGACAGGGCGGCGACGTCTCCTATTTTGTCCCCGAAATAAGCGGACTTTTTATATACTTCTTTTGCGGTCTTATCGCCTTTATACGCCGCTTCCGCTATGCTTTTTGCGGTTATAAGCGGTAATCCGTCTTCCGTTTTGCAGAACAGCGGTCCGGGTAAGCTCCTTTGAAAAAAGTCTTTTCGCCGCGGATATGCCGAGCTGTTTTATTCCGCCGTTTCCGCATACGAGCAGTTTGCCGCCGTTTTTATAGCGCTTCTGCAAGTTTTTTGATATCTTACTCACATACGGACAGAACGGGATATCTTTTCGCCAATACCGTTATGATCATTTCTGATCCTTTTTTCATTTCTCACTCCGACAAGAATATTTGCCTGTTCAATTATATCACGGCGGATACGGTTTGTCAACGCCGGTACGAAAAAAACGCACCGTTTGCTTACCGCACCGCTTTAATGGTAAACCGGATAAAAACGCTGTTCGGCACGGTACCGGAGGATCTTTACGATTTTGCCTCTGCAAGTCAGATATCGCAGGCTGAGGCGATGAAATTCTTTATCGAGCGGTTCAGACTGTCAAAATGGCGGCGGACGGGTATAATCCGGTGGAATCTTATCGACGGATGGCCGCAGATATCCGAGCGGTCGTGGATTATTATTACAATAAAAAACTCGCGTACCACTATATACGCCGCTCTCAGCAACCGGTCTGCTTATGTTCGACGAGCCTGTGGAGCACAGCGGCAAAGCCGACGCGTCCGGCGCCATGATATATCTGATCGGCTCAAAATACGCCTACCCGGGCAAAAGCCTGTGGAGCGACGGAGCGCCCGAGCCGAACGGAGAGTGGCGGCATATCGAGATCGATCTTCGTCCTTACCTTGACGATATGCTGCGCCACGGACTCGGCGACAGGTATTTCAAAGCCGGATCGCTCGACGGGCTGTGCTTGAACGGTATGAATATGGGGTGGGAAACCATAGGAACGTTTTCCCATACCATGTACGTTAAAAATATGAGTCTGACGTCGTATTTGAACCGATAAAAAAATACAGAAAAAAAGCATATCAGTTTTAATATCTATCAGATTTTTCAGCTTTCGGTAAATGAAATTGAGAAGAGAATAAATGATTCGGTTGATCCTGATGCGTCAACAAAACTGAAATACTCGAGTATTGCGTATTTTCTTGAAACAAAAACCATGCCGACATTTTCGGAACGTCTGACGCGGACGGTTCTTTATCGATAAATGGCCTTTCTGAACGTTCGTCGTCAGATATAACCGCTTGAATACAGACAGCCCCGTAAAGGAGACTTAATTGAAAATACCTCTCTTGCATGCGGATTTATTGGTCCGAGTGGAGATAACGGATTTGACTAAACCACAAATAAACCAAGTATTTACGGCACCTGCGCGCATTTTTCCTCCATGGACCATAAGAAATAACAGGAGGAACCCCATGCCGAACATATTGGAAGACCTATACTACGGAAATCTCTCACCCTGCCAGCGCACCGTCCGTCCGGACAGCCGCGTGAAAAAGCTGATGCAAAAACAGAGCGACCTCGAGTCCAAGCTGAACGGATCGTTCACCGAGGAACAACGCGCGAACTTTGAGCAGTACCTCTCGGCCTCCGCCGACCTTCTCGACGCCAACACCCTCGATAACTTCATCACCGGCTTACGCCTCGGCGCCCGCTTCGCACACGAAATCTTCGTCGGAACAGACGCCCCCTTCGCAGATCTGGCGGAGGAATAACGCACACCCAAGACCTCCCTTGCGTAATTTGCAAAGGAGGTCTTATAGCATGTGGAAAAAGCATTGGCAAAAGTATTCAAGTCAGGTCACCTCGGAACAACGGACAATTGTATCCTTCAGAAACCATGTTTCGTTAGGAAAAACGCAATTGACAGACAATAACAACGGCGTATCATTGCTTTCAGCACATATGTCCAAAGGACTGCAATTTGAAGTGGTATATATAATTGGACTGTCGCAAGGGACATTTCCTGATTATCGAGCTGTAAATGCAGGCGGTAAAGAAATGGATCAGGAAAAAAA
>JAEEGL015717951.1_pt1 | contig 11776 bp, 8 predicted proteins | sample 9134231 | NCBI WGS metagenome assembly JAEEGL01 (sample SAMN16246548, study PRJNA631951) | gut metagenome | biome: gut microbiome; feature: rumen; material: fiber-attached | host: Bos | place: Iran: Karaj | collected 2018-10
GAGCACATTTCTTTTACCGCCAAGCCGGGACAGACTATTGCCATCATGGGCGAGACGGGCTGCGGAAAGACATCCCTTATCCACCTTATCCCCAGGTTCTATGAGCCTTCCGAGGGCGAGATTCTGGTGGATGGCGTCAATGTCAATAAGCTCAAACTCAGCCAGCTTCGTAAGAACATAGGTCTGGCAACTCAGGACGTGCTCCTGTACTCTGACACAATCGACGGAAACATCGCCTACGGTGACGGCAATATCTCCAAGGAAGAGGTTGTGAGATTTGCCAAGTACTCGGCTGCATCAGACTTTATTGCCAAGATGCCTGAGGGCTACGAGACTATAGTGGGAGAAAGAGGTGTAGGCCTCTCCGGCGGTCAGAAACAGAGGATATCCCTTGCCAGAGCCCTGGCCGTAAGACCTTCAATCCTTATCCTTGACGACACAACTTCCGCTGTTGACCTTGAAACGGAAAAAGAGATTCAGGAGAGCTTAAGGCACCTGGATTTCCCATGCACCAAGATCATCATTGCTCAGCGTATCTCAACTACCAAGGATGCTGACCAGATTCTTATCATGCAGCACGGTGAGATTACAGAGCGCGGAACCCACGAGGAGCTTATAAAGCAGGGCGGATATTACGCTGAGCTGGTTAAACTCCAGGCCGGTGCCTGAAAGAAAGGAGGTTGAATAAAATGGCTAGAAGAAATACTTATAAAGAAGACGAAATTCTTGAAGAGCCCTTTGACATACGACATCTCCTAAGGGCCTGGGTATATATCAAAAAGCATGCAGGGAAAATGGTCCTTGCACTCATATTATCAGCGCTGGGCGGAGCTGCGGCTCTTGTGAGCCCTATGATCGTTCAGAAGGCGCTGGACGTGGCAATTCCAAACGGCGATGTGCCAATGCTGTACAGATTGGTTGTTTACGCATGCTGCTTTTACATCATAAGCGTTGTGTTCACCACAATCCGCTCCTACATCATGGTAAACGTCAGCCAGAACATCATTTACCAGATAAGGGACGATCTGTTCAAACACCTGCAGAAACTCCCATTCCAGTACTATGACGACAGACCACAGGGCAAGATCCTGGTCCGCGTGGTCAACTACGTTAACTCTGTTTCGGATATGCTCAGTAACGGACTTATCAACGTGGTTCTTGAGATCATCAACCTGGTATTCATTGTAGTATTCATGTTTGCAGTAGATGTGAGCCTGAGCCTTGTGGTTCTTGCCGGTGTTCCTTTCCTCATGGTTTTCATGTTCTGGATAAAGAACAAGCAGAGGAAGGCTTGGCAGGCGGTTTCCAACAAGAACTCAAACCTCAATGCCTATCTGCAGGAGAACATTGTTGGTGCCAGGATCACACAGATCTTCGCAAGAGAAGATGAGAACGCTGAGATTTTCAAGAAACTCTCCGGTGACTGCAGAAAGACCTGGATGACAGCAGTAGCTTATTCAACGCTTGTATGGCCCGGAATTGACACAATCTCAGTTCTGGTAAGAGCAGCAATCTTCCTCTTTGGACTGGTTATCTTTTCCCAGGGCAACGAGACTCTCGGAACCATCGTGGCTATTTCCAGCTACGCATCAAGGTTCTGGCAGCCTATCATGAACCTGGGCAACATATTCAACGGCTTTATCAATAACATGGCTTACCTGGAGCGAATCTTCGAGGCCATGGACGAGCCTGTGACTGTAGACGATGCGCCTGATGCAATAGAAATGCCCAAGGTTGTGGGAGAGGTTACTTTCGAGAACGTATCTTTTTCCTATGAAAAGGGAAAAGAGATACTGCACAACGTATCCTTTAATGTTAAACCCGGTGAGAGCGTTGCGCTGGTAGGTCCAACCGGTGCCGGAAAGAGTACTATCGTGAACCTTATTTCCAGGTTCTACAATCTGGACAGCGGACGAATCCTGATTGATGGCCAGGACATTTCCAAGGTTACGCTTAAGTCTCTCCGCTCACAGATGGGAATTATGCTACAGGACAGCTTCATATTCTCAGGTACAATTGAGGACAACATCAGATACGGCAAGCTTGATGCTACCGAAGCCGAGATCAGAAGAGCCAGCAAGACTGTCTGCGCCCACAATTTCATCAAGGGAATGCATGACGGCTATCGCACTGAGGTAAAAGAGCGTGGAGCCCTCCTTTCACAGGGACAGAAACAGCTTATCTCCTTTGCGAGAACTCTTTTGTCTGATCCTGCTATCCTGGTGCTTGATGAAGCTACCTCAAGTATCGATGTTCAGACGGAAAAAGCGCTTCAGCAGGGACTTGATGCTATGCTTTCGGGACGAACAAGCTTTATCATTGCCCACAGACTTTCTACTATTACTAAGTGCGACAAGATCATGTACATTAACGATGGTGGAATAACGGAGTGCGGAAGCCACGATGAACTCATGGCCAAGAAGGGTGATTACTATCATCTCTATACCGCTCAGGTCGAAGGCCTTGAGGTAAGCTAAGACTAAAGAACTGAATACTCATTATATATATTAATAGGAACGGAAACTTGATTTTGGTAATTGAGTTCCCGTTCCTATTAATTTGCGTGAAATTATGTTACAAAATTAACAAGAATTTACAAATTGTTCATAATTATATTATTTTTATTTAATGGTTTTAGGATAATGTGATGATATGAAAATTTATGATATACCGCAGGGAACAAAAATAACCATAAACATGGTTCATAACAAGACAAATTACACTGTCGAGGCTACGGTTATCACCCGTTACGGCGATGGAATTCTTATTACGCCAATTACAGTAGGAGGTGAACTGATAGATATCTGCTATAGTGCCAACTTTGAATTCGTTCAGGCAGGCACGGATAATCATTACTTATTCCAGGCAGATAATATTAGCAGGGTCGATTTTTCGGGCACCGACTTCCATGTAATTACAGGTAGTCAGATTGTTGTCGCTGATAATCAGAGAAGAGCTGCGCGTTACAAAGTGCAGATCATGGGTAATGCCACGATCAACAAGACTGAGGCACTTAGCGTGGTAATTCACGATATTTCTATGCGCGGATTTTCCCTTATGGTTGGAAAGAACTCCAATTGTAAGGTTGGTGACAGGGTTAAGGTAGAGTTCTTCAAAGACCAGAAGAGCCAGAGACTTATACTTCAGGGCGTTGTTGTAAGAAGCTTTAAGATCGGTACCTATGCTGCCATCGGCTGCGAGACCGAGAACATCACACCAAACGTTCTTGGCTTCATCATGGAGAAGAAGCAGGAAGACGAGCACAAGAAAGAGGCTGTTACTGCAGCTATTAAACCTGATAAAAACGTTGTCTGGGCAGGTTGACCCGGATACTTTTGATAAAACTTAAAAGGTTTTGCATTTCCCAGGTGGGATTTGCAAAGCCTTTTTCAGTATGAAGCGCGCCAGCCTTGGATGAGAATGGTGACGGGAGTAAAATTTTGTATATTTGCCATGGTATGCTATTATATTCATAATCGGTTAGTATGCATTTCGTGTGTAAAGACATAATTAATAAGAATAGGAGCATAGTATATGTGCGGAATAGTAGGATATATTGGACATAAGCAGGCGGCCCCAATACTTCTTGACGGGCTTTCAAAGCTTGAGTACAGGGGATATGATTCAGCAGGACTTGCTGTTAGAAACGGTAGTGAGAATGCAGTCGTTGTTAAGGCTGTCGGCAAGCTGGTAAATCTTTCAAATAAGACTAACAATGGTAATGCTATTACAGGAACTTGTGGAATCGGTCATACAAGATGGGCAACTCACGGTGCACCAACTGAAATAAATGCACATCCTCATGTCAGCGGAAGCTATGAACATTCAGGACATGGAGATGTGGACAGCGAAGTTGTTGGTGTTCATAACGGAATTATCGAGAACTTCCAGGAGATGAAGGCTAAGCTCATTCGTAAGGGCTACACTTTCTACTCAGATACAGATACTGAGGTTCTCATCAAGCTGGTTGACTACTACTACAATAAATATAAGATGGGCCCAATCGATGCCATTGCCAAGACTCTTGTGAGAGTTCGTGGCTCTTTTGCCCTGGAAGTAATGTTCAAGGATTATCCGGATGAAATCTATGTTGCAAGAAAAGATTCTCCTATGATCATTGGTGTCAGTGATAACGATTCCTATATCGCATCAGATGTACCTGCCATCCTTAAGTACACAAGAGATGTTTACTACATCGACAACATGGAGATGGCAAGGATCACAGCCGGCAACGTTACATTCTTTAACCTTGACGGCGATGAGATTGAAAAAGAGCTGACTACTGTTACTTTCTCTGCTGAGGCAGCAGAAAAGGGTGGCTTCGAGCACTTCATGATGAAGGAGATTCATGAACAGCCGAAGGTGGTTTCAGACACAATCAACAAATATATTATGGGCAACAAGATAGATCTTTCAGAGGTTGGTATTTCTGATGAGGACATCAAGAACCTGAACCAGATCTATATTGTTGCATGCGGATCTGCATGGCATGTAGGAATGGAGGCTCAGTACGTCATAGAGGAATTTACTGATGTAAATGTAAGATGTGAGCTTGCTTCCGAGTTCAGATACAGAAAGCTCAAACTTGATCCGAAAGCTCTTGTTGTAGTAATCTCCCAGTCCGGTGAGACAGCGGACTCACTGGCAGCTCTTCGTATGGCCAAGGAGAAGGGCATCAAGACTCTGGCCATCGTAAACGTAGTAGGTTCTTCAATTGCCAGAGAAGCAGACTATGTAATGTATACACTTGCAGGTCCGGAGATTTCAGTTGCCACAACTAAGGCATACAGCTGTCAGCTGATCTGCGGGTATGTACTTGCGCTTAAGTTTGCTCAGGTTAGAGAAACATTAGAAGACCCTGGCAAGATAGAATACTATCTGGATGAGATTAAGAGTATTCCTGATAAGATTACAAGAATTCTTGAGGAAAAAGAGCGCCTTCAGTGGTTCTCAGCCAAGTACGCAAATGCTCAGGATATCTTCTTTATAGGAAGAGGAATCGACTATGCGATCTCCCTTGAGGGTAGTCTTAAGATGAAGGAGATCAGCTATATTCACTCTGAGGCTTATGCAGCAGGCGAGCTCAAGCATGGAACCATCTCACTTATTGAGAACGGGACCCTTGTTATCGGAGTTCTTACACAATCAGATCTTTATGAGAAGACCATTTCAAACATGGTTGAGTGTAAGAGCCGCGGTGCATATTTAATGGGCCTTACAACCTATGGAAGATATAATGTAGAGGATCAGTGTGACTTTACGGTTTATGTACCAAAGGTAGACGAGCACTTCGTAGGAAGCCTTGCGATCATTCCTCTGCAGCTCCTTGGATATTACACCAGCGTTGCAAAGGGTCTTGATGTAGACAAGCCAAGAAACCTTGCTAAGAGCGTTACAGTAGAGTAAAACCCAGTACTGGTCTGGCGTTCACAAAATTTGACATATTGTTACGACTAATGTAAAATCTTTGGAGTTATTCGGTTAGTGATAACTTTTTAGTTATTGGTAATGCAATATGAACAGATATAAAGAGAAAAAGAGAAATTTCATAATACTTGTAGCTTTCGCAGCAGTTTTATCACTGATTCTGGCTGTTAGTCTTTTTGATGCAGAGATAACAGAGGTGGCTTCTGCAGCAGAGCTTACAAGCAGTGGACTTGCTATCTCCGAAGAGCTTCAGTCTGAACCTGAGGCTTCATATCAGACTTCAGATATCGTGAACACTGATGCTGCAGCACAGGCGCAGGCAGGAGAAGAGACAGCAGCTGATGCGACTACTACAGAGGCAGCAACTGACCCGGCTCTTCCATATACAATCACCAAGTTTGACACTGTATATACCCTATATGCCAGCGACACTGTAAATGTACGAGCAGGTGCAGGTACCGAGTATGAAAAGGTGGGAAGAGTATCCTGGGGCACTCCTGTACAGATCACAGGTGTTACAGATAACGGCTGGTTTGAGGTGCTTTATAACGAAGCGCAGGCTTTCATCAGAGGAGATTATATAGTATCGGAGATGCCGGGTATTCCATATCTTTTTGTTGGAGATTCCAGAACAGTACAGATGCAGATGGCAGTTGGTTCCACTGACAAGGCATATATTGCCAAGGTGGGCGAGGGCTATACTTATTTCAGGGATGTGGCCATTCCTGCTATTTCACAGTACGCCGGTCAGGGCACTACCATGATCATCAATTTTGGTGTCAATGACCTTTCAAATGCCAAGAAATATGTAAATCTTGTAAATGCCAACATCGATGCATGGACAAATGCAGGCATTACTGTTTATTATTCCGCAGTAACTCCTGTTGGAGCGGGTGCCAGTGTTTCCAATGCACAGATTGAGGCCTTTAACGTTACTTTAAGAGATAATCTTGACCCAAGAGTTACCTGGATCGACAGTTATGCATATCTGTCTCAGGCAGGCTTTAGCAGTTCTGACGGACTTCATTACAATAAGGAAACATATAAGAGTCTTTACTCTTATTACATGGCAGTTTTAAATCAGCAATAAAGGATGCTAAATAATGAACATAGTTCTTTTATCAGGTGGCTCAGGCAAACGCTTGTGGCCACTTTCTAATGACATCAGGTCCAAGCAGTTCATCAAGATCTTCAAAAGAGAGGACGGCTCCCTTGAATCCATGGTTCAGAGAGTTTACCGTCAGATCAAGAAGGTGGATGCCAATGCCAATGTCACCATCGCTACCAGCAAGACTCAGGTTTCTTCCATTCACAACCAGCTTGGAGATGATGTGGGAGTTTCAATAGAGCCCTGCAGACGCGATACATTCCCGGCAATTGCTCTTGCTACGGCATATCTTGTAGATGTAAAGGGTATAAGTCCGGAGGAATCAGTGGTGGTTTGCCCGGTTGATCCTTACGTTGAAGATGATTATTTTGAGGCACTTAAGGCTCTTTCAGATCAGGCAGATAAGGGTGAGGCAAATCTTGTCCTCATGGGTATCGAACCAACTTATCCTTCAGAGAAATACGGCTATATGGTGCCAAGCACCAAGGATAATGTGAGCCTTGTTTCTGCATTCAAGGAGAAGCCAACAGTAGAGGCTGCAAAAGAGTACATCAGCCAGGGCGCTTTATGGAACGGCGGAGTATTTGCTTATAAGCTTAAGTATGTCTTAGACAGAGCCCACGAACTCATCGATTTTACAGACTATCAGGACCTTTATGATAAATACGATACTCTTACCAAGATCTCTTTTGACTACGCTGTAGTTGAAAAAGAGGATAAGATCCAGGTTATGCGCTTCAATGGTCAGTGGAAGGATATCGGAACATGGAATACCCTTACAGAGGCCATGGAAGACAGCGTTGTAGGCAAGGGTGTTCTTAATGATACCTGCAAGGGCGTGCACATCGTTAATGAGATGGATGTTCCCGTACTTGCAATGGGACTCACAGATGTGGTTATTTCAGCTTCTCCTGAGGGTATCCTTGTTTCTGACAAGGAGCAGAGCTCCTACATCAAGCCTTTTGTTGACAGCTTTGTTCAGCAGATCATGTTCGCGGAGAAGTCCTGGGGCAATTTCAAGGTTATTGATGTTGAGACAGGCAGCATGACCATTAAAGTGACTCTTAACGCCGGACATTCCATGAACTATCACAGCCACAATCATCGCGATGAGGTATGGGTGGTGATTTCCGGAACAGGTAAGACTATCATAGACGGAGTAGAGAAATCAGTATCAGCCGGTGATGTTGTTACAATGAAGGCCGGTTGTAAGCACACTGTGATCGCAGATTCCGAGTTAAAGCTCATCGAGGTCCAGATTGGCGACGCAATTTCTGTTCAGGATAAGATTAAATACAATCTGTAAAACTTAATTATGATAATACTTCTTAAAAAGGACATATCGAGGGTGATATGTCCTTTTTTGCTGAAATAAATATGCAGTATTTCCATATGAGTTAGACAATTTTTATTCTTTTTTAAAATTTTCTCGGGGGGGGTAGTGATATAATTATCAAGAAAACGCAAATGCGATTAGAAATACGCTTATTTTAGAGAATGAAGAGAATCGATCCGCCAACTAAATACACGATAATACTATGCATTGGATTGGTACTGTTCAATGTGTGCTTTAGCTATGCCCTTATCAAGGAATCAACAAAAGCCATGAGAACTCAGATAAATGAACGTATGCTTGATATTTCAAATACTGCGGCAGCCATGCTCGATGGAGATGAACTTGCAAAATTGACTGCTGATGATTACGGTTCACCTGAATATGAAAGTGTTATGAAGACTCTTACTTATTTTCAGGAAAATATTGAGTTTGAATACATATATTGTATTATGCAGGTGAGCGAAAAAGAATTTGTTTTTGGCGTAGATCCTACTATTGAAGATCCCGGGGAGTTTGGGTCGCCTATAGTGTATACAGATGCTCTTTATAATGCCAGTAAAGGTGTAGCCGGTGTTGATAAAATTCCCTACAAGGATGAGTGGGGAACATTTTATAGCTCTTATTCGCCTGTATTTGATTCTTCCGGAAATGTGGCTGGTATAGTGGCGGTTGATTTTAGCGCAACTTGGTACAGAAACAAGGTCAAAAAATTAGGGCTGATTGTAATTGGTTTTATAAGCTTTGCGCTTGTATTCAGTATTTTAATAGCTGTGCTTGTAGTTGCGCAGTATAAAAAATTCTTTATGGTACTCCTTAAAAAGATGAATGATATTTCAAAAGGTATTGAGACACTGTTTAAGGAAGTGGCGCATGATAAGGACAGTGTAGAGACTCTTTCAACTGAAACCATTGATGATGATATGCAGATGAATGCCGCAATGGATCTTTTGGGAGAAAGAATTGTCGTCATGCAGATGAGACTGGCCCAACAGATTGAGATTATTCGTTCCTATGCATATATTGATGGTTTGACAGGATTGAACAATAGGACTTCCTATATGGAATATCTGCAGACTTTGGAAAAGAAAATAGAAGATGATCCGAATATAGTCTTTTCTGTTGTTGTATTTGACATTAACCAGCTGAAAATAATCAATGATGATTATGGTCATGATACCGGTGATAAGCTTATCATTGCTATTTCCAATGATATTCGTGATTGCTTTGGTTCGAACAAGGTATATCGTATCGGTGGAGATGAGTTTGTGGCTATTCTTGATGAATCGGATCCTTCCGAGAGAATTTCCAAAGTGAAGGGTATAATAGACCGGAAGAATAAGGAATCTCCGATTTTTCACGATTCAAGTGTGGAAATTGGTCTTTCAATCGGCGCTGCTACTTATGATTCTACTACAGACAAAAGCTATGCAGAGGTCTTCAACAGAGCAGATAATGCAATGTACGCTGACAAGAGGGTATTCTATCAGACTCATGAGGATCGTAGAAAAAATAGAAAATGACGAAGTGCTAAAAAAAGAGGCTGACGCTAGGGATGAAAATCAATCATCACCTCAGGCGTCAGCCTTATATTTTGGTTTAAACTATATTTGTTAGCCCTTTACGGCACCTTCAATCATACCTTCCATGATCTGCTTCTGGGCGATCAGGAATATTACGATCATAGGAATGATAGCAAGGAGGGCTGCAGGTAAGATTCTATCCCAACTCTTTACGTAGGATCCTACGAACTTCTGGATGGCGATAGGAATTGTCATAACCTTACCGTTCTGTCCAAGCATCATTGATGGAAGAAGATAGTCGTTCCAGATCCACATACCGTTCAGGATTGTAACGGTTGTGATAACCGGTGTGAGCAGCGGAAAAATGATCTGGAAGAAAGTCTGCTCAGGAGTACATCCGTCGATTGATGCAGCCTCTTCAAGTGTATAAGGAATTCCCTTAATAAATCCGTTTAAGATGAATACTGTCATTGCACCGCCGAATCCCAGGTAAGCAAAAACAAGTCCTGTAACTGATTGAAGCATTGAGATTCCGATGAACTTTCCTACATCACGGAAGGTAGAAATAAGTGGAAGCATAACTACCTGGAAAGGAATGATCATTGATGCGATGAATGTAAAGTAAATAACTGTTGACCAAACTGTCTTGTTACGGCAGATAACCCATGCTGCCATAGCTCCGAATACTGAGAGCATTACAAGTGAAAGGATAGTGATAAGTGCTGATGATCCAAAAGAGTTCCAGAAGAGGAAGTTTGGATCGTTAATAACTGCCTTGATGTTCTCCAGCAGCTTACCAAAGCTTGCACCTGCAAAGCTTACAGGATTAGATGTGATATCAGCTGTAGCCTTACCTGAGTTGATAAGAAGGAGTACGAATGGGAACAACACATAAGCTGCAACAATAACTGCAATTATGAGTCTTACTACAACGGTAGAAGTTTTCTCTTTTGTATGCATTAGAGTTCCACCTCCTTCTTATTAGAAATACGTACCTGGATGATAGAAACAGCAGCAAGGATAATGAAGAACAATACGGCCTTTGCCTGTCCAAGTGCGTAATCATTGTTGATAACGGCTGTGGTATAGATGTTAAGTGCAAGCATTTCTGTACCATTTGCGATGTACTCGCCAAGGAACTGTACTGAGCCCTTACCATTTGTCAAAGCAAGGTTTACATCGAACTGCTTGAATGCAGATGTAAGTGTAAGGAAAGTACAGATTGTAATTGTAGGTGCGATCATAGGGAGCTTGATGTTGAAAAGTGTCTGAGTTGGGTTAGCTCCGTCGATAGCTGATGCCTCAAGAACATCACCCGGAATGGTGTTAAGACCTGTGATGTAGATGAGCATTATGTAACCAGCATACTGCCAAATATATACGATAATGACTGCTATGAAAGCGGTCTTTGTATCCGAAAGCATTGAATAAGTACCGGTAAACTTGGTAACTACGTTACTGAAAATGAACTGCCAGATATAACCAAGTACGATTCCTCCGATAAGGTTTGGAAGGAAGTAAGCAGCTCTGAAGAATCCAAGTCCCTTGATTCTTGATGTGCAAAGAAGTGCTAAAAGGAAAGCAACAAGGTTAACAAGGATCATATTAAATACAACGAATAAGAATGTAAGAAGAATTGACCAGAGGAATGACTTCTGGGTAAACATTCTTGTGTAGTTTGAAACACCGACAAAGCCGGTAAGCTTGATTCCGTCCCAGTCTGTAAATGAATATCCGATACCAAGGATAAGTGGAATGATTACAGTTACTGCGAAAGCGAAAAGCAGTGGGAACAGGAAAATTACATTAATAATAGCGCGATGGTACTTAAGTGTTGGAAAAAGATACAGACCAACAAAAAACAGGATAATACCGCATACGAACATGGCACCTCTACCAAGAATAATAGGTGTGGCTGTTCCGTTTATGGGTAAGGTAGCTAAGATGAGGTCGCCGGCCTTGGTAATAGAAAGAGCAAGTCCAACGATCGCAAGTACAAGTCCCAGGATAAGGCAGCCAAATGATGCAACCTTGCGGCCGGTAGAAAATGTACCCATTCGTATTCCTCCTTTCATAAATAGGGAAATGGAACGCATTGATTAACAGTTAAAAACAGGCAGGGCACATGCCCTGCCTGCATGTTTTTAATTACTGAGCATAGTAACTTGAAATTACCTGAGCCATTGTTGAAAAGAATCCGTCAGCATCAAGCTTCCCCTTTGCAAAATCTGCAAATACGTTACAAGTCTGGTTCTGAAGTCCGTCCTTCTTGAGCATTGTGTGCCATCCAGAGTAGTTACCAGCTGTGATGTAGCTGTTCATGCTCTTGTAGAATGGGTTAACTGCCTCATACTGGCAATCGTCGAAAGGAGATACAAGACCAGC
>JAEEGL015884041.1_pt1 | contig 11776 bp, 10 predicted proteins | sample 9134231 | NCBI WGS metagenome assembly JAEEGL01 (sample SAMN16246548, study PRJNA631951) | gut metagenome | biome: gut microbiome; feature: rumen; material: fiber-attached | host: Bos | place: Iran: Karaj | collected 2018-10
ATATTCAGTTATCTGTTTATCTATCAGGTCGCCACTCTTATTGTAGGATTTTATCGTTTCCTTCTTTCCGGATTTATTAAATGTCGTATATCCGTTTTTTACATATTTACCGTTCTTATAGATGTATTCAGTTTGCTTGGTAACTTTTCCATTCTTGTAAGTATAAACGGTCTTTTCTGTAATATTGCCGTCTTCCTTTTCAACAAATGAAGCCAGGCGGCCTTTTTTGTTATAGCTGTATTCTGTAACACTCTTGGTTTGGCTCAGCCTTTCACCTGTAGACCAGTCATACTCATATGAGGTATATGTACTTTTGGTATTCTGGCCTTTTTTGTTATATGTTTCTTTCCAAATATCGCTGATCAGCATTTCCCCGTTAAATTCAGAATAGTTTTTCTCTCCTACCACCGTTACAGTCTTAGTAGCCGCAAAGCCATTCAGGGGCATCATCGATAATGCCACAAGCAAAGCAAGGCAGATCATTAATAGTCTTTTCCCTTTCATTTTGGTCTCCTTTCGTATGATGCTATAGTTGATCATATATAAATTCAGCAATTGCCTTCATAAATCGATAGTGTGATCGTTCCGTAATGTCTGTCCTTCAACTTCCTGAATCCCATGAATTCATCCGGGAATTCATCTTCCCTCTTATGCTCGCAGACTATAATGCCATATTCAGCCAGGATATCCAGATCCCTTATCAGCTCCAGGCACCTGTCATACAGCCCTTTCTTATATGGCGGATCGATGATGAATACGTCCACCTTCTCGCCTCCGTCGGCTATGCGGCTCAGGCACTTCTCGAAATCTCCCGGGATCACCACAGACCATTCTTCAGCCTTGCAATTAGCGATGTTTCTCTTTATGAGTGCGATACTGTCCCTGTTGTTATCGCAAAAATAACATTTCTCCGCACCACGTGACAAAGCCTCAAGCCCCAGATTGCCGGTACCTGAAAACAGGTCCACACAAGTGGCATCATAAATGTCAGATCCTATGATGCTGAACATGGCTTCCTTTACCTTCTCAGTGGTAGGCCTTATGTCATACCCAACGGGCATCTCTATCTTTCTTCCTTTGAAGTCTCCTGCAATTATTCTCATATCTCTCCTGACGATCGTTTATAATTTAAGACTTATATTTTCTCCAAACATACGCTTGATCCTGAGCTTAAGTTCCATGTTCTCCGGCTCACCCAACTGTGGATCTCTGTCTATTATATTCTCTGCGATCCCTCTGACCTTGTCCAGTACGTCCACGTTCTTTACAAGGTCGGCTATGTTCAGTTCAGGGATACCGTGCTGGCGTGTGCCGAAGATCTCTCCCGGGCCTCTGAGCTTCAGATCCTACTCAGCTATCACGAAACCATCCGTAGTGGATACCATTATATTATTTCTCTTCTCAGCTATCTCACCTTTGGATCCGCTGATAAGGATACAGTAAGACTGTTTACTACCTCTTCCTACGCGGCCTCTTAACTGGTGGAGCTGAGCTAATCCGAAACGTTCTGAGTTTTCGATCACCATGATCGTGGCGTTAGGCACGTCTATGCCTACCTCGATTACCACAGTGGATACCAGGACCTGGATCTTCCCTTCTTTGAAGGCAAGCATCATCTCATCCTTCTCAGCCTGCTTCATGGCTCCGTGTACGAGACCGAATCTGACGTCCGGATAGCGGACCCTTAGTTCATCGAATATCTCTTCGGCAGATCTTACTTTGATAGCGTCAGACTCTTCGATCAGAGGAGCTACCACATAAGCCTGGTTTCCTTCTCTGACTTTATCTCTTACGAAATCATATATCTTATCTCTCGATTCTTCATATCTGAGAAATGTCCTTATGGGCTTACGTCCCGCAGGCAGTGTGTCGATTATAGAAATATCCAGATCGCCGAAAAGGATAACTGCCAACGTTCTGGGTATTGGCGTAGCAGTCATTACCAGCACGTTGGGGTTGGTTCCCTTCGCGGTGAGCAGATTTCTTTGTTCAACGCCGAATCTGTGCTGTTCGTCTGTAACCACCAGCCCAAGGTCGTGGAATTCCACGTCCGGCTGAATAATGGCATGGGTGCCAACAAGGATCTGGATCTCACCGGATTTCAGGTCTTCCAGTAGTTCCCTGCGTTCCTTAGCCTTCATATTTCCTGAGAGCAGCTCGCAGCGTACCCCTAAGGGTTCAAAGTCTTTTTTCAGAGTCTCTATATGTTGCTTGGCAAGAAGCTCCGTCGGAGCCATCATTACAGCCTGATAGCCGCATTTCACTGTCTTATACATGGCAAGTTCCGAAACCACCGTCTTACCGGAACCTACGTCACCCTGGACCAGACGGTTCATGGGACGCATGTCCTCCAGATCGCTCTCTATCTCATCATAGGCGCGTTTCTGTCCGGAGGTAAGTTGGAAATTCATGTTGTCAAGGAACTCCTGAACTCCAACATCCGCACTTAGCTGGATACCTTTTTCACCTGATTTGATGCCTTTTTTGATATAAAAAAGTCCGGTCTGAAGGATCAGCAGTTCTTCAAATACAAGCCTGTATCTTCCTTCAAGGACTCTTCGCTCCTCCTTAGGGAAATGGATGTTGGTAACCGCATATGAAGGCGGGCAAAGATTATTCTCATCCACGATCTCAGGCGGCAGCCACTCAGTGATCAGCCCATGATAAGGTTCGGCAAGAAGCTGCATGGATCTCATCTGACCTTGCGAAAGGCCTTCAGTTAAGGGATATACCGGGAAAAGACCCCTGATGTCCTCTTTATCCCCTCTTCTGTGGAATTCCGGATGAACCATCTGACGTCTGCCGTTATTCAGAGTTATCTTCCCGAAAAGTGTAAGTTCCTGTCCGGCAAAAAAGAAAGAATGAAGATATTTAGCATTAAAAAACACAAGTTCAAGATTTCCCGAACTGTCCTCTACGAGTACACGTAAAGGCGCCTTACGGCTATAGGGGCTACCCTGAGTACGCTTGGACACCACTACGACCTCCAGAAGGACGTCTTCATTAAAAGGCGCTGTCATAATGCTTGACACCGTCCTTCTGTCCTCATATTTTCTGGGGAAAGTATATATCAGATCTCTTATAGTCCTGATATTCATCTTTTCCAGGATCTCTTTTCTTTTAGCTCCCACACCCTTAAGTGCAGTTATACTGTCATAAAGATTCACTTTATCACTCTCGTGTACTCGATGTTTCGCTTAACTGTCCTTCTGGCCTTGACTGCGACGACCTTCATCCTGATAACTATGCGCTTTCCAAGCCCGAGTTCTCTGAACCTGTGATCCAGATATTCCAGTACTACTCTGGAAGAATACCAGAGACTGGTCCCGAATTTATGCACCACGTGAAATTCGATGGAGATATCATCCTGAGTTTCATCGATGATGATGCTTTTTCTCTCCAAAGCTAATGTTTCCCTTCCCTCGGTAAGGGCGATGGCTTCTTTCACCAGTTTCTCGAAGGCATATTCCGATATTTTGATTTTACCGTATTCCGTAGTCTTTTCCATGATACTATTATATCACAAAAGCCAGCAGTATAGCTATTTAATTCAATACTTTCTGTGTGAGATTCAATTTCTCCTCCGAGAAATTATTCATACTGTAAAGAACCAGCACCTGATCGTATTCTTCATCGATAATGAGATCCTTTACGGACTCTCTGAAATACCTGGTGTCTACCATGGTAATCTCGCTGAAGTCGTCAAGTATGAAAGGAACGAAAGAGTTAGCGTAGGAATCCTTGATGATAAGAAGTTTTTGCTTGTTCTCAGCGTTTTTCGCCTGATTCTTAATATCTACCCTGTCGTAGTTTCCACCGAAAAACACTTCATATTTGTCCTTGTTGTCAAGTCTGTCCATAAAGTATATGGAATCGTACTCCTTGCCTTCTATAGTAACTTTAACGTCCGCATTCATGGAATTCGCCGGGACTTCTATCTTATCCCTCACTCTGTCATTCAAAAGGACTTTGGAATACAAGGTACCCATGAATCCGTCGGCAAGTTCCTCGGGATCGTATTTTTCTTCTTCAAATCCTAATAGTTTATCGTATATACAGGCTGCTTTCCACGCTCCCTGATAATTCCAGTGGTGATCGGTCTTATAGTAATAGTCCGATCTTCCTTCTTCTCCAGCGGAAACATCTTCAACAGGCATGAGTTCATCCTGAATATCGACGCACATAATGCCAAGAGTATCCTTTGCTTTAGCGAAGGCAGCTGCTTCATCGTAACTTGTGCTGATATTATATCTGTTTCTATATGAGTAAGCAGCGGACGGCACCAGCATCACCTTGATCTCTGCATCTGAATCCTCCGACATCAGTTCGTCGTCCAGTTTGACGATCTCGTTCAGATTGTTGTCGAAGCGGGTCGTTTTGAAGTTCATGGGAGTAATTCTTTCAGCCAGGCGCCCTTCATCAAAGAGATACACCCCGTTGATGTCCTTGTATCCTATACCCTCAAGAGTAGCAGACATGATCTTGATCCAGTTTTCTCTTCCCAGAATCTGGTCAGAGAGATAATCCTCAAGCTGCGTCTCGAACTTGCCCTCAAGAATATCTGAAACATTTAATTCAGGCATCTGAGTCAGATATCTGTTTTCGTTGTCAGACTTCTCCCGGTCCGGTGTGGCCCATGTGCCTATAACAAGCACGGCAAGTATGAGTGTGATCGCAAAGATCAGGAAGATGTTTACGTGCCTCCCTTGCTCTGTCTTGTTTAAATTTATCTTTTTCTTGTTTGTCTTCATCTGTCAATCCCTCCTAAAACCTGAAATACAGGAACGGATTGTAGCTTCCGCTCACAAGAAAAGCAATGCTCATAACAAACAGTATCACCAGGAAGAAGGTCTCTGCCATGTCCTTCGTAGTATAGAACATCAGGAAATTATCCATTTTATTGAACAATTTCTCTATAAGAGGCGTTGAGCAAACTGCTGCTATCACCATAAGAATACCTCTGGTGGATACATAATAGCTGATCATCTCATGATTGCCGATCCCTCCGGCGAACATCTCGCTTAAGTACTGCCCAAGCTCGCTGAAGTCGGTGATATTAAAGAGTACCCAACCCAGCACTACAAGTACCAGCGCGTAAATGTGTCTGATAAAACTCAGCTTGTCCGGGATCTTTTCAAGCACCTTGATGAGGAATAGTTTCTCGATTATAAGAAGTATACCATAGTAAACTCCCCAGAGCACGAAATTCCACGATGCTCCATGCCAGAGTCCCGTAAGAGCCCACACGATGCTGATATTGATGATCTGCCTCGGGAGTCCTTTGCGGTTTCCTCCCAAGGGAATGTAAACATACTCCTTGAACCAAGAAGAAAGGCTCATATGCCATCTTCTCCAGAATTCAGTGATGCTCTGAGAAATCTACGGATTATTGAAGTTCTCAAGATAATCGAAGCCCAGGATCCTTCCGAGGCTGATGGCCATATCGGAATAACCGCTGAAGTCAAAATATATCTGGAAGGTAAATGCCACTGCTCCTATCCAAGTAAAGACAGCTCCGGGGTGTTCTCCTGAGACTACCAGGCCGTAGATCTCGTCCCATATCACCGCCATCTGATTGGCGATTAGTATCTTCTTCGCAAAGCCTATGATGAAACGCCTTATTCCTGTCGAAATCATGTCCAGACCTGAATTTCTTATACGAAGCTGTTTCTCCACGTCGGAATATCTCACGATCGGTCCGGCTATGAGCTGAGGGAAAAGTGTGATATACGTGGCAAGTATCAGAAGGTTCTTCTGTGCGCCTACCTTTCCTCTGTATACGTCAATAACGTAGGACATGGTCTGGAATGTATAGAAACTGATCCCAATGGGAAGAGCTATCCCCAGAAGGCCGAGATCTGTTCCCGCCAGGCCGTTCACTGTTTCTATCACGAAATCCGTATACTTGAAAAAGCCCAGTATCCCCAGGTTGGCCGCTATATCGATGATGAGCATGAGTTTTGCCCCATGCTCATTGTTTTTTTCTTTGTTCCTTCCGATGGCAATAGCAAGGCAGTAGTTGATTACTATGGACGCCAGCATCACCAGGATATACTTAGGTTCTCCCCAGCCGTAGAATATGAGGCTGGCAATCAGGAGTTCCGCATTTCTGGCCATGATGAATCTGCCCGGTATCAAAAAGTATACCAGGAGAGTCACCGGAAGAAATAACATTATAAATACTGAACTGGAAAATAACAATTCTGTCTCCTATCCTTTATCAACCCATTGCACCATCAGAATAGTCTGACGTATCATTCTCAGGGAAACCTCCGCTGATAATATCAGCATTTACCTTCTCAAACTTCTTATTCAGCTTCTCCATTATGTCATCAGGGATCACAGTGTTGTCTGATTCTGAATAATCATAGAGCTGATAGAGAAGTACCGTCTTTCCATCCACGGAATAAGTATTCTGATAGGTGATCTCACCATTGTTCATGAGTATTGATGAACCTATGTACTGGGCAATATTCGTCGTCAGATCCTTGGTATCCTTTACTATTACAGCGCAATATCCTTCTCCTGCATCTCTGGCAGCTGCTATAGCTTTAGGGATCCCGTACATGTTCTTAACTTCCTTAGCATTCATGAACATATAGCAATATTTGGTCCCCTTGCATGCCGGGATCTCATTATGATCATATGGCCAGGTACCGTCATCCTTCATGGAATCAGGAAGATTAAGTGTATTGAAAGCGGGATCCGTCGATCCGCTGTCGAACGTAACGTCAACGTGATACCATTCGTCATCCAGCTGGACAACGTCCCATGCGTGCTCCCCTGACTGAGTGGAATGTACGATCTTGCAGGGAATATCAAGGGCATCCATCATGAGTTTGAAAGTTGTAGCGTTACCTACACAGATGGCTTCATGTCCCTTGATGACCCCGTAGGGAGTATAATCATCGTTGTTACTATTTCCACCGTTCATAGGATTCAGGCTGTCTCCGCTTAAATGCGTAAGTCTGAACACCCATTCATAAGCAGCCTTCTCTTTTTCAAAGACGGTCATGTCTTCTGAAGTGATCTTAGGAATCACCTCATTCAAAGTATCAAAAAGGAATTTCTCCTGTTCATCAAGCCCTTCAGAAGAACCGGCCTTATACGCTTCTATTACCTTAGTATCATCGTAGATATCATGGATACTGGTCTCATTATTATTCAGATATTTGTCAAGCTTTCCGCCTACATTTCCCGTCTGGACGAAAAGCCCTATCATGAGGCCGATTATTATAATAAAGCCGAATACTCCTTTATTTCTGCTTAAAAATCCCTGTTTTTTCTCATTCATTATAAATATCCCTTTCTTAATTCTCAGATCCTTCTGTACTTGAACTTATCGCCTCTCTTACAATGCTTTCCATCATAGGAGGGTCGCTTGATATTATAAGTCCCACAAAATTGCCGCTGACCATTATCACGGCGTTTTCGATTTTATATACTTCCTCCGGCTTATATCCGCCAAATTGATTTTTGCGTTGTTCAAGTCGGTCGTTCAACTTATCCTTAACCAGCTGGATGTCGCCCTGATCTTTTATGTGCATCAAAGTGATCTCGTCAGCCAGTCCCCCTGCTTCAGTATAGAGTATCCCACCGTCATCGATGAGATCGCGCTTGACTGCGTACATATTGTCATAATTGTCTTCATACGTGTCGTCGCCTGCAGAATAAACGGTATCAAATCCGTCTTCAGTCTTATCCTTTACGTAATTCAGGACGTCTGCACATTTAGGATCACGGCTGTCTGATCCACTGTTACCGCCACATCCGGTGATAAGCCCTAAAGTCAGTATCAATGCCATTAACAGTATTATAATTTTTCTCATTTAATTACCCCCTTGTATCAATAATTATACTTAAATTAATATATCATTTCAGGTGTTAAATATCAACAATTAAAAAATCGCTTTCCGGTATATATGACCGAAAAGCGATGATTTGGTTGCAAAAAATATTTTGCTGATATTTTCAGTTGATTCAGGAGTTTCTTCCGAGATAAAAAGCCTTCTTATTCATTTCGAGGAATTTCTCAGGAACTGACTTAGTTATTGCCTTGATCCACTCTTCTTCTGAGAATGGGAAATCCTTGGAAAGCCTTCCCATGAGCACCAGATTGACAGCTTTAGAAGAACCAGCTTCTTCAGCCAGTTTAAGCGCGTCAAACGCATCGATGTTTATTCCCTCTTCTCTCATTTTTCCTGCCAGGTCTACAGGATATTCTGCCTTTCCTGCTACGACCGGCATTGGATTGATCTCCTGAAGATTAGTTACGATCTTTCCGTTGGGCTTAAGGTAGTCAAGTGCTCTGGCTGCCTCCAGTATCTCGAAGCTTACTACGTAATCAGCTTCCCCCTCGTCTATGATCGGGCTGTAGACCTTATCTCCGACTCTGACATAAGTGAGTACCGATCCGCCTCTCTGGCTCATGCCATGGACTTCAGATACCTTAACGTCATAATCATTATCCAAAAATATCCTGCCCAGAAGTTTGGAAGCAAGTAAAGAGCCCTGTCCGCCTACTCCGACTATCATGATATTGATGTTCTCTTTCATTTTATGCCTCCTGTTCCTTAAGCACTCCGAAGTGACACAGTTCTTCGCAGACTCCGCAGCCAACGCAGAGTGTGTGGTCTATCTGAACGCCTTTTTCGGTCATCATTATGGCCGGGCAGCCGATTTTCATGCACATACCGCATTTGGTGCACTTGTCCTGTTCAGCTGTTATAGGAGCCTTATGCTTAACGTATTTAAGAAGTGCGCAGGGACGGCGTGAGATCACGACTGATGAACAAGGCTTGGCAAGTTCTTCTTTGATCACTGCCTCCGTCTCTTTAAGATCATAAGGATCTACCACTCTCACTGATGCGATCCCTACCGCATGGCAAAGAGTTTCAAGATCCACAGCAAGGGCCGGATCGCCCTTCAGATTCATTCCGGTAGTGGGATTCTGCTGGTGTCCTGTCATTCCCGTAATGGAATTATCCAAAATAATGACAGTTGAGTTAGAGTCGTTATATGCGATATTGACAAGGCCGGTCATACCTGAATGCATGAACGTGGAATCTCCGATCACCGCCACAGTATGGCCTTCGTTCTTGTCATCAGTGAAGGATGAGGCTTTGTTGAAGCCGTGAATACCTGATATTGATGCACCCATGCAGATGGTCGTGTCAATGGCGTTCAGAGGCTCGATAGCGCCTAAAGTATAACATCCGATATCTCCAATGACGTTAAGCTTAAGTTTGCTTAAAACGTAAAACAGTCCTCTGTGAGGGCATCCCGCACACATTACAGGAGGTCTGTTGGGAACGGAATAGGATCTTTTGACTTTGACTGATACCGGAGCGAGTCCCGGATCGTCAAGAGCCTTGGCAAGTCCTGCTCTTACCTTATTCTGAGAGAGTTCTCCCAGTTCAGAAAAGAATTCTTTGCCGACACATTCTACTCCAAGTTCTCTTACCATTCCTTCGATGAATCCGTCCAGCTCCTCTACGATCACTACCTTCTCTCTTCTCTTGGTAAAGTCAGTGAGAAGTTTATCTGATACAGGCCAGATGAGACCGAGTTTAAGGATGTCAAAACGATGTCCTACTACTTCCTTAACATACTGATATGAAGTTGAATCAGTTATAATGGCAATGTCACTGTTTCTTCCCTTTTCGATGCGGTTTAAAGAAGTACGCTCCGAAAAGTTCTTCAGGTCGCGAGTCCTCTGCTCTACTTTAGGATGACGCTTTCTCGCCTGACCGGGCATCATGATGTATTTATCCCCGTCCTTGTGGTAAGGCTTTCTTTCGGGCGTCACTCTGTCCGATGGCTCCACGATACTCTGGGAATGAGATACCCTTGTACACATCTTGAGTATTACCGGTGTGTCATATTTTTCGGATATCTCATAAGCAGCTTTGACGTACTCGATGGCTTCTTCAGAGTCTGAAGGCTCAACCATTGGTATCTTGGCGGCTCTGGCATAATGCCTGGAATCCTGCTCGTTCTGTGAACTGTGCATTCCCGGATCGTCAGCGACACCGATTATGAATCCGGCATTTACTCCTGTATATGATATGGTGAACAGAGGGTCTGCTGCAACGTTGAGCCCTACGTGCTTCATGCCGCAGAAAGATCTCTGTCCGGCAAGGCAGGCTCCGAATGCGGATTCCATTGCTACCTTCTCATTAGGTGCCCATTCAGCATAGATCTCGTCATATTTAGCAGCAAACTCCGTGATCTCTGTTGAAGGCGTGCCGGGATAACTGGAAACAAATGAACATCCTGCCTCATAAAGGCCACGGGCTGCAGCTTCATTTCCCAACATTAGCTTTTTCATAACTGTTTCTCCTTAAGTAGTCTGTAAAAATGTTTTTTACAGTTTTTTGTTTTTTATAATAACTGAGACCCAGATCATCAAGACATGGTCTGTGCTTCAACCAGATTCGTCGAGCAATATTTCTCTCTCAAAGCAGGTTTCTCGATCTTTCCGGTGGCATTTCTGGGAACTGTGTCGAAAATAACTTTCTTAGGACGCTTATACCTGGGAAGAGTCATGCAGAATTCATTGATCTCTTCTTCTGTAGCAGTCTCGCCGTCTTTAAGAGCAATGATCGCTGCGCAGATCTCGCCCAGTCTCTCATCAGGAAGGCCGATAACGGCAACGTCTCTGATCTTCGGATTGGTGTTGAGGAAATCTTCGATCTGTACAGGATAGATGTTTTCACCGCCTGAGATGACAACGTCCTTCTTACGGTCAACAAGATAGATGAATCCATCTTCCATCTTGGCCATGTCTCCGGTCCAGAGCCAGCCGTCATGAAGAGATTCTTCGCTTGCCTCTCTGTTCTTATAGTATTCGAGCATTACGCCGTCGCCTTTGACAGCAAGTTCGCCTACTTCACCGTCAGCAACTTCTTCACCCTGCTCATTAATTATCTTGCACTCCCAACCATAACCTGGAACGCCTATAGCTCCTACGTGATCCACGTTCTCAACGCCAAGGTGCACGCATCCGGGTCCGAGAGACTCCGACAGTCCGTAGTTTGTATCGTACTGATGATGAGGGAATATCTTAAGCCATCTCTGTACAAGTGAATGAGGTACCGGCTGAGCTCCTATATGCATGAGTCTCCACTGATCCAGAAGATAATCCTCAAGCTTTACTTTACCGGATTCTATATCAAGCAAAATATCCTGTGCCCAGGGTACAAGCAGCCAAACGATGGTGCATTTCTCTTCAGTGACTGCCCTTAAGATCCATTCGGGCTTGACGCCTCTTAAGATGACTGCCTTGCTTCCCGAAAGAAGTGATCCGAACCAGTGCATCTTAGCTCCCGTATGATACAGAGGAGGAATGCAAAGGAATACGTCATCCCTTGTCTGTCCATGATGCTTCTGTTCTACTATACAGGCATTGACAAGAGCCTTATGATTGTGAAGGATCGCCTTCGGGAAACCTGTGGTTCCGGAAGAGAAATAAATAGCAGCATGATCCTCAGGCTCATTAAGAACAGGAGGAGCAGTTCTGGAACAGTAATTCACAAGTTCATTATAACTCTCAGCCCATTCAGGAACGTCCTTTCCTACAAAGAAGAAGTATCTGACTTCTCTCAGATTCTTTAGGACCGGCTCGATACGTTCTGTGAATTCAGGTCCGAAAACCAGAACTTCGATGTCTGCCAGATCGAGACAGTACTCGATCTCATCAGAGGAATATCTGAAATTAAGAGGGACCGCAATAGCGCCACTCTTAAGTATTCCGAAATATATGGGGAGCCATTCA
>JAEEGL015932978.1_pt1 | contig 11776 bp, 17 predicted proteins | sample 9134231 | NCBI WGS metagenome assembly JAEEGL01 (sample SAMN16246548, study PRJNA631951) | gut metagenome | biome: gut microbiome; feature: rumen; material: fiber-attached | host: Bos | place: Iran: Karaj | collected 2018-10
CATTGTCGAGTCCATCTAAAATCCCACCAGCAAAACGACTTGGATACATCTTAAGAGAATATAGATGATATCCCCAATCAGCTGCTTCGCTAATTAATGACTCAAAACCATGGTCTATTAACCACTTAGTTGTAGTAGTTATTAGATAATATTGAGCCATGTCATAGATAGTCCAACAGTAGTTATATCCTACGTGTTTGTCCCCTTGATCATCTATGTATTTTATCAGCTCACTTTCTTCTTCGCTCGGACTCCAATTATTAACTTCGAGGTGTATTATATTGACTTGCCAAAGCATATTCCATGTCTATATGGATTTTTATCTCCCAAACTAGCTGCATCTACCGCCCAACCGCGTGGAATTAGATCTCGATGATCTACACAGTGTAGGTTCATCCATTCCTCCAGCTCTTCTTTTCTGGCAGCTTCTTCGTATTCTTTCTTTTCATCCTCTATTATATCCTCTTCTTTCCTAAGAATAACTTGTACTTCTTTTAGGAGAGGTGCTTCTCCATAGGTCACCGAACTAAATGCACTAGATAAGAGTGATAATCGACCAGCCCCATAACCAAAAACCAGAAACGGTTGATCTTTATACATAATCCAAACATTAGGGAGACCACAGAAAATTGCTCTCTGTTTGAGAAATTCTCTTTCTTCCTCTTTCTTTTTATTCTTTCCTTTTAAAAACCATTCTAACATCTCACTGTTTACTTTTGTATGATCAGGCCAATCAAATCCATCAGATCCATAATTAATTCCATCTTCAAATTCTGTAAAATAGCCAACTTTTGTTTTTCCAACCTCTACAGATACTAATCCATTCTCGGGGACATAGAAATCTAATGTCACAGTACCCCAACCAGTTACATTGGTATCAGCTTCTTCATCTTCGTCCCAGAGTTTAGGGTCAATAAGTTTTTCAAAGTCAAGAGCATTTCTTTCAACTTCCTCGCTTAAGTATTCCCTATTACCAAAATACCATGCTTCACTTACTTTACTCATAAACTTTCTCCTCTAATGCATTCATAGCTAACCCCTTAGGGATCAACCCATTACAGTCAATATCATGTTCATACATAAAATTGACGTCTTCTACACTGAAGCGGTGTGGATCAAGAAACTGAATATTGCCATCCTGGAAATGAACACATACACTTTCACTTCCGATGGTAACATCACTTATTTTCTTAGGTCCGAAAAGATGCTTCTTCATCTCATATAACCAGCACACCTTCTTTCCTCCGACAGTCACCCATTCAGTCAAACAAGACATGGGCCAGAGAATCGGTCGAAGGTCCTCTATGAAGGCATACATATTCTCATAATCAGCTTCAGGTTCGTTACCTTCCCCAACCAGGATATGAAACATACCATAAGGTTGAATTTCCCGAAGACCAATCATTCTAGTTACCTGAGTATCTTCTTCATGCATTAGGTTACGCACTTTTAAAGTTTGAGAGATTAACCTAAACCTAAGTTCCCTCTCCATAATAAACCTCTCTTCTTCTGTGAAGATAGCTTGTTCCTCGTCGGTTGCAGTAACCCACTCATCAAAAGGAAGAATGGGTCTCCTGTGATCAGTCATCTCCTCAGCGTATTTCCTATACCACCTCTGTGAGCGATCACATATATCGTCCATCAGCTGATCATATTTCTTATCCCACTTATTGATCTTCTCCGTATCCCCGTTCAAGGATGTATCAAAACTTGTTCCAAACTGGTAAAGTTCTTCTAGTCGTTTTAGGGAATCCTTTACTTCCCAGGTCCAACCCCACTCTAATTCACTCAGGAGTTCTTTCTCTGCATAATCAATACTGTTATCACTAAAAGGATAACACCTAATCTTTTCAATAATTTCTACTATCTTATCTTTCATAGTCATCAATAAGGTCTTTGAAATCAAGGAAACGCGTTTCGACTCCTCTCTTTTACTTATATATGGAAAATAAAATATAATATAAAGAGCAAGTTATGTTAGATACAGAATTGAAATTTTCCTATAAAGATGTTTCAATTGTACCGGCGGCAGTCAGCCCCATCGATTCAAGAAAAGACTGCAATCCCTACGTGGAGGAAGGAACCAATAAACTTCCTCTTTTCACGGCACCGATGGATTCGGTTATTGGGATTAATAATATGGATCTCTGGGTCGCTCAGGGTATAACACCGATCATCCCTCGAACGGAATCCCTAACGGATCGTCTCCAACTACTCAGTCTTGGGTATTGGGTGGCAATGTCGTTGGGAGAGTTTGAGGAGTATTTCGTGAAGTCAGTCTGGGACGGATGGGATGGAAAGTTCTTCCGTGTCCTCATTGACATAGCGAACGGTCATATGGAAAAGTTATACAACCTAGTCCGTTCAGCCAAGGCCCAGACGAAGAATCTTATTGTCATGGTAGGGAACATAGCGAATCCCGAAACCTATCTAGCGGCCGCTAGAGCTTGTGCCGATTACGTACGGGTCGGTATAGGGGTTGGTCGTGGTTGCATAACCTCGTCCAATACTGGGGTAGGGTATCCTATGGCATCTCTCCTGAATGAGATTTCTTCCATTAAGAAGCGGCTGTTAAATGAAGGCGGTCAATTGGTCCATACTACTCCGCTCATAGTGGCTGATGGAGGAGTACGTGGATATAGTGACGCCATCAAAGCTTTAGCCTTGGGTGCGGATCGAGTCATGATTGGCTCTGTCTTCACTAAGATGCTAGAAAGCGCAGCTCCCGGAACCGTCTCTTGGGTTGATCCCGAGGGCAAACAACAACAAGATGATCTAACGAAATTCATGGGTACCTATAGGGTTACCTTTGGTAGTGGCGAGTTTATGGCGTGGAAGGATGATAATACCCTTCTCGGGCCGGTTACTATCAAGAAGACGTTCTATGGCATGGCTTCCAAACGTGGCCAGTTAGCCATGAACGGTAAAAAGACTCATACGAGCGAGGGCATTGAAACAACACTTGATGTTGAGTATACCATGCAGGCTTGGGTCGAGAATTTCACAGATTACCTACGATCAGCGATGTCATATGCAGGAGCAAGGGACCTGCAGCAGTTCACTACGAACACAAAGTTGGTCACAAATTCTGTTTCTGCTATTACTAGCATTAACAGATGAACAGAATGCAGAAGTATAAAGTGTTGTCAAGAGTCCATAGCTCGTATGTGTTCTTTCAATAAAACAACACCGGATATTGCATTCGGGGATGAGGATCTATATCAATAGGTCCTTTCCTTTCCTTCACTGCCTTATAGCTGATGGAAAGTAAAGAAATAATTCAACAGCACATTGACGACGTATTAAAGTCAACAAAAGTAAAAACAAGAGGCAGGATGATATTGAAATCTATATGGCTTTTTATAAAGAACCTTGTCCTATTCATTAAAGAATGTTTCGTATACCTAGCTTACTTCCGTGTGAAGATTCCATGTTTGGGTCTCGCTGTGGAAGTAGCTATAATCATACTTGTCGGATTCTTCCCTAGTGTATATTTCTACTCGAAGGCTAGAATGGCAGAGGATATGGTAGGAAAAGTTAAGTACGAAATAGAAGATTCCATGGAACAGCAAGTCATCTTTGCTGAGTCCCGTGGATGGGCAAGAGGCAAAAGAGAAGTCAGAGATTCATTGATGCATGAAAAAGAAAAGGCCGAAGAACTACAAAGACAACGAGCAGCAGCCTGGGCGGCCAGGGTTAAAGCTCAACAGCAACAAGAAAATGAAAAAGAGCAAACCAACTAAGAGTAATGATCAGTATAAGATACTGAGAATGATTGCCCGTGATGAGGAACTTGAGAGAAACGATGGTAAGTGGGTAGCCATGAACCGAGTTTACAAGGACAAGAAGAAATACGACAGAAAGAGAGACAAGCGAGTTGACTTGGACTCTTTTTCTTTTCGTCCGAGGGAAAAGCCTTATGAGTAGATATGAAATACGGTAAAAAGAAAAATTATCACATTAAATTTTGGTTGATCCTATTTATTATAATAGGTTGTATAGCGTTTATAATGACTACTTGGCCACAGCAGAGTATGCAGTTTATCCAAGATCACTTCGGAACTAAGAAAGACTCTACCGTTACGGACACGGTGAAAGTGGAACCTGTCGCAACAATACAGAGTCCGCTTGATACGATTCGTGTGCCTCTCATGGTAGAAGGTCGAACGGCATATCTCCTAGCCCATGTTAATGGTGTTCCAACAAAGTTTATCCTCGACACGGGCTGTAGTGACGTTCAGATTGGACGGGCAGAGTATGCTTTCCTCCTGAGAAATGGTTTCATTAAGGGGACCACTCTTGATGAGGACTCCGTCGTGACTGTAAATGCTGATGGCTTTGAACATACGAAGGCCGTAGTTACCGTGGATTCACTTTCCGTTGGCAATATACTTGTCCATGGTGTGAAAGTCTTCGTCGGAAGGAGTGCAGAGTCACCTAACCTCTTAGGACAAAGCGTCTTGGGAGAACTTGGGACTCTCCTCCTTAATTACGGTGAAAATGAACTTATCATAATCAAAAAGAATGAAGGTAGGAATAAGATACCTGAAGGGAACTCCTCCGGAAATTGAATTCTCCTTTGAGACGGGTAGTGGTAAGATCAGGAAGTGGAGAATAGCCGTAGCCCGGTATTTCCGACTTGTGACCTTAAAACAACATGTCTCAAAGAAGGATGGTTGTCTTTACCAGAGATGGGATAAATACCAATCGAAGGGAGCCAGACAAAAGAAGGGTGGATCAAAGTTCCACGAACATGTTAGTTATAAATCGTATATATGTTCAGAAAAAACGAAGACAGAAAGTATGTCCTAATTGATCTTCGAAAGAAGATGGGAAACATTAGAGATGCTTATGCCAGAGCCATGGTAGGCATCGACAAAGATGTGACTAGAAATCTTATCAACTACTTCAACCAGGAAGGGAAGATAGGAGAGGTTATTGACATTGACACCGGCCTAGAGGGTCGTATCTATCTAGAATCCATCGGAAATGGTGAGTTCTGGTATGCTGATAAGCTTAGAATTAACTTGGTTGGTTATGATGAGGAGAAGGAAAAGAACCTGTATAAGATCGAGGTCCTTGGTACTCATGGAAACCAGCACAAGACTTATATCTGGGATGTTGATACAAGCATTCTCATCCCTGAGCTTAAGTATGAAATTCAGAATAAATTGAGAGCAGATATTCGTAAGTTTGATCGTCCAAGAAAATTTAAAAGAAGATGAGTAAGAAATTATTGATTGGGTTAATCGCCCTTGCCGGAATCATTGTTTTCGCTGTTATCACTATGGCTACTGCCTGGGGTTATCAGAATGATGAGGTTCGGTACGTTAACGAGTTTGAGTCTCAGAAGTCTAAGATTGAGGCTGTCCACGACAACATGTGGAAAACGATTCAGCAGAAGGCTGGTGTAAGTAAGGAGTATGCTGCTCAATTCGACAGTATCTATACTCACATCACTTCCGCTAGGTATGACAAGAATGATGGTGTCCTGATGAATTGGATTCAGGAGTCTAATCCTCAGTTTACAGCAGACTTGTATAAAGACCTGTCAGTGGCTATCGAGGTGGAACGCCAGAAGTTCTTGAATGCGCAGACTAAGATCATAGACATTGTTCGAGAGCATAACAACATGCTTGACGTCGTTCCCTCTAAGTGGTTCTTAGGAGGACGAAAGAAACTCGAGTGGGAGGTTATCTCCTCAACTACTACAAAGAGCGTAATGGACTCTAAAGTAGACGACAATGTCGATCTCTTCAATTGATTGGGGATTCTATCTTGCGGTATTTATAGCTATGGTAGTTGCTATGTGGTTTATGGATAACAACGGTAATAACCAACAAGGCAACACTTCATTAACATAAAAAACAAAGCCCTGTGGCCTGGAAACGGGTCATGGGGATTTTTATATGGAAGCATTAGTATTATTAATTCCTTTCGTATTATCGGGAATATTAGTTTATTACTTATATCAAGGAAACTATATTCACCAGGACCATACCTTAGGGTCAATTATTGTGATTGGTTTAGCTCCAACCTTTATTATAGGTTTGATCGTGCTGGGGATGTCTCTGGGAATGAGGCACAGTAACTTCAGTGATACTGAATACCTCTCTTACTACATCACAAAGATCCGCCACACCGATGAATGGGATGAGTGGATTCATAGGACTTGTACTAGAGAAGTTCCCGACGGAACTGACAGCAAAGGAAACACTAAGTACAGAACCGAGACTTATGATTGTTCCTATCGAGAATATCACCCAGAGAGGTGGCTGAAATATGACAATAAAGGTGATGACATTTATATTGATCGAGAGGAGTTCGAGGAACTTAGAAGAAGATGGGGTACGCCAATGAGGTTCATTGATATGCATCGAAACTACTATCGAATAGATGGTGATGCACAAGAGTACGATTGGGATGGATCCTGGCAGACCTGTGAAACCTTCACCACGACTCACTCCTATGAAAATCGACTCTTAGGAAGTCAAAGTGCTTTCCGCTTAAGAGAAGTCTCCAAAGAGGAAGCGAAAGAACTAGGTCTCTACGATTATCCTACCGCAAAGAACTCACCAATCATTGGAATCAAGGCCTCTCATTACGACACTCAGAGATTTAACTTCATCAATGCCTATTACGGGATGAACAAGCAGATTCATGTGTTCGTCTTAGTCTGGCCTTGGGAGAAAGGAGCTTCCATTAGTGAAGACCAACGAGCCTATTGGCAGGGAGGCAATAAGAATGAGTTCGTAGTTTGTATCGGAAAGGATTCAAGAGATTCTATTAGATGGGCTAGGTGCTTCTCTTGGCAAGACGACATCACCATGGACATTCAGTGTAAAGAATTTCTCTTGTCTAATCCGAGGTTTGACTTAGAAAAGTTATCTTACTGGATTGAGGGAAACTTGTCCATGTGGAATCGTAAGCCTTTCCACGATTTCGACTATATTAAGTCCTTCCTGACAAGTGGACAAAGATCCACCATACTCTGGACGGTCGTGGTACTGTCCTTCGTAGGATTATTCGGTCAGGCTATCTTCCTCACTAACGAGAGACGCCAAAGACGATATCCTTATTATCGAATATGAATAATAAGAAGGTTGAATGCCCCATCTGTGGGGAAGAGACATATATTAGTATCACTAGGAAAGAAACCTTCCATGGAATGCTAGAGGATCTTGATGGTTACTCCTTTGGACAATTCAAGTGTCCGGTATGTGGACTAACCTACAATACAGACCTCTACCCAGAAAAGGCCCCTGAAAATCTTATGATTGAGGACGTCAAGGAAAAGCTTGATTTCCTTACATGTGAGATAGATCAGGATTACGGGAACGACACTGATCGTGTGATTGGTGTCCTCCTGCGATTAAAGATTGCAAAAGAGAAAGGAATAAAACATGTATCTATACATGATGCAACCTACTACCTTGGACCAATCCCCTGAAAATCTTATAACTGTGAACTAATGTTGTTATATGGTCTGGCAGAACCCCTCTAGTGATTGAGAGCTCTTTCACTTGAAGGGCTAGGCCGGAACAGGATCTGCATAGACCCTGAACATATACCAACACTTCATAACCTGAAATTTATATTATAACACAAAACAACAAACTAAATTAGAGCAACCTCCAGTGATGACATCACAGCCCAGAAAATTGATGAAGTCACTAGGACGAGAATAATCGCCCGAAAGAGGATACTCTAAAACCGATTAACACAACAAAAACAACCTTTAATGTTCTATTATCGAGGGTGTAGGATGTCAAAAGTCAGTTGCCCTACTAACCTACTTCCCCGAGGGCGACACGGTAGTAGAACATTAAAACACTTTTATAACGATACAGGCACTTAAAGCAGCGCAGTGTTTAAGACTGATGGTGTGAAGGAGAGGTGGGATGTCTAGTCGCACCTTTAAGTGCCCCAAACACGATAACTTGATTGGTGTATATGGGCCAGCACACTTTGGAACTTGCTTCTGAAGAGGAACCTGTTGGAATCAGGTATACTAAGTTACAAATTACTGTGGTAGTAGGTGATGAAAATCAAAGAAACCTATGTAAATCATTACTCACTAGGAATCCTAAGGAGTAATAGGTTCCACAACCAAGACATAACACGGATACAGACCAATAACTAAAGTTAGCCGCTGCATAGTGACTGACCAAGGTTAATGGAAAGTTGACGTTTTATTTTTTCCCCTAAAACCCTTAACATTGACAAGGAGGTCGCTGTCCTGCCATAAGTTTAGATTTTTCCGAAGGCGGCCTTCTATTATGGGGAGAGAGAATGGGTATCGCCGCTAAATCAATGACTTTGTTTTGCATTAAAGACTCTGATGACTCAAGGCGCGAGGAATTACTCCTCCCCTTTCTTTTCCTTATTAATGAGTAATTTTAAAACCCATTAATTATGAATTGGACAACAATTAACGAGAAACTTAACAGTATTGGAGCAGCAGTAAAAGATGCAGCTACCGAGTTAGTAAACGAAGTAAAAGATGATCTTCGTCCGAAGACCTACGAGGAAAAGGTGGACATCGCCATCGACACGATCCGCAAGAATCCGGACCTCTCTCATGCTCAGATTGTTGACATCCTGGACGAGATCGGCAAGAAGTCTAAGACTGAAGAGACTATCGCCGATCTGAAGGAGAAGCTTCGCTGGGGTTATAGTGACCTCAAGAAGGCTCTCGGTGAGAATGAGAGCTTGAACAAGCTGAAGGAGAAGGTTGATGCCCTCCTAGAGTCGGATAAGATCGAGGAGATCAAGCAGACAATCGATGCTCAGAACCGTCTGAAGAAGGCCGTTGATTACAGCAAGACCATTGCTGGCGTCTTCTCAACGAAGCTCAACGAGGCACTGGATGAAATCTCCAAATCTGATGCAGCCCCTGCCGCTGAGGAGGCTCCGAAGGCAGATGATCAGCCTCCTGTGGAAGAGGATTAAACTACTTGTGTTGTGTGGTCCCGGTCTCTCAGAGGTCGGGATTACTTTTTAGCCATACGATGGGAAGAAAAAGAACACCACATTGGGTTGATAGATTTTGGACAAAGAGATGGATTAAGAAGCATGTCCAAGAAGATCTAAAGTCTAAGTTTCCTGAGAATCGATTTATCTACGTAAGTGAAGATGGATTTTACGAGGATGAATACGAAGGGTGGACTGATGCTGATTGGGTCTATGTATATGGACCAATGACTCCGGAACTAGATGCAGCTATCTCTGAACTATACGACAAGTACTACAAGTGGGAGGTACAGGCATGTGCTCTAGTAATAGCCAGTGCAGAAGAGCTTACTGGTAGTCCGGAAGATCCCGAATGGCAATTAATATTAGATACCAAGTAAAGAGAAATGGAGACATACATAGTAACATTCTCGATCGATAAAGCAAAAAACTTAAAGGAGAAGTTTGAAGCTGTCGTAGATGGTCTTACTCGTCTCGGACAGGAGAAGGGAAGTTCCGCACTTGCCTTGACAAAAACAACCTGGGGTCTCAGGAGTAAACGAAACAAAGATTACGTACGAGACTACATCTATTCAATCTTAAATCAACATGGAGATGATGGAAAGGTTTTTGTTATAGAGATCGCCAGACAAGGTTGGAGTGCTCATTTCCCAGATGACCGAGTAGATATGAGTAAATGGATGAAGCAACATGTAACAAGAGATGAGGATGACTAAAACGGTCATCCTTTTCCTTACAAATGAATTATGGAAAATTATTACGAATTAGAAGACATTACGCTTATTCCGAGCGTTACAAACAATGGCCACTTAGGTAATACGGCCGATTATTCAGTAACAGATCCAAATGACCAAACAGGGTATGCTAGAACCTTGCCCATCTTCACAAGTCCTAGTTCAGCCATTATCGGTAAAGAAAACATAAAGGATTTCGTTGATCATGGAATCAAGCCTGTTATCCCTGCCTGTGATCCACTCACAGAAAGACTTGAATTATGTCAGTGGGTATTCTGTGCATTCTCCATGAACGAGGTTAAGTCAGAATTCCTGAACAACCGTGGCAGAATTGGAGGAAACTCACAGTATCATATCTGTATTGACTCGGGAAACGGACATGATCAGGGACTAATCAACCTATGTGGAGATCTTAAAAGGATGTATGGCGCACAGGTCATCGTCATGGGCGGTAACATAGGTACTCCAGAAGTATATTCTCAGTACGCCCGCGCTGGTTTCGACTATATGCGCGTTGGAATAGCTTCTGGCTCACAGGTGGATCGTGGGAAGTATGGATTCCACTACCCAATGGCGTCTCTCCTTGAGGGCATTAAGAACTTCAAGAAGACAGGAGGTATCACTCTTCCAAAGCAAGTTAAGATTGTGGCTGATGGAGGAATAACATGTCCCTCTGATATCATTAAAGCCATTGCCCTGGGAGCAGATTATGTAATGATAGGTAGAGATTTTGCTCGTGTCATTGAGGCCTATGGACCTATCTATAAGTGCAGTAAGACAAAGTCTGGTGATTTCGTGAAGGATGAGATCGATCCCTCCACAGTCCGTGGTATGGATGGTGTTAAGGCTAAGCTCAATGGTTTCTCTAGAATGTACTATGGAAACACTTCTCCAGAGGCTAGAGCTATGAGAGCTGGGTTCCAAGACGTCGAATCCTGGAGAAGAAGTAAACCTAGAATCAAAGTTAGTGACACTGCCTGGGAATGGATTGAAATCAATGCAAACCTGGATGAGTGGTGCAAGGACTTTGAGGAGTGTGCTTATTATGCATTCATGATGACCGGCACACGAAACTGGAACGACTTTAAAAACGTGATTAGGTACGGTGTACTTTAGTTGTAGGACAAGTGAAATTGGAATTAGGCGAGACCCTCTTTGGACCGGAGTTGTCATGGACAGCCCTACTAAGGTCAATGCATGGAAGGAAATTGCCTCACTGATTCTCTTAGATCCCGACACCTGGAAGAATACCCTACTTTTTGCAAACCTAGGAACAAATAAGTTCCCTACGGTTGAACTCTTAAAAAGAAAGGTTGCCTTCTTTGAGGACCCTAAAATAGTAGAGTTCACAGTCAAGAATCTTCAGGTTCTAGTACCAAAAAGAGTTTATCGCCTTAATGGTGTAGAATATAAAGTATATAGCGGAGAAGATATTATCAAGAATTATAGATATGGATAATCAAAAGAAACAATTATTCGCAATGTTTTATGTGATGGATAAAATGCCATCAGTTGTTGTAGAAGCTGCAACGGAAGACGATGCCATGAAGGCGTTCGTGAATCACGTTAACACTCATGCCACTGACTTCAAGAGTCTCTTTGACTTCCTGGACGGTAACAAGCTTCTGACCCTGGAGAAATGTAAAATCGTAGGTACCAATGGAGTAATTCCATTCATCCTAGACACAGATCTCACGCTGGATCAGCTCATTGAGAAGGTACAGAATCGTGATGAGCCTTTGGATTTCAAGATTACCTTGGATGGTATTGAGTCTGGTCAGGCCGGTGTTGAGAAGACGGATATATTCATACACGCATGAGTAGATTTATTCAAGCGCCAAATCCAATCATCCCCGGTCAAAAGAAAGACAGTATTTATGTCTTCTTAGCGGGACCTATTCAAGGGGTTCATGATTGGCAGAAGAATGATGTACCAGACCTCGGTGAAGGAGTAACTGTTATAAGCCCTCGCCGAGAATCTCTTGATAAATCAACCTTTGACTGGAATGAGCAAGTAGATTGGGAAACCAAGGCTCTTAGAGTTAGTGACTATGTCCTATTTTGGATTC
>JAEEGL017045774.1_pt1 | contig 11776 bp, 8 predicted proteins | sample 9134231 | NCBI WGS metagenome assembly JAEEGL01 (sample SAMN16246548, study PRJNA631951) | gut metagenome | biome: gut microbiome; feature: rumen; material: fiber-attached | host: Bos | place: Iran: Karaj | collected 2018-10
CGACGAGCGCGACTTCGTTCGGGTACTTGCGGGCGTTCGCGGCCAGTAGTTCGGGTATGACTTTCATGATATATGGAGATTACCCTTTTCGCGGCGTCAAGTCCATTCAATTTTACATGAGTTTCTGGTTCCTTCCCATTTTTGCGAAAATAGGGTATCATATAAGCAACATTCAGCTATACAAGGAGTCGTAAAAAGTGACCGGCAATTTTGAACTTGCGCGTGACCAAATCTGGGTGCTGATAGCCAAGGATTTCAAACTGAAATACAACGCTACGGCAATCGGATTCCTCTGGTGCTTGCTGGTGCCGTTTTTCACGACGCTGATCTACTATTTCGTGTTCGGCATCATGATGCGGTGGAGTGCGCAGAACTATTTGCTCTATCTTCTGAGCGGCAATTTTCTGTGGCAGTTCTTCTCGAACGTCATTTCGATGAACGGCCATGTGCTCATCACCAATTCGGCTTTGCTTAAGAAGACCAGCTTTGACCGCAGACTGCTGGTCATAGGCACGTTCTTCACGGAGGCAATGCATTTTGTGTTGACAATGCCGATACTCATGGGCGTCATGCTGTATTACCACGTCAAGCCGCAATGGTGGAGTGTCTTGCCGAATCTGGTCGTTTGCCTTGTTTCGCTTGCGCTCATTTCCATGGGCATTGGCTACTTCTATGCGGCGGCAAACCTGTGGTTCCGCGATTTGGAGCGCATCATCGGGATATTCCTCATGGCGTGGTGCTTCATGTCGCCTGTTTTCATACCGATGTCAAATGTGCCCCAGCGGTGGCAATGGATTTACGATGTGAACCCCATGGCGTTGGTCCTGCGCATTTGGCGCAACATTTTCTACGAGCCGGCCTTCAATCCGAAACTATTCGCGCCGCCGCTTCTGATTGGTCTCTTGATTTTCATGCTTGGCCGCGACTATTTTTCCCGTTGCGATGCCAAATTTGCGGAAATGATGTAGGGGAGGGGCCATGTCCGAGCCTGTTCAAACTGTCGCAAGCCAATCCGTTCCAATCGTCGAAGTCAGGCACTTGACGAAGAAATTCGAACTGAACTCCCGCCAATACGGCCTACGGAACATCCTTCTGCATTTGCCGAAGTACATTCACGATCGCCGCAACCGAAACATTTTCACCGCCCTTCGTGACATGACATTCTCCGTCAAGCGTGGAGAGCGGGTGGGGCTTATTGGCCACAACGGCTGCGGAAAGACGACGCTTCTGTCCGTAATTGGCGGCGTCTATCGCGACTACGAGGGCGAGGTCGAGGTGCGCGGCCGCGTCTCCATGATGCTCGCGCTTGGCGCGGGAATGCACCCCGACCTTTCCGGCCGCGAGAACATCGTCCTTAACGGCGTGCTGCAGGGGAAGACGCGTGCCGAGATGAACGCCTTGATGAACGACATCATATCCTTCGCGGACATCGGGCCCTTCATTGACGCGCCCGTGTATACCTACTCCTCAGGAATGAAGGCCCGTCTGGGCTTCGGCGTTGCAACGGCCATAAGGCCGGACATTCTCCTGGTAGACGAAGTGATGGCCGTCGGCGACGCCGATTTCTCCGCCAAATGCAGAAAGCGCATAAACAGCCTTCTTGACGGCGGCACAACCCTTTTCCTTGTGTCTCACAACATGCACGACATCACGACCTATTGCCGTCGGGTAATAAAAATTGACCATGGCCGAATTGTCGAGGACAAGGCGATTTAGTTGGCGCAACGGCAAACCGGAGATGTTTGGTAGACTTCGATGAGCTTGATCGTACAATTGTTTGGCTGGATCATGGACTTGTGCCACCGCATTGTTCCAAACTACTGGCTTGACATTGTCCTTTTCACCGCCGTCACGAAGGTCCTGCAATATCCGATATCCCTGTGGTGCCAGGCCAACTCGCTCAAGATGGTTTCGCTTATGCCGCAGTCGCTTCGACTGAAAATCGACTACTACGGCGATAGCGACGCAATTGGCGAAAAAACCGCCGAACTTTACAAACGGGAACATTACCATCCTCTGTTGTCGCTTGTCCCGCTTGCAATCCAGATCATCATTCTCATGGCCTTTGTCAAGGTCATCTACGGCATCGCCGGACAGGATGCCTCATCGCTTCTGGGGCGCATTCCCGCCCGCGACGGGGGCGTCGCCTGGTTCATGCCGCTTTTCGCCGGTCTATCCGCCTTGCTGCTTGGAATAAGCCAGAACCATATCAATCCGCTCCAGCGTGAGCAGGGAGTGGCTGCGCAATGGGCGACGAATGGAATTTCCATAGCGATTTCACTCTTTTTAGGCGCCTTTGTCGGCATGGGCGTTGGCCTGTACTGGGTCTGTAGCAACCTCTTTTCAATCCTTGTCCAACTGGCCTGCAACTGGAACATGAAACCGTCGCGGCATGTCGACTATCCCGCGCTCCGCAAGGTCCAGGAGGAGTTGCGCCGGTTTGAGGCGGACTTGAAGGCCAAGTCCGTTGTCTCACCCGAGGACCGACGGCGCGAGAAGGCCGATTACCGGAAGTTTTTCAAAGTTGCGAACAAGCACTTGGTCTTCTATTCCGAGTCGAGTGGTTTTTACCGCTATTTCAAAAGCATTCTCGACTGGCTGCTCGCCAATTCCAACATCATTGTCCACTATGTCACGAACGACCCACGCGATGCCATCTTCAAGCTGGCGGAAAGGGAGCCGCGCATCCGTCCCTACTACATCGGCCCCGTCCGGATCATTCCCCTCATGATGAAGATGGACGCGGACATGGTGGTGATGACGACACCGGACTTGGGCACCTACCAGCTCAAACGCTCTTATGTCCGCAAAGATGTGGAGTACGTGTACCTCGACCATGCGCCCGCCTCAGTCCAGATGACGTATCGCAAGGGGGCCTTCGACAACTTCGACACCATCTTTGCCAACGGCCAGTACCAGATCGACGAGCATCGCGCCACCGAGCGCGTCTACGGGCTGAAGGAGAAGAAGATGGTGCCAACGGGCTATGTGCTCTTGGACGAGCTTTTCGCCAACTACCGTCCGCGCGAAGAAAAGGGCGGCAGGACACTTATCCTCGTCGCCCCTTCGCATCAGCCAGGAAACATCTTCGACGCCCATCTGGATGAACTTGTGCCGCTTTTGCGGGGCGAAGGGCGGGAAATCCACCTCCGCCCGCACCCGCAGTACACGCGGCGTTTTCCCGCGAAAATGCAGGCCATTGCGGACAAATACCGGAACGAGCGCGACATTGTCGTGGAAATGGACTTTTCGGCGAATACGTCCATCTACGATGCGGACATCCTCATTACCGACTGGTCAGGAATCGCATACGAATACGCCTTCACGACAAAACGCCCGGTTATCTTCATCAACACCCCCATGAAGGTGGTCAACCCGGAATGGGAGAAAATCGGCATCACGCCGACCAACATCACCTTCCGTGACCTCGCCGGCGTTTCGATCGACACGGACAAGCTGTCGCGCGTCCCGTCCGTCATTGACGACATTCTGGCGCACCCGGATACCTTTAGGGAGCGCATCGAGAAGATGCTGTCCGAATACTTCTTCAACCCCGGCCATGCGGGCGAGGTGGCGGGGCGTTACATCCTTGAGTCGCTCATCAACCGCAGAAAAGGGAAATCCGCATGATACTCGCGTATGTCGACCCCTCCGTCATGTCCTACACCGTCCAGGCCGTCGCCGGCGTGGTCATCGCCCTTGGCGTCGTCTTCGGTGTCGTCTGGCGCAAGATTAGGAAGGGCGCCAACAAGGCGCTCGGCCGCGACGAGAACGCCGGCAAGGAAGTTGAGGACGAGGTCGAGTTCACCGAAAAGAAGTAGCGCAGGACACGTCTATGCGCCCGCAGGAAAAAGGCTCCGCCAAGTCGTGGTTGCTTCTCGACTTGGCTGTGAGTTTTATGTTCTGTATCTTCGCGCCTCTCGAAGCCTATTTCTCGAACGAGTCCGAGTACTGGTTTCACCTTTCGCACCTCCTGCCAGTCGTCCTCGGTGTCTTTGTTGCGGTCTTTTCCGTTCTGGCGCTCTTTTCGGCCGCGATTTGGAGAACGAAGCTAAATGGGGCCGTCTATTCCCTGTTTCTGGTTTTCTTGATTTTCCTCTATGTTCAGGGCAACTATGTTCCAAGGCCGTACGGCGTTTTCAACGGCACGGAAATAGACTGGAACGCTGAGAAGTTCAAGTTCCTTGCGGGTGCAAGCATTGCCTTGTTCGTTGCTGCCCTTTGCGTTTGGTGTCTGGTCTTGGCCCTTCGACCTCTTAGAAATCGGATCTTTGAAATCGGACGTGGCGTGTGCCTTGTTCTGTGCGGATTGCAGATCGTGACGCTGGTGACGTTGTATTTGCAGAACAACGTCCTTGAAGACAACAGCAGTCCGACCCTTTTGATGACGACCGACAAATGGCTTGATCTTTCCCCGACAAACAATGTCCTCATCGTCCTTCTAGACTCCTTCGACGGCAAGGATATGAATGACATTCTGGAAAGCCCCGAAGGCGACTTCGTGCGGGAGACGCTAGGGGATTTCACCTATTATCCGGATACGCTGGGCCTCTATCCCACGACGAAGGGTGCGGTTCCGCATATTTTGACCGGCCAGATTTACACGAATGAAATGCCGTTTGCCGATTATCTGGACCAGGCCTACGGAAATGCCCCGTTGTTCAAGGAAATGAGGCATAGGGGCTATTCGGCCTGCGTCTATTCCGACTTGCGCTTTATAAGTCGGAACGTCGATGTTTTTGAAAACATCTATCCCGGCGTGAGTTGCATTTCCGACAAGGTCCGCTTTGCAAACAACCTTTACCGTCTTGTCGCCTTCAATTATCTTCCCCACCAGTTCAAAAGACACTTTGTCGTTTCCGATGATGCCTTCATGGCATTGCGGGAGTCTCTCTCGAAGGCAACTCCCTACTCCAAGGACATGCATAAGTTTTTCACAGGGTTGAGAACGAGTAACGTGAAATTGGAAGATACTGGAAATGCTTTCAGATTCTACCACGTGCGTGGCGTTCATCCCCCCTTTGATTTCGGAAAGGATCTTGTGCCGTGCAAAGGCGTCAAGTTTTCGTTTTCGGATGCCTCCTTGGGGTGCGTTACGTTGCTGGCGGAGTTCTTCAAGAAGTTGAAGGACGCGCAAATATACGATGTTTCGACAATCATTGTCATGGCCGACCATGGGCATGTACGCTATAGTCAGAACCCACTCTTTCTCGTAAAGAACAAAGGGGAAAGACATGAATTTCGCACATCGAACGCGCAAATGTCCTTCTGTTATTTCCCCGACCTGATGATGGGCCTTGTCCGCGACGGCGAAGACATTACGGAAGAGGGCATCGCGGCCTTCTCGAAATCAAGTGAGGAACGTCTGTTCCTTTTTTATCGCTGGGATAGCTACTGGAAGCGCAACAGCCTTCCCATCATAAGGGAAATGCGTCTCAAGGGCCTCGCTTGTCTAGACTCGGAGTCCTCTTTCGTGCCGACGGGCAGGCAATATGGGGGAATGGTCGATGAAACGTTTGCCAACTACGATCTTGGTTTGCTCCTGGACTTCGACGTGGATAAAAGGGAATCGGTTCGGCCGTATCTGGTGAGCGGCTTTTGGTGGGCGCCTCGGGATTATACCTGGACGTGCGACAAGGAGGCCATCATGCGGTTTTGCCTGAACAAAACGGGACGGAGGTTGAGGCTGGAATTGACATGCGGCACGTATAATGGAGCCCAACCAGTGACGATTTTCGCGAACGGAACGGCAATCCATCAGGCTGTTTTTTCGGGCCACAGAACTTATACCATTCCAATTCCTCATTCCTGTATTGGGAAGAACCGGAAACTAACCCTTAGGTTTGACCTGCCAAAAGCCATCGCGCCTGATGATGTGAGTCATAACGGCAATACACGCCAACTTCTGGCCCTGTCGTTCTATGAAATGCGCATTTACGATTTGGATGATGTGCAACGGCCTGAAACAACCGCCTCCTTCGCGGGCGAAGACGGCGCGCCGGCGAGAAGACTTTGCCATGAGGGCGTGGGCAGATCTGAGAAGACCTTCACATGGACAGTAGGGAACAAGTTGTCGATGAAGTTGCCAGTTGAGCCGTATCCGGAAAAGGCGCTGTCCGTGACACTGCAATACGGCACCTTCCTGCCAAAGGAGCGCGTGGTCGTTTCCGCGAACGGCCATGAAATCGGGAACTATGTGGCGCAAGGCGAAGAACAACGCACGTTCGTGATTCCGCCGTCCTGCTTCTCGGATGACCGCACGGTTACGCTGTCATTTTCCCTGCCCAACGCCATCTCGCCGAAAGAACTGGGGTGGGGTGGGGACACTCGGAAACTTGCGCTTCGGCTCTATTCCGTGATGATGAGGTGAGAGTTGCCTATGAGGTCCGACACCATCCTTTGCCGCAAATAGGAGACTTTTGCGATGTCCTTTACTTCCACAATTTTCCTGTCAATCGTTCTGCCTGTTTTAGTGGGTGGGCATTTTTTGATGCCAACCAAATTGCGAAAGGCCTTTCTGCTAATCGCCAGCCTTTTATTCTATGTGTGGGTTGAGCCGGTTTCCAGTCTCGTTCTGGTTTTTCTCACCCTTTTTTCCTTTGGTTTGACCCGGCCTGTCAAAAGGCGACGGAAAAGTGCGCTTTTTGTCGCCGTCATGATTGATGTCGCCATTCTTGCGTTGTACAAGTACAACAGTTTTTTAGTTTCACTGTCCGATGGTAGATTCCCTCGCTTTGTACTTGCAGCGGGAATGTCGTTTTATGTTTTCCAGTTGATCTCCTATCTTGTCGACATCTATGGCGGGAAAGTGGAACCCGGTTCCTTCGGCGACCTACTCTTGTACGTCTCCTTCATTCCGAAGATTCCATGCGGTCCAATCGTTCGTTTCGCCGAGTTCGGGGAAGGTCTAAACGAACGGAGCTTTTCCGCTGACAATTTCGCCTCCGGTCTTAGGCGCTTTTTTGTTGGATTGGTTAAAAAGGTCCTTCTGGCGGACATGATGGCTAGAATCGTAAACCCCGTCTTTGCCACGAATGTCTCGCTCCTGCCAAGCGCCTATTGCTGGACTGCCGCGATCGCCTACACAATTCAAATCTACTTTGATTTCTCAGGGTATTCCGACATGGCGATCGGGATAGCCCGTGTGTTTAACTTTAAGTTCCCCGAGAACTTCGATTTCCCCTACTCTTCGAGGTCCATTCAGGAATTTTGGCGCCGTTGGCACATTTCTTTGTCGCTTTGGTTTAGGGACTATGTTTACTTTCCTCTCGGAGGCAGCCGCCGAGGTGTCTGGCGCACCTGTCTCAATACGATGGTCGTGTTCCTTCTTTGCGGAGTCTGGCATGGCTCAACCTGGACTTTTTTCATCTGGGGGTTGTGTCATGGCGCGATCCTAATTATTGAGAGGATTGGCTTTAAGAGGATACTTGATAAGCTTCCAACCGCCTTGGCAAATGCCTATGTGTTCGTTTTCGCGCTGTTTAGCTGGGTGCTGTTTCGAGCCCCTTCCCTTGAATACGCCCTGGGGTTTATGCGCAACATGGTGTTTGGGAATCCTGCGGCCTCTGTCCATGACTTTTCGCAAGCGCTCTTCTTTGTCGATTATAGCGGCATCATTTTGCTTTTGGCGGGAATCGCACTTTCCTATCCCACAGTCAGCGGACTGTTGGGCAGGCTTGACAAAAGAACGCACGGTGTCCTCCTTGCCGTCGCCGCCATACTGGCGTATGCCTTCGCTATGACGGGGTCCGTGAGCCCTGGCATCTATGAGAACTTCTAATGAAAAAGACCATCATCGCCTCTCTCGTCCTCCTTGCTTCCGCCCTGCCGTCCTTGCATCTGTTCGGCGTCAAGGACTTCATCAAGCTTGCGGGCTTTATTAAAGTTGCGCCCATTGCAAAACTGACCGTTCGCTCCTTTGTGGACCGAAGCTATCAGACTTCGCTTGAAGCATCGTATTCCAAGAGCTTTTTCCTCCGGGGCCTGTTGTTCAAGACGCGGTGTCAGGTTTACGAGTGGGTGAACTTCGGTTCCTTTCATGAGGCGCGGGATCGCAGAATCGGTCAATTCGCCGATGGAACGCTTTTTTCACAGACTTACCTTGAGACCTATTGCAACCCTTGGTCTCGGGTGTCAAAGGACAATGTGGCTGACTCCTTGTCCGCCATCAGCGCGCTGAAAGAACATCTTGCCTCCCGCGGTATTGACCTGGTCTTCGTTATGGCAGTGGATAAAATCCAGATGACGGACAAACCCTTGCCCTGGTTGACAAAGGTATTGTTCAAAAAGCGTCGCACCGAGTTTCAGACGGAATTCGCGCAACTTCTGTCCGAGTATGGAATTTCATCCTTCGACACGCATTTCTTCTTAAAGGAAAAAGCCCACCTGTATGCCGAACCGATGTTCCCATTTGCAGGTACGCATTGGAACGCTTTGGGATCAGGGCTTGTCACCGAAGAGCTGCTGTTGAGGCTGAATGCGCAATCCAATCAGACGTACAGGATAAACCGTTTCGTCGGCGTCACGGAAACACCTGAGGCGCGTTATGCCGATGATGACCTTGGAAAATTGCTAAATCTTTTTTCCAATCCCTATTTGCGCCGCAACACACGATATCTTCCCAAGTTTGAAGACAGTCATTTCAAGCCCAATCGCGGGAGTGTGCTTCTCTTTGGCGATTCCTTTTCGTGGGAAATCTTCTTTTCCCTTATCCGCTCACGTGAGTTCCCGCGGAAAAAGATTCTCATATGCGACAAAAGAATCCCATCCCAAGCCGAAATCGAAAGCGTCATGCCCGACTTGAAGCTTGTCGCTTTTGTCTACGTAACGCCAAATATGCTGAACTTAGATCAAAGATTCGGCCCTAAAATCAAAAAGCTTTGCGAGATGCTGCAACAACCTCAATTCGTGAACGACCAAGCAAAAGGTGAAAGTTCGGTTTCCCAATGAATGCAAAGCCTCCTAGTTCCTTCCGCACCGGTAGTTGCTCCGCCAAGTCATGGCTGCTCCTCGACTTGGCCTTGAGCTTCATGTTCTGCGTCTTTGCGCCGCTGGAAGCCTATTTCTCGAACGAGTCCGAGTATTGGTTTCGTCTTCCCCATTTGCTCCCCGTGCTTCTCATCGGTTTTGGCGCGGCATTTGGAGTCGGCGCTCTGCTTTTCCCGCTGGCCCGTCGCGCAAGGCTGTCGGACGCGTTCTATGCGCTTGGACTCGTCGCCCTCGTCACTTTCTACATTCAAGGAAATTACATCCCCCGTCCCTACGGGGTGCTGAACGGCGACCAAATCGACTGGGGAAGCGAGGCGTTTCGGCCGCTTTCCACCATAAGCCTTGTCCTTTTTACGGGCGGCTTTGTCCTGTGGGTGTGCATGGTGACGCTACGGACCGTCAAACGCCACATCGTTCTTGTCGGTGGATATGTCTGCGCCATTTTGCTTGGTATCCAGTCGCTCTCCCTGCTGACGCTGTATCTTCAAAATGATGTTTTCGGAGAAGGCGCCGGACCCGAGTTGGCCGTCACTTCCGACAAGATGCTTGAGTTCTCGCGAAAGAACAATGTCCTGCTCGTCCTCCTCGACTCCTTCGACGCGCACTTCCTGAATGAAATCCTTCAGGGAGACGAGGGAGACTTCGCGCGGGGTGTCTTGCGCGATTTCACTTACTATCCCGACACAATTGGGCTGTATCCCACGACCAAGGGGGCGCTACCGCATCTGCTTTCGGGGGTCGTCTACTCCAACGAAGTCCCCTACGGGGCATACGTGGCAAAGGCCTACCGCGACAACCCGCTCTATCGGGCTTTCGAGGAGAAAGGCTATTCCGTCGGGGTCTACACGGTCCCCCGCTATGTCTCGCCCGATCCCTCTCCGTATGAGAACATCCAGAGACGCAACTACCATGTTGCAGCCCCCCTTTCCTTCGCCAAGATGCTCTCCAGACTTGTCGCCTTCAACTATCTGCCCCATCGCCTGAAAAAGGGCTTCGTCGTTTCCGCCGACGATTTTCTGCCTTTTCGGAAGGCTCGCGCCAGCGCGCCGCCCTTCAGCAATTCAGTTCTGGACTTCCATGACAGACTGATGACAATGCAACCGTCCCTTGGCGACAGCGACAATGTCTTCCGCTTCTACCATTTGGAGGGAACGCATCCTCCCGCTTCCTATGGAAAGGAATTGAGAAGGGGCGAACAGAGGGGCTTCACGCTCATTGACGAATCTTTGGGCTGCCTTGCGCTGCTTAAGGAATTCTTCGATGCACTTCGGGGTCTTGGCGCGTATGACTCGTCCACGATTATCGTTCTGGCGGATCATGGCTATGTGCAGCAGCGGCAGAGCCCGATATTCCTGGTCAAGAACAAAAACGAATCCCATGAGTTCAGGATTTCCGATGCGGCAATGTCCTATGGAGTTTGGTTTGATCTGCTCCTTCCCCTTGTGCGGGATGACGTAGCCGTTACGGAAGAGTCCATTCGCCGGCAGGTGGAGCGTCGCGGACAGAGGAACTACCTGTATTACGAGTGGGACAATACCTGGGACAGAAAGTATCTGCCCCTGATTGAGGAAATGCGCCTCTTCGGGTCGGCATTGCTGGTTGACGGCTCAAGGCTTGAAAGAACGGGGATTCGATTCGGGGAATCAAAGAACCACCAATACACACCAGGCGAATTGCTGACTTTCGGTAAGGAAGGGACGGCTGCCGCCTTTTTTGACAAAGGCTTTTTCTGTATGAAGGACTACCATTGGACCCAGGGGAACGAGGCGGAAATTTCGTTTGTGATAAAAGGGGATGTCCGCGATTACTTCCTGGACATGGAGCATAGAACCTATACTCCGCGACAACCTGTGACGCTTTATGCGAATGGGCGGGAAGTTGCGAAATATGTGGCGCAGGGCAGGGAAAAGCGTCGCGTTCACATTCCCTTTTCCTGCATCAAGCCCGACAAGACTCTTGTCCTGCGCTTTGAGTTGCCGGGGGCGATTTCTCCCGACGAAGTAAGGCATAATGGCGACAAGCGGCAGCTGGCGCTCGGGTTCTACGCTTTGGGCCTTTTCGCCGCCCCGATGGATGAAGTGCGGGGGAAGACGCTTTCCTTCGTTGGCGCCGATGGCGCGCCGGCACGAAAGCGTTGCCTTGAGGGGGTCGGCCAGCCGGAAAAGGCCTTCTCATGGACAGTAGGCGACAAACTGTCGATGAAGTTCCCCGTTGCCCCGCATCCGGACAAGGCTCTGTCCGTGACGCTTCGATACGGCACTTTGCTGCCCAAGGAACGCGTAATCGTCTCCGCCAACGGCCAGACAATTGCTACCTATGTGGCGAAGGGCGATGGAAAGCGCAAATTCATGGTTCCGCCGACGTGCTTCTCGGATGACGGAACGGTCACGCTGACATTCTCCTTCCCGGATGCCGTTTCCCCCAAGGAACTGGGGCAGGGCGGGGATGACCGTAAACTGGCGCTGCGACTTTATTCGGTCACGCTGAAATGACGCGGGGAACGGTTTCGCCAGCGAAAAATCTTTCTAATTTTGCCGCAAGCATGTATAATGTTTGATGCTTTTTCAACCACAACAGGAGTTGACATGATCTATTCTACCGAAGTCCAGCACCAGTGCCCGTTGGCCAAGGGGTGCAATCACGGACCGGCCCCGATTCCCGAAGAGGGCAAGTGGGTCCAGGCCAAGGAAATCAAGGACATTTCCGGCTACACGCACGGCGTCGGCTGGTGCGCGCCGCAGCAGGGCGCCTGCAAGCTCTCGCTCAACGTCAAGAACGGCGTCATCGA
>JAEEGL017160891.1_pt1 | contig 11776 bp, 12 predicted proteins | sample 9134231 | NCBI WGS metagenome assembly JAEEGL01 (sample SAMN16246548, study PRJNA631951) | gut metagenome | biome: gut microbiome; feature: rumen; material: fiber-attached | host: Bos | place: Iran: Karaj | collected 2018-10
AAGCCGTCCGAAGGGTTTCCGCAGGTACCGTTCCGAAATCGTTCCGCAGAGCCGAGACTTTTCCTGCGTCACTGTCGGAAGTCAAAACCTCGCTTCCGCCTACGGCGCGCGCCGCGGCGCCGGCCAGAGCGCCGCCCATGTGACCGCATCCGATAAAACCAGCCTTGAACATGTTTTTTCCCTCATCGAATCTGTCCGTTTCCCCGGACAATGTATTTATACGTGTTCAACTCCGCAAGGCCCATGGGACCGCGGGCGTGCAGCTTCTGCGTGGAGATCCCCATTTCACAGCCGAGGCCGAATTCTCCGCCGTCTGTGAACCGGGTGGAGGCGTTGACGTAGACGGCGGCGCTATCCACGCGCTCCGTGAAGAGAGCGGCGTTTTCCCCGTTCTCTGTCAGGATCGCTTCGCTGTGCCCTGTGGAATGCGCCGCGATATGCGCGATCGCGTCTTTCACGCCGCCGACGACTGCGACGGCGAGGACGTAATCCAGAAATTCCGTGTCGAAATCCCCGTCCTTTGCGGGCGTTCCGCTGATGATTGCCGCCGCCTCCGGATCGAGCCGCAGCTCCACCGGCGGAAGGCCGTCCCTGATGCGGTCGAAGACGAGGCGCTGCCGCAGTTCCGGCAGAAAATCGTTTGCAATCGCCCGGTGGACCAGGAGCGTCTCCGCGGCGTTGCAGACCGAAGGCCGGCTGGCTTTCGCGTTTTCTATGATCCTGAGGGCTGAAGGGATATCGGCGGTCTCATCGACAAAGATATGACAGATACCCGTGCCTGTTTCGATGCAGGGGACCTTCGCGTGCTCCACGCATCGTCTGATCAATCCGGCTCCGCCCCGCGGGATCAGGAGATCGACAAAACCGGCGGCTTCCATCAGTTCGTCGGCGCTCTTGCGGTCCGTATCCTCGATAAATCCGACCAGTTCTTCCGGAAGCCCTGCGTCAGACAACCCCATCCTGATCGCACGGACGATCGCCTTGTTCGACCGGTACGCCTCTTTCCCGCCGCGCAGGATCACGGCGTTTCCCGATTTCAGCGCCAGAGCGGCGGCGTCGGAGGTCACATTCGGGCGGCTTTCGTAGATGATGGCGATCACCCCGAAAGGAACGGATGTCTTTTCGATCACGAGCCCGTTCGGCCTTTCGGCGCGCGAAAGGACGCGGCCTTCCGGATCGGGCAGCTCCGCCACCTCGCGCACTCCGTTCGCCATGGCGCGGATGCGCTCACGGCTGAGCTTCAGACGGTCGATCATAACGGTTCCGTAGCGGGAACGCGAGGCCTCCACGTCCTCAAGGTTTGCATCGAGAATGGAATCGGCTTCCGATTCAAGGCGGGATGCGATACAGGCAAGCGCCGTATTCTTTTTCTTTTTGTCAAGCTGCTTTGTTTGAAAAGCGTTTTTCGTCTCCCTGAGGATTTCGGCCGTTGTTTTCAAGAATTCTTCCTCCCCTGAAACCGCGTTCCGACCGGTTTCCCGTCGAGAACCTCGTATAGGATTTCCGGATTCGCTCCGTTGACGATGAACATGTCGATCCCCGATCTCATGACGATCGCGGCGGCGCCGAGCTTGGTCGCCATGCCGCCGGTCGATAGCGCGGTCCCTTTCCCGCCGGCGAACGAGAGCATTTCCGGCGTGATTTCGCGGACGAAGGGGATCAGCTCGCTTTTTTCGCTCGTTCTCGGATCCGCCGTGTAGAGACCGTCTACGTCGGAGAGAAGGATCAGGAGATCCGATTTCACGCTGACGGCAACCAGAGCGCTGAGCGTATCGTTTTCACCGACCGAGATCTCTGACGTGGAAACGGTGTCGTTTTCGTTGATGATCGGAAGAGCTTTCAGCGAAAGAAGCCTTTCCAGGGTGTTGGCGAAGTTTTCATGCCGCTTTTCATCATGAATGTCTTCTCCCGTCAGAAGGATCTGCGCCACGGTATGGTTGTATTCGGAAAACAGCTTGTCGTAAACATACATCAACTCGCTCTGCCCCACGGCGGCCGCGGCCTGCTTGGTGGGCATATCATCCGGCCTTTTCGAAAGATTGAGCTTTCCGACGCCCATGGCGATGGCGCCGGAGGATACGAGGATGACTTCGTGCCCGGCGTTTTTGATATCGCTGAGGACCTTGCAGAGGGATTCCACGCGGCGGATATCCATGCGCCCGGTGGCATGCGTCAGATTCGACGTACCGACCTTTACGGTGATTCTCATATTGCATCCCCTTGGCTGATCATGCGGAAAGGAAACGCCTTCCCTGATTTTCCCTCAGTTTACAACAAAAGCGATCCTGCGTCAAGGCTTTATCGCGAGAAAGAAAAACGCAAAAAGCGGGACCTGCCTTTAAAAACGCAGGTCCCGCTTGCGGGAACGTTGATCCTTTATACAGTGTAGTTGTCAAAATATCCCTGGATCCAGACGATGGGCGTGCCCTTGTCGCCGCTTCCGCTGGTCAGATCGCACAGAGAACCGATCAGATCGGTCAGCCGGCGCGGCGTAGTGCCCTGGGATACCATGTTGCCGACAAGATCAGAGTCCTTATGACGAATGTAATCGGAAATGGCGGCCTTGAGCGCATCGCCGGAGAGATCGGCAAACTGATTGTCCGCCAGATACTTCAGCTTGACTTCGTTCGGCTGACCGACAAGTCCCGCCGTATGAGCCGGAGATACGACCGGGTCTGCAAGCTCCCAGATCTTTCCGACCGGATCCTTGAAAGCTCCGTCGCCGTAGATCATGACCTCGATCTTTTTCCCCGTGGCCTCGAAAAGCTCCTTCGCGATGCGTTCCACAATGGATTCGCAGTTGTGCGGGAAAAGCTTGACGCTTTCTTCGGTGGCCTTGTTGCTGCCGAGAAGACCGTAGGTTTCGTTGCAGCCGCTGCCGTCAACGGGAGCGGTCATGATATCGTCAAGACCGAGCACGATCCGGGCGCCGGCTTTTTTCAGAAGCTTCTTGCTTCTTTCTCTGGTATGGATATCGCAGGTCAGGACCGCGTCGGTGTATTTCAGGATCGCGCGCGGGTCGTTTGCCAGGATGACTTCCGCTTCGCATCCCTGGGATTCGATCAATTCCTTGTAGTAAGAGATGTAGTCGACGCCGGTAAAGGGGTGCTTGCGGACCCCGAAAAGATCGCGGAAACGGGCTTCGGTCAGGACGTCTCGTGTCGTGTCGATCCCCGCCTCGTCGAGAGAATCGAGATCGATCAGATGGTTGCCGACTTCATCGGAAGGATAACTGAGCATCAGGATGATCTTCTTCGCGCCTCTGGCGATGCCCTTCAGGCAGATGGCAAAACGGTTGCGGCTGAGAATCGGGAAAATCAGGCCGAATTCCCCCTCGGGGAACTTGGCGCGTACGTCCGCCGCGATCTGATCGACGGTGGCGTAATTGCCCTGGGCGCGGGCGACGACTGCTTCGGTCACGGCGACGACGTCTCTGTCGCGGAAGGCGATATTCTCGCTTTCGGCGGCTTTCAGGACGCTGGAAACCACGATCCCGGCGATATCGTCTCCGGCACGGATGATGGGAGCTCTGACGCCGCGGGAAACGGTCCCGATGAGTCTTTCCATAAGAATCAACCTCGCTTTAAGTTTTTGTTGACAAACGTTTGAATTCATTATAGGATAAATACGGATCGAGCGGTTCGCGCTTTTTGCAGGAATGACCCTCGAACCACAGATATTATACCCCAAGGATCGCCGATAATCAAATCATATTTCTTTATATCAAAGATAAGGTGGCTTTATGGATATCAAGCTGGAACGTTACAAGATCTTCTGTACCGTGGTGGAATCCGGTTCCTTTTCCGCTGCGGCGGAGAAACTGTACGTCACGCAGAGCGCCGTCAGCCAAAGCATCCGTTCGCTGGAAGAATCGCTGGGAGCCACGCTGTTCGTACGCAAAAAAAGCGGCGTGACTCCGACGTCGATGGGGACGCTTTTGTATGATTACGCGGCCGGAGCGCTTTCCCTTCTGAATGCTGCGGAAAGAAAATTCGGCGCATATTCCTCCCTTTCCTCCGGCGAGCTCTCGCTGGGAGCCAGCGATACCATCTGCAGGCACGTCCTGCTTCCGATCCTGAAAACGTTTCACGACAGGTATCCGGCCGTTCGCCTCAGCGTATCCAACCGCGTCACCTCAGAAGGAGTAAACGATCTGCAGACCGGAAAAACCGAAATCGCTTTCGTCAATCTTCCCTATCCCCCGCTCTTTGAGGATTCCGGGATCGGATGTGAAAAGGCTATTCCGCTGCACGATATATTTGTGGCTTCGGAGGATTTCAGGATTCCGCGCGGAAAAAAGTACGACTGGAAGGAAATCGCGGAGCTTCCGCTGGTGATGCTGGAAAAACGATCCAACTCACGATGCCGCGTGGACGAATTCTTTGCGGCGCACGGCATACGTCTTTCCCCGGAGTTTGAACTGGGATCCCACGAATTGCTCCTTGCGTTCGCGCAGGCAGGCCTCGGCGTAGCCTGCGTCACAAAAGAGTTTTCCGAGGACGTTTTGAACACGGGAAAACTGAAGATCCTTCCGACAAAAGGGCAGCTTCCCGAAAGAAATGTCGGTATCCTGACCCTTTCCCATTCGCCGCTCAGCGCCGCCTCGAGAGCGTTTTTGGAGATTTTCAGAGAACAGTACGCAGAACACGAAAAGAAGTGAGGAAAAGAATATGTACGGCAGATTTTTCAAGGTTGCCATGCTCGTCCTGTTTGCGGCGTTCCTTGCCTGCAGGATGTTTATTTCGATCGGATGGATCAACGATATCGTTCTGAGCGCAGCGCTCGTCCTGTTTTTCGCGCTTGCGGGCGGCGGGCTGCTCTTCGACAAAAAAGCAGAAGAAGGCGACAGACGCGCATACAGGAATTTTACCGTTGCATTCGGCGTGATCCTTCTTGTCTGGGGCGTTCTGCTGCTTCTTCGCTATGTGATCCTCTGATTCCCCTGCTTTCCATACGGGAGAGGTCTGAATACGAAAAGGACAAACCGCGGTTTGCGCGATTTGTCCTTTTGCATTTTGATCGTATATGAAAGCGTCAGGAATCCTCCCGCAGACCGCGGTAAGCGGCGTCACGCAGCTCCGTGTGATGCCAGGGAGCGCCGAATTCATGCTGAGCGTAAAAGATCGCGACCTCGTTTTCCGGATCGATCAGCATATAGGCGCCGGCCGCGCCGTCCCAGCCGAACTCTCCGAAGGCTGACGGCGACATTTCGGGCCGGACAAGCGTGCGTACGCCAAGGCCGTAGCTGTACCCGATCTGCCCCACGTAGATGGACGCCGCAAAATCCGCGCGTCTGACCGGATCCAGCTGGTCGCGCCGCATGAGATCGATCGTCTCTTTTTTCAGGATCCTCTCTCCCTCCGGCGTAATGCCGTAATGGCAGAGGACGTTCGCGAATTTCGCATAATCCTCCACAGAAGAAACGAGCCCTGCGCCGCCGCTTTCGTATTTCCCGGACAGCTTATACACGCAGTCCTTGTCCTTTTGAGCGTACTTTCCCGTTGCATGATCGTAAGCGTGATACTGCCATGCCAGACGGCCAAATACGCCGGGAGTACGGACGAATCCGGTATCCTTCATGCCGACGGGATCCAGAACGGCTTTCCTGAGGTAACTCCCGAAGGATTCGCCCGACCAGATTTCGATCAACGCGCCGAGTACGTCATGGCATAGACTGTACCGGTATCTGGTGCCGGGTTCGAATCCGAGCGGCGTTTCCGCGAACGCGCGCACGAGATCGAGCGTCGAGGCGTTTTCTCCCTTTTCTTTTTGAACCCTTCGGATCGCGGGTGAATTCAGGTCGTAATCCAGGCCGCCCGACATGGTAAAAAGATGCCGCACCGTCAGAGGGATCGCGGCTTTGCGAACGGCGTCGGATCCCGGCAGTCTGACCTGAAGATCGCGATACGCGGGAAGGTATTCGGCGACGGGATCGTCAAGACGGTACAAGCCCTTATCGTACAGCGTCAAAGCGGCCGTACAGGTGGCCACTTTCGAAGCGGAATACAGATTGTAGAGCGTGTTCTCCGTCACGGGAACGCCGCCGTCCAGATCGGCATAGCCGGTCATATGGCGATATACGGGCTTCCCCCGATGGTATACGAGACAGTCCGCGGCAGGGATACCGCAGGAAGGCATCGAGTCGATCAAACGGGTCAATTCATCAAATCGCATAACGGTCCTTCTCCTTTGTACGGAATCGCCGGATTGCCCGGCAGTTTCAATCCAACAGATATCCTTCTCTGGCGAGAAGCCTTCTGATCTCCGAGATGCGCGCCTCCCACCGGCATCCGTCGGCAAAAACGCGCTGCCTTTCCCGGCGGGCGGGGTCGTCGTCTGCGGCTGCCTTTTTCAAAAGACCCAGAAATTCCGCGTTGTCTCCCGCCGTGTATACGCAGTCGGGAAAGGACTCGATCAGCGCCGAGTGCCTTGTGGAAACGATAGGCTTTCCGGATGCGAGACAAGCGAAAAACACACGGGAACGGAGATCGCTTTCCTCCGCCTTTTCCAGGTAAGGCGCGATGCAGACGTCGAAATCGGAGACCGCGTCGAGAAGAACCGGTTGTGAATCGGTGATAAACGGAACTACGTTTTCACCGGACGTGATGCGAATGAAATCCTCCCGGGAAAGCTTATCCCGCATCTCCCCCGTCGTCGCCAGCACGAGCGTTCCGTCGATACTCCTGCCGATCTCCTCGATAAGATCAAGATCGACCGCCTCCGAGACGTCGCCCGCAAAGCCGACTATCGGACGGGGATAGGATCCGGTCCGTGGATCCCCGGAGTCTTTTTTCGGGCGGTAATCGATCCCGTTGGGCAGCAGGTAGGTTTTCGGATTTATGCCCGCAAGCTTTCGATAGAGATCGCGCCTGGCGGCGAATACGACGTCCGCACGGCGGCAGAGGGAGATCGCCTGTTTTTCTATGGATACGCTTTTCTTCCCCGGAAGACGGTCGGGCAGATCCGCGCAGTCATAGACCAGTCCTTCATGGTATATTCCCGTGATCAGAGGCGCGTATACCGGTGAATAAAGCCACAGAAGCGGCGCCGACAGCTCTTCCCTTTTCAGAATGTCGCGGACGTAGGCAAGATATCCTCTTTGTCCGCGTATCGGATCAGCCCGGAAAAATGAGGATCCGGGAGACAGAAATCCGTTTGAAGAGTAGACCGTGACGTGCGGATATGGTTTGAAGGGAGCCGGACGTTTCCCGCGGATGCCGGAACGTCCGCCGGGCGGATCCAGCCACACGACCTTTACGTCCCGCATCCTGGACATGATCATCTGGCGGCGGGTCGTACGCTCCGCCCACGGCAAATTGGAGAAACACAGTATTTCTTTGGGTTTCGGCATATCGGGTCACCTCCCAGCCGGCATCCTGCCGTCGGTTCCGGCGCTTTGATTATAGCATACGGCCGTGCCCTTCGCAAGTCATTTTCCTCCGTCTTTGACGGGAACCAGAGGCTGATAATCCACCAGAATGATGTCGTCTCCTATTTTTCTGATCGCTTCCCAAGGAATCACTACGTCGTCCTTTCTGCCGAGAAATCCCATGAGTCTTGCGCTTCCCGGGATCACGATGGAACGGATCCTGCCGGTTTTCAGATCCATGATCGCGTCGGATACAAATCCGTAACGGGTCCCGTCGTGAATATTGATCACTTCCCTGAGACGAAGGTCCAGTACTTTTGCCGCATGGTCCTGCATTCTTCAGTCCCCCCTTTTTTCACTATTCCTATGAAAAAGAGAGGCTGATTATCCCTCCCGTTCCGCATGGCATATACTGAAAAAGAATGCGGCGTCAAAGCCGCTGAATATGGATTTCGGGAGGGACTTATCATTGAAAAGGATCCTTGCGCTTTTCATCCTGCCGTTCTTTCTCCTGTCTCTTGCTTGCTGCGCCAGCGGCGGAGAAACCATCAGGACGGTCCGGGTGAACGAGGTGACGCATTCCGTATTTTACGCGCCGTTCTATGCGGCGATCGCGCTGGGCTATTTTGAGGAAGAGGGATTCCGGATCGAGCTGATCAACGGCGGCGGTTCAGACAAGAGCATGACGGCTGTCCTGACAGGAGACGCAGACGTCGGTCTGATGGGACCGGAAACCGCGGTCTACGTGACCGGCGAAGGGAAAAACGATCCCGTCATGGTGATCGGACAGCTGACAAAAAGAGACGGCTCTTTCCTCATGGGGAAAGCGCCGGATCCGGATTTTACCTTTGAAAAGCTTGCGGGGAAAAGCGTGATCGGCGGACGCAGCGGCGGTATGCCGCAGATGACGCTGACGCACGTCCTGAAAGAACACGGATTGGTCAACGGAGAAAACGTTACCGTTCGCACCGACGTGCAATTCGATTTGATGGGAGGAGCCTTCCTCAGCGGGAGCGACGATTACGTTACCATGTTCGAGCCGGCGGCCTCTGCCATGGAGCTTGCCGGAGAGGCGGTCATCGTTGCATCGGTCGGCGAAGCTGCGGGCGAAGTCCCCTATACCTGCTTTATGATGAAGCAAAGCAGACTTCAGGAGGATCCCGCTTTCGCGGAAGCGTTTCTCAGAGCGCTCTATAAAGGACAGCAGTGGATCGCCGAAGCGGATCCCGATACCATTGCATCGGTCATTTCGCCGGAGTTTCCCGACAGCGATGAGGCTCTTCTCTCCCGTGTTGCCGCCAGGTATCGGGAAATAGAAGTATGGTCTGCCGATCCGGTGATGCGGGAGGAAGCATACGACAGTCTGATCGAAATCATCACCGAAGCCGGCGTCATCGACAGTGCTCCGGCTTTCGCATCGGTCGTCGAGAACCGGTATGCAGAAGCCGCGGTGGCCGGAAAATGACGTTCCCGCGGCCGAACGGAGAAAAGCCTCTTCTTTCTCTCCGCAAGGTTTCCTACCGTTATCACACGCCGCAAAGTGAAATCGAAGCGCTTCGTGAAATCAGCTTTGACGTGTATCCGGGAGAGTTCCTTGTTCTTCTCGGTCCATCCGGCTGCGGGAAAACAACGATTCTTTCGCTGATCGCCGGTCTGATTACGCCTTCGGAAGGAGAAATCATCCGCGGATCCCCCGAAGGGAGCTCCCTCAGAATAGGATATATGTTCCAGCATGATCAGCTTTTTCCGTGGCTTACGGTATTGGACAACGCGCTTCTCAGCCCGCGTATCCGCAAGGAGCCGATCCGCGGGAAAAGAGCGGCGGCGGAAAAGCTTCTTGAAGAGTACGGGCTTGGCGCTTTCCTGAACAGTTATCCGCGCGAGCTTTCAGGAGGTATGCGTCAGAGAGCGGCGTTGATCCGTACGCTGAACGCAGACCCGGATCTTCTGCTGCTCGACGAGCCCTTCTCCGCTCTGGATTACCAGACGCGGATCACGGTATCCGACGATATTGCCGCCATCATAAGGCACGAGGGGAAAACCGCCGTCATGGTGACGCACGACGTTTCGGAAGCCCTGTCTCTTGCGGATCGCATGCTGACGCTCACCCGAAGGCCGTCTGAAGTCCGGAATGTGTTCACTGTGGATATTCCGGAGACGGGAGCTTTGGCGCGCCGCGCCTCTCCGCGCTTCGGAGAGTTATATCAAGCGGTCTGGAAGGAGATGACAGACGGATGATTCCGGTCCTTTCCGATGAGCATAAGGCCTATATCCGGGAAAAGACGAAGGAGAAAAGAACGGTGTCCGCGCTTCGCGCAGCGATCATTCTTCTTTTTTTTCTGTTATGGGAAGCGTTTACCAGGATCGGGGTGTTGGATCCCTTCATATTCTCTTCCCCATCCCGCGCGTTTCGATGTCTGTACCGGATGAGTCTTGACGGAACGATCTTCCGGCACGCGGCGGTTACCTTCTGCGAGGCGGCGGTCGGCTTTTTGGCGGGAACGGTGTGCGGGATTCTGATCGCCATGCTCCTTTGGTGGTTCCCGCGCGCCGAAAAAGTGCTGGATCCTTATCTTGTCGTGATCAACAGCCTTCCCAAAATAGCACTGGGTCCCGTGATCATCGTATGGGTAGGCTCGGGGTATTCTTCGATCCTTACGGTAACGCTCCTGGTTTCGGTCGTCTGTACGGTGATCGGCGTTCTCTCGGGCTTCCGGGAGGTGGATGAAGAAAAGCTGACGCTTCTTCGAAGCTTCGGCGCGAAGAAGAGGCAGCTTTTTGCGTATGCGGTTTTCCCGGCGAGCATTCCCGCCGTCATCTCCGCGCTGAAGATCAACGTCGGTATGACCTGGGTTGGAGTGATCGTTGGCGAGTTTCTTGTATCCAGGTCCGGGCTCGGCTATCTGATCGTATACGGCGGGCAGGTATTCCGGATGGATCTGGTGATGGGGAGCGTTTTGATCCTTTGCGCCCTTGCGGGGGTCATGTATTACGCTGTCGGATTCGCAGAAAAAAAGGCGAAGAGGTTTCTTGCAGATTGAAAAGCGGCGCAGTCCCCGGACTGCGCCGCCGTTCGTCGCCGCCTGTTATTCCCCGAAAAGCAGTTTTGCCTTTTCCATCCGTTCGGTGACCTTTACGCCGAAGGGGCAACGGCTTTCGCAGCCGCCGCAGCCGATGCAGTCCGAAGCGTTTTTTTCAAGCGCCGCGTAGTGCTCCCGCAGTGAAGAAGGCACCTCCTTCTGCATCGAGGCAAGATCGTACAGCTTGTTGACCATTGCGATATCGATATCCATCGGGCACGGCTTGCAGTGGCCGCAATAGGTGCATTCGTTCCCGTAGGCGTGCGACGGAGCGCCGGCAAGGACGGAAGCGTAATCTTTTTCCTCGTCGCTCGCCGTCTCGTAAGCAATCGCTTCATCAACCTGTCCCACCGTCTCGGCGCCGACGAGAACGCTGGCAACCGCAGGCCTTGTCAGGGCGTAATGCAGACACTGTACCGGAGTCAGAGCAATGCCGAACGGAGAACGCGCCGGGTCGAAGAGCCTGCCGCCGGCGTACCCCTTCATGACCGTGATCCCGACCCCGGACTGTTCGGCGATCCGGTAGAGAGAGGCGCGTTCGGGATCGATGCCGCGAAGCTTCGCGTCGTATTTCTCAGAGAAATAAGCTTCAATGTCTTCGCTTGCAGGCACCATATCGAAGGCCGGGTTGACGCTGAAGAGGATCATTTCCACGATCCCGGAGTCTACCGCGAGACGCGCGACGGCGGGATTGTGCGTACTCATCCCGATATGTCTGATCACGCCGCGATCCTTCAAACCGTTGACGTAATCCAAAAAAGGTCCGTTGAAAACCCGGTCGAAATCGTCTTTTCTGTCGACGTAATGGATCATACCGAGATCGATATAGTCCGTACCGAGTCTTGTCAGGAGATCTTCAAAGGCGGGCTTCACCTGATTGAGATCGCGCGTTCTTACATATTGCCCGTTCTGCCAGGTGGAACCGAGATGTCCCTGAATGTACCACTTTTCCCGCCTCCCCTTGATGGCGAGTCCGATATTCGTGCGTACGTTCGGCTCCGACATCCAGCAGTCCAGAATATTGACTCCGGCTTCCTCCGCGCGAAGGATCACGTCGCGGCATTCCTCCGTGCCGTGCCGTTCAAGCCACTCTCCGCCCAGACCGATCTCGCTGACCATCAGGCCGGTTTTTCCCAGTTCACGATACTTCATAATACCCTCCATTCAAAAACTCCGTTCGTACCGTTCCTATGCGTAAAGCTTTCCCTCGATCTCCCGTACGAGTCTTGCGGGAAGGATCCTGTCCAGAAATACCAGGAACTTATACTCCGCTCCTACGGTATACCACGGCCTTGGTCTGCGCGCCGTGCCCGCGCGATAGATGACG
>JAEEGL017348421.1_pt1 | contig 11776 bp, 6 predicted proteins | sample 9134231 | NCBI WGS metagenome assembly JAEEGL01 (sample SAMN16246548, study PRJNA631951) | gut metagenome | biome: gut microbiome; feature: rumen; material: fiber-attached | host: Bos | place: Iran: Karaj | collected 2018-10
CCGATTTCCGCTACGGAATGGACGAGGAGACTTTCAAGACCTGGTACAAAAAAAGCTGGGACTTCCCGGAGGTGCACAAGGAATCCGTCTACGGTTCGCCCGAAATGAACAGGGACGAAATCAAAAAGGCAAGAATCATCGGAAATCCTGGATGCTACGTAACAAGCGCAACCCTTGCCCTCATGCCAGCCCTAAAGAATTCACTCCTCCAGACCGGCTGCATTATTGTTGACTCAAAAAGCGGAATCACCGGCGCGGGTCGGAATCCGAGCATGAAAAACCAGTTCTGCGAGTGCGGCGAAAGTTTCAGCGCATACAACGTGGGAAAGCACAGGCACCAGAGCGAAATCCAGAGAAACTGCTCGCTGATTGCGGGAAAGGACGTGAACATTGTATTCACCCCCCACCTTCTTCCGCAGAACAGGGGAATACTCAGCACAATCTACGCTCCCCTTTCCGATGAGGGACTTGAAAAAATCAAGGGCGAGAATCCTCTTGCAAAAATCCGCGAAATCTACACGGACTTCTACAAAAACGAGCCGTTCGTGAGGGTGCTTCCCGATGGTGTGGACCCGACAACAAGGACAGTCCGCTACAGCAACTACTGCGACCTGCAGGTCTACCTTGTGGACGGCGGAAAGATGCTGGAAATCGTGAGCTGTCTTGACAACATGGTCAAGGGTGCTGCTGGCCAGGCCGTTGAAAACATGAACCTCATGTACGGATTCGACGAGACAACCGCCATCGACTTCATTCCACCTGCATTCTAAAAAGTCCAAAAACTCCACTCCCTTTTTACAGGCTTTAGAAGCACTTTCTTTTTGCCGAAAAAGTCAGAAGGGGGTGGAACATGATTCATAATTTTAAAATCCTTATTGCGGCGGCACTCGCTTTTTCCGCTGCGACAGTTTCTGCACAGACTTCCGCATCTGGCGCTGCAAAAAAACTTACCGTAGAGCAGCTGCATGAAAACCTAATCATAACAAGGGACGACATCCTTATTGAAAGAAGCACCGGAAAATCCAAGGGCACATCCACGGACGGATTCAATCTTTACATCCGCAGAAAGGAGGGCGTGAATTCCGTAATGCTCGTGGAAACGCTCAAGGACCCTGAAGGAAAAAGGACAAACTACGCATTCCGCGCAAAGGAGTACAATTCCATAAACGGTGACGAAATCCGCTATCTGGACGGAAAAAAGCTGGAATCACAGTATTCACGCTACAGCCTGATTTCATCCACACCCACAAGGCATCCAAATCTTGGGGAATGTTTTCTTATCTACATACCGCACACAATGGAATGGGGCTATCCATGGGGAAGGAGCGGAACAACGGACATAGCCGAGGGAACCTTCATCAACATAAGGACCTTTGAAAAAAAATACGGCGACTACGATGGACAGTGGAGGGACAATCCCTTCATGTTCGCCTACTCCGACAGTCTTTCAAGCACAGGAACCACCGAAGACACAAACAAGCCAACGTCATCATGGAGCGAGGAGGATGTTGACCTTAGCGACAGATACAGTCAGGAGACCGCCGAAACATTTTCGGACATATCAAAGACAGGCGGCGGAGTCACTTTCTATTCAAAGGGTCCCGAATATCTTGGAGAAGAAATCAACACGATTGTGGGAAGGAACAAGGACAGGCTTGCGCTTGACGTTGTTTTCGCAATCGACACGACGGGAAGCATGAACGACGACATAGAGACGCTCAAAAAGACATGGGTTCCCGACCTTCAAAAAGAGATGTCCAACTACAAGAGCATAAGGCTTGGACTTGTGTGCTACAGGGACTATTCGGACAACTACAACCACGACGGGCTTCCTGTAAAGATTTCGGAGTTCACCGACAGCGCGGAGACCTTTGGACAGAACATCAAGGCTATCGCAATCAAGGGAAACGAAGGGGGAGACGTTCCAGAGGCAGTATACGAGGCACTCTACGCTTCAATGAACTACTTCGACTGGCGGACCCCGGCAAAGAAAGTCATCGTGCTGATTGGGGATGCAGAGCCGCATCCGGTTCCAAAGGGGAGCAAAAAAATCACCAGGGACATGGTTTACTCGATGGCAAAGGACATGGGAGTTGAAATCGACTGCATTATCATTCCAAACTAAGCGGATTTGCCCAAGACTATAGAAAAAAATTGTCATTGGGTGTACACTGTAAGGTAAACTATGGATGATATTGACGAAAAAAAAGTTTTTGAATTCACTCCCATAAGCATAGAGTCGTTCTTTGATGCGGAGGAAAAAGCCGAGGCGGACATCAGTCCTGAGAACATCGGGCTGACAGTTCTTTCGGCGTACCAGGAGGAGCTGGTCCAGAAACTTCGGGCAAAACTGAAGACCACCGCTCCCGACCGTCTGGAGATTTTGGACCAGAGGCTGAAGGATTTGAAAAAACTTGCAACCGCAATCGCAAATTTCCCGTCGCTTTTGCAGAGGACAAACCTGAACACATCTGTCAGGACCCCGGGTGCGCTGGTGGAAAGCATCATTTCCTATCAGGAAGACGGCGACACTCTTCTCCACATGCCATCAAAGGCTGCTCTTGGAAAGGGATTTCTTGTAACAAAAATCCACACCTTCTTCTCAATGTACAAGCTGGCAAAAAATTTTGCACAGATGGATGAAAAGGAGGCGAAGGCCTACAACGATGAGACCGTCAGCATGATGTTCACATTGATGGCGGAGGATGTCTACCTGAACCTGATGAAAGACAAGACCCTTTCGATGGACCTGAGAAGGCAGCTGGCCAACTCCCTGATTATACTTTGGGAACACCGCTCGGACCAGACAATCAACGACATTGCGCCGGTTCTCCAGTCGGTATGGAACGCAAGACGCACACTCGCACCCGCATTCGGAACAATGATGGGAACAAGCGAGCTTCTTCTTGTGAGCATACAGATGGGGACACAGTGGAACCAGTTCATCAAGCAGCGTCTGGGCGACCAGGAAGTTTCCCAGGCGATGGAGGAATTTTTGTTCGGGCTTTCATACGAGCAGATTCTGCGTCTACGTGCGATTCTCCGCGAGCAGGGTGTGAAGGCGATTGGACGTGACGAGGTTTCATCATATCTTGGCGAACGTGTGAAAACCGATGTAAGCCTTGACTACAGGGATTTCTATCTTCTGTACACGGTCAGGCGCGACAACGCAAGGGTCAGGCAGAGGCTCCATCTTCCGGGACCGACCAAGACCCTTGAAGATTTTTTCATCCGCTTTGTGATGGAACAGAATGATGCCAAACAAAAAAGCGACTCGGTTGGGACAGTCCCATCGGACAGCGACGAGCATATTGCTGAAAACGCTTCAGAAAATAATTAAAAAAACAAGGGGAAAAACATGTATATTGTATGTCTTGATTTGGAAGGCGTTCTGGTTCCTGAAATATGGATTGCATTCGCAAAGGAATCCGGCATCCCGGAATTGACACGCACAACAAGGGACGAGCCAGACTACGACAAGCTGATGAAGTGGCGGCTTGGAATCCTGAAGGAGCATGGGCTTGGGCTAAAGGAAATCCAGGACACAATCGCAAAGATTGACCCGATTCCAGGTGCAAAGGATTTTCTGGACGAGCTTCGTTCAATCAGCCAGGTCATAATCATAAGCGACACGTTCACTCAGTTCGCAACCCCGCTGATGAAAAAACTTGGATGGCCCACAATCTTCTGCAACAGTCTTGAGGTCGCGCCCGACGGTGAGATTACTGGATTCAAGATGAGATGCGAACAGAGCAAGCTGACAACGGTAAAGGCGCTCCAGTCCATTGGCTACCAGACCATAGCTTCCGGCGACAGCCACAACGATTTGGCAATGATACGCGCAAGCAAGGCCGGGTTCCTTTTCAAGAGCACCGACAAAATCAAGGCTGACAACCCTGACCTGCCGGCATTTGAAAATTATGCTGAACTTCTGTCCGCAATCAAAAAGGCAATGGCCGACTAATCAGCGCTTCCCTAGTCCGCGAAACGGATTTTCTGCCAGATGTCGTGGTACTTGTCCAGATTGTCGCCAAGGTCCTGCTTGAGTGTGCATGTGTAAGCCTGCTCCGCGTTGTACATCGGCTGCTTGGTGACATAGTTCAGTGCCTCGGTGTTCACAACGCACGGGTAGCGGAATGTGTCAATGAATTTTGCGTACATCTCCGGCCTGTGGATGAAGTTGATGAACTCGTTCGCAAGCTCGTAATGGGGCGCGTCCTTCAGGATAACCATGCAGTCAAGAGTGGCTGGACCTCCCTCCGGCGGAATGAAGAAATCTATTGTGTCCGCCCAGCGGCTCTCGTCAACCTCTCCGTAGACAATTTCCGGATAGCCCTGGCACAACCAGAAGTCGCCCGAAGCAAATGACTTTCCGAATCCCTCCGCATCAAATTTTGTAAGGTTTGGCTTCCATTCGCTGGAGATGAGCCTGTATGCCTCGTTCAGCTCGGAATCGTCCACCGAGTTCATGTTGTATCCTTTGTGGACAAGTGCGCATCCGATTACCTCACGCATTTCGTCCATCATGGTTGCGTGTCCTGCAAACTGCGGGTCCGAAAAAATGCTGTAGTCGCGTTTGTACTCGCCGGTAACTTTGGTTTTGTTCACCATAACGCCGGTCGCGCTAAGGGCGTATGGAACTGCATATTTCATTTCCGGGTCAAAATCCATTTTCGCCTGGACCACCGGGTTGATTTTGTCCCTGTTGGTCATCTTGGACTGGTCAAGTTCCCTGAGCATACCCTGCTTCAGCATGATTGAAACAAAGTCGTTGGAAGGAATCACCACATCGTAACCCTTGGCACCCGCACGGAGCTTTGCATACATCTCGTCGCATGTTGAATAGCTGTCGAGCTTCACGGTGCAGTCAAACTCTTTTTCAAAAGCCTTGATCACATCATCGGGAGTGTAGTAGGTCCAGTTGTAAAGGTAGAGAGTCCTGCCGCTGTTCTTTGAGCAGGAAACGGAGAAAACTGTTGCCACGGCGAGTGCCACGGCGGAAAGGATTTTGGTAAGCTTTTTCAATTGAATACCTCTAGGAAATTTTTTTTATGGTTGTACCCCATGTATTTGGCCGCCCCAAAAAGGACGGCTTTAGTTTAAAGAGACTGTAGTTTATAAAATTTTTTTAATTTAATAAAGCCCCTTTGCACTGTTTTTATGGAGAAATTCGGATTGATTCTGCTCGATAAAAAAAGTCCAAATTCTTTTTCAATGGGTTTAAATTCACTTAAAATTTTCCTATAATTCTAAGTAGTGGGCGGTTTTACAGACTTAGCTCTGAACTGACAGAGTAGCTTCAAGGCAAAACTAAAGTTCTTAGAGGTTCCCTACAGCAAGATTTATGGAACTGTTTGAATGTACCCGAGACTGTCTATTTAAATTGGAGGAAGAGTATGAAAAAAGTTGAACGCGGAATCAGATTTTTAGTCCTGATCCTACTTATACTGGGAGGGGGTATCAACCTAATCTCCTGTGAGAATTTTTTTAACGGCGCGGACCTCAGAAAGCAGATTGAGGATGAGGTTGCGTACAACAACAGTCCGACACATACCATCAAAGTCGAAGCTCCAAGCAGGGAATCGGGAAGAATAATAAAGCCACTTGCCGGAGAGCTGTACCAAAAAGTCGCGGACACCTTTTTACTTTCATTCGAGCCTGCCAGCGATTTCAATTTCAACAGATGGGAGGCATACAATTCGCAGACCGGTGAAGTTCTTTCCGGCTATGTGGAATTTGAAAACGCGGAAAATCCGGAAACAAAGGCAATCCTAAAAAAAGCAGATGTACCAATAACAATCCGTCCGGTCTGTCCAAGCAAATACAGACTTCCGGTAAAAATCGACGGAAGCCACGGAAAATTCTATCCGGCAAAGGAGACATACTCTTTTATCGAGGGCGAGGTTTACCATATTGAGTTTGAGGCTGATTCCGACTTTGCATTTTTACGGTGGGAAGTGGTTGATGAGGCAAGCGGCGAAGTTATCGATGCCGACACGTTTGATGATTTCAGAAACAATTCGTGCATCAGAATCAGGGATGCCGGAAGCGAAAAGACAGATGTTGAAATCGTAAATATTCCACGCACAATCGAAACGCCACAGGAAATTGGCGATGAACCGGAAGTTGGAGAAATCGTGAATGGGGAAGAAGAACCTGTTGACGATGACCCCACGGAGCCAGTGGAAGAACCTGTTGAAGATGAAAACTCGGACCCGACAGAAGAACCGGAAGATTCCCCGGGCGCGCAAGGCATTAGTTTTATTATTAGACCTGTTGTGGTTGAGCGTCCCCAGACAATTTCTGTTTCGCCACAAAGAAATTCATCTGGCGTATACAAGGACACAACAATCCAGGTTATGTTCGATTATGACATGTCCGATGACTCCATCTATTTTACGGACAATGAAATCCAGAATATCACGGAACAACTTTTGCCGCCAGTCACCATGTCAGATGGAAGCAAAAAATATTACGGCTACAAAAAGGATGACGGAACGGTTTATTTTAAAAATATTTCCATCACGAACAGCAGGAACGGTGCAAACCTGAACGACAGATTTGCGGGGCCTGTTTTTGAAAACCGCAAGACTCTTTCAATTCCTGTGGACAGAAAGAATCCTCTCGCCCCCGGAACAAACGTCATGGTGACACTCAATAAAGATTTTTTCTACGAAACTGACGAAGAAAAAGCGGTCTCAATGAGTCAGGCAAAAAAAATGGGTCTACCTTGTGAACGGCGACACGGACACACTCAATCCAACCATAACCAACATTGAGATAAAGGATTCGCTTGGAAACTCTCTTACGCCATCAACATCCGCCCCCAGCGTTACAAACATATCAGCCCTCAACTTCTTCAAGGCGGGCGAATTCAATCTTTTCGCAAAAATACATGACAACACGGCTCCCGATTCGACATTCAATATTATATTAAACAAACTTTACGCTGCGTCATATCATCCGACAACACCACTAACGACATATACAAGAAACATTTCTTACTCCACATGTTATGGAGAAAACGCTATATACGGCGAAGAAACAGAGAATGACTCGATTCCGCTCTCATGCAAACTGACAAACATTCCAGACGGTGTTTACAGTATGTCCTTTGAGTTCAAGGACGGAAGCGGAAACTCCAAAACCTGGCCGGAGAACAACAAGCTTTATTACTTCTCGCTGGACGGAACCGCACCAAGCATTGCGGCCCCATCAGTCAGCGCACCAGAAAACAGCTCAACTAGTCTGGACCTCAGCTGGAAACCGTCATCCGCAAAGGACTACAGCAGCGCATTCTTTGAGTACAGAAAATACGGAACATCAAATTTTGATGGCACGACGGAAAGAATTCTGAAAGGCACGGACACAGCAACAATAAGCGGTCTTGAAGCAGGAACACGTTACACAATACGCGCAAACTATCTGGACATTGCGGGAAATGTAAATCATGTCTACGTCTATCCATACACAAGACCGGCCGCACCAAAATCCGTCACTGTATCCACCGGTTATGGAACAAGCGCAACTCTGACCGCCACAAAGCCTGACAGCGGAAACTTTACAAACATGAGCCTGAGATACAGAAAAACAGGTGAAGAAACATGGTCCACACGGGAGTCATTCACAGTAGATTCAAGCGGAAGCGGCTCAAAGACCATTTCAAATCTTGAAAGAGGATTTGTATATGAGTTTGAAGTATGCTCCTACGATTCCATAAGCGGTCAATACAGTCCAGCATACGAGAGCGAATCAAGCTATCCAACTTTTGCGACAATACCGAACGCACCGGCATCCGTGGGAATTACAGACGAGGGAATCAGCACCAACAGCATCACAGTGAACTGGAGCGCACCTTCAATCGGCAGCTACGATGGATTCATAGTCTACTGTTCGAAATATTCAGACTTCTCCAATGCAAGCGCAAGTCCAGCCCTGGCAAAAACAAAGACCAGCCACACATTCTCGGCTCTCGAACCCGGCACAAAATACTATGTCAGGGTCGCCGCATACTACAGGAACCAGGGCAATCTGTCTTACAAAAATCTGTCAAATTATACATACACAAAGGCAGTCCCGGTCACAAATCTTGAATTCGTTTCGTCAACAAAAAACAGTCTCACGGTAAAATGGACAAAGCCAAACAATGGAATTAACACAATGTATGCCATAGGGTACAAAAAAACATCCGAAAGTTCATACAGCTGGCTCTACGAATACAACTCCTCCGCAACAAGCTACACAATAGAAGGCCTTGAGGGTGGAGAGTTCTACAATATTAGTGTGTTGGTATACAGCTACAATTACAGCGAGCCGACAGACAATCCAAGCGCTGGATGGCAGCTATGTCCAAAAGCGGTCAGCAATCTGTGCGCGGAAAAACAGAGCGACACTAGCTTCAAACTTACATGGACTGCCCCGGCTGGAAACTATGATGGCTACAATCTCTACTACGGAAAGAAGGAAGATTTCTCTGACGCAAGCCAAATTCAAATCACAAAGGGCACAACGGAAAAAAACATAACAGGACTTAGTGCAAAGGGATTGTATTACATCAAGATGGAGAGCTACATAGGAACGGCAACAAGCGCAAGCCGTCTCAAAACTGACGAGACAACAGTATGCTCACTAAAACTTGACGGAGTTAAAAACATTTCCGCAAGTCCAACGGCGACATCCAAAATCAAACTCACATGGACCTGCCCTGATTCGGACCGCTACGATGGAATAAGGATTTACCGAAACTCCACACTTGTCACGACACTGACAAAAGGAACAACAAGCTGGGAGGACTCAAGTCTTGCTACAAACACATCCTACACCTACGCTGTCGAAACATATAAAACGGAAAACGGTGAGACGCTGACAGCCGCCGCATCCAGAACATGCAGGACATATTCAGCCCAGGTGAAAAATCTTACCGCAACTACAAATGCGCCGGGAAAGGTTACGCTGTCCTGGACAAATCCAACAAGCGGAGAATACTACCGCATCAAAATATACAACGGCAGCTCCCTTGTCACATCAATCACAAACAAGTCAACAACATCATACACCGTAGAGAATTTGACCGGAGGCTCCTACTCCACGTTCTACCTGAAAACAGATAACAATGATTATGCCGAGAACAATATTTCCGCGCCATCCGTAAGTTCCTACACAATGCCAATGCCGGTAACAGGTCTCTCATGGTCGTCCGCGGCCTCCGATGTAAAACAGACATCCGCAAAAATCTCATGGACCAAACCGACCGGCTCATACACTGGATTCAAGGTCTACTACAAGAAAAATTCAGAAAGCACCTGGACATTGTTCAGCACCTACAGCTCCACGACCACCGTATGCACGATAACAGGTCTTGCGGCTGGAACTTACTACAACTTCAAAGTGGAAACATATTATTCGTATGTAACAAATTCAAGTTCCTACAGTTATCCGACCTGCTACGGATACACAAACTGTACTCCTGTAAGCAGCGTGTCAATTTCATCCAGAACAGCAAACAGCCTTACCGTACAGTGGAGCAAGCCAAGTTCCGGTGGATACGGTGGAGCGAGAATCTATTACAGGAAGTCCTCCGACTCCTCATTCACATATAAAACCTACACAACGGGTACATCATATACAATCAACGGACTTACACAGGGAACCAGCTACGACATATACATTGCATCATACTACTACAACAACAACGAATCCTACATGATAACGGGAACCGCAACGGGAACAGGCTCCTCGAATCCTCTCAAGGCATCCACAAATCCTGGAGTTCCGACAAGCCTTTCCGCGCAGGCCACCAATGGCGATGTAAAAGTAAGCTGGGCGGCCCCGACCAACGGAGCTACGGGCTACTATATCTACTGGAAACTCAAATCTGCCTCGAGCTGGTCAGATACAAACAGCCGCTCTACCACAAACACATATTACACATTCTCGAACGCATTACTGCTCAACAGTACGGAATTTGATTTCAAGGTAAAGGCCTACAAGGATGTAAATTCAGAAACACTGTATTCAAGCGACTCCTCCTCCATATCATTCTACACCATGCCTGGGGCGGTCTTATACCCAAGCCTCTATTGCGACGACACAATGGGAACCGTCACTATAAGATGGTACAACCCGTCATCGGACCTGAACTATGTGAACATTTATCTTGATTCATCAACATCCTACACATGTTGGCTGCAAACCACGGACAAGAGTACTTATGTCACAAAGTCGTTCCAGCTTCCGAACTTCTACCGGGGAAAAACCTACACGGTAAGGCTCAGACCTTCCCATACCAAGAATGGCTCCGAAATGGAAGGTCCCGAGACCACTCTCAGCCTTACATCATCGATGACCAACAACACAAACATCATGGTAAACGGAAGCCGAATAGCAAAGTCTTCACTTACGACAGTCCTTTCAGGCGACCACACAGTTTCAAAAACAACCAGCGGATGTTTCACAAGCAAGCGGACCATTACGCTTTCAAAGTATTCAATGGGAACTTACGAGGTGACGCAGGAGTTGTTTAGGGCAGTGATGGGATACAACCCGACGACCATGAACTATAATTCGACAAACTTCCCTGTTACCGATGTCTCATGGTACGAGGCAATCACATTCTGCAACAGGCTGAGCATACTTCAAGGGCTGACACCATGCTATTCGGTTGCCGGAGTCACTGACTGGACCACCGTTGCAATTCCGACATCCAGCAACGCAAACTGGAACAACGCAAGCCTAAACCAAAGCGCAAACGGATACCACCTGCCAACGGAATGTCAGTGGGAATTCGCAGCCAGAGGAGGAAGCGAGACCGCAGACGACTGGGGTTATAAATATGCAGGAGCCAACGGAATGGGCAATGTCGGATGGTATACAAGCAACAGCGGTGACAAAACACATAAAGTAGGAACCAAAAACAGCAACCGCCTTGGACTTTACGACATGAGCGGAAATGTTGTGGAAATGCTTACCGACTGGAACTATGACTGCTCCAGCAACGAGGGAACGTTTACAGATCCGTATTGCGGCTACTCCACGTCAAAAACAACTTCGACATTCTCAAGAAAATCTGGAGCAGACATCCTTACAATGGGAGGCCACTGTAAGAGAGGAGAGTCCCACTGCTGCATATCAAGCGAAAACGAAACATGCACATCCTATTCCAAGGCCAATACACGCGGATTCCGAATCTGCCGCAACGTGACTCCATAAAAATAGTCAAAGACAAACAGTTTCCCTCGACTTTTTCAAGACAGGGGGAAGCTGTTTTTTTGGGGAAAAGTTTTTAGTCCGTAAACCTGATTTTCTGCCAGCGTTCGTTGTATTTGTCAAGACCGTCGCCCAAATCGATTTTAAGGGTGCAGTTGTTCATCTGGCTGGCCTCGTACATTGGCTTTTTTGTCATGTATTTTTCGGCGGCAGGATTTACGAAGCACGGGAAATTGAATGTGTCCAAAAACTTTGCGTAGACTTCCGGACGGTGGATGTAGTTGATAAACTCGGTGGCAAGCTCCACATGCTTTGAGTCCTTCAGTATGCACATGCTGTCAAGGTAGGACGCTCCTCCCTCTGCAGGAATAAAGAAGTCGATTGTCTCGTCCCATTTTTCCTCAGGAACCTCACCATAGATTACCTCCGCATATCCGTGGCAGAGCCAGAAATCTCCAGCGGCAAAGGACTTTCCGAAACTTTCGGCATCGAATTTCACAAGATTCGGCTTCCATTCTTTGTCAATCATGTCGGTGGCGGCATCAAGCTCGGAATCGTTCAGGCTGTTCAC
>JAEEGL011725009.1_pt1 | contig 11775 bp, 3 predicted proteins | sample 9134231 | NCBI WGS metagenome assembly JAEEGL01 (sample SAMN16246548, study PRJNA631951) | gut metagenome | biome: gut microbiome; feature: rumen; material: fiber-attached | host: Bos | place: Iran: Karaj | collected 2018-10
AACGCAGAAACTTACATCCACGCTGATGATTCAAAGACAAAGATTTTCGTAATTCCGACTGACGAAGAGCTTGTAATGACAGAAGATGCATACGCTCTTATGAAGGGAACTTACGACGTTCACACAAACTTCAAGTATTCTTTCCAGAGCCCGGATTATGTAAACAAGGCCCGCGAGGAAGGACTTAAAGGAGATTTAGTAAAACGTCCTAATATAGCAAAAATTTTGGCTCGAGATCTCTTGAAATAATAGCGCGAGTTTTGCGAATGCAAAACTCGTTAGAGAACTTGCGAACGACGCACGCTAAGCGTGCGGCCAATGTTTAGGCGTGCGATGCCCGCGTAAATGTGCGCCACGTGCTTAATCGTTTACAAAAAAGCCGCAGTGTGAGACGCTGCGGTTTTTTTATGAGTAAGAAACTTAAATTATGCCCATGACTCTGGCTTCCCAAACTGCCTGAGTTGCAGTTCCTGCATCAAGCTTTGAATAAATATTTTTAAGGTGATATTTAACTGTATTCACGCTGATAAAAAAACATTCAGCAATATCTTCTTTTTGCTTCCCTTGTTCCAGAAGTTTAAGAATATCAATTTCCATCTGACTGAAAGTTTCATTTTTATACTGAGGTTTTAAATAAAGCGGATAATTGATAGCCATGCGTCTTGTTTTTTCAATCAGCATCATCAGAAAATCGGATTCACCTTTTTCTTTCATATAATCAATTAAAAGATAAAAGATAGCTTCGCCTTCATCTGCTAAAAGCCTGTAATACTTATGGCGGCGTATAAGTTTAAGGGCGCGTTCCAGAGCTTCAAAAGAAAGTTCCTTTTCTTTTGCACGGTAAAAGTTTATTGCAAGAAGCAGGTCAAGCTCACACAAATCCATGCGACGGCGACCTTCTTCAAGGAGGGGACGAAGTTTTTCAGCAAGTGCAACTACGGCCGTGTATTTTTGATTGATGATATAGCATCGGATTTTTACCATGTAGCGGTAAAGATCCAGCATGCAGAAATCTCCGAATTCATCAGGTGCATCAGTGTTCATCCAGTTTGCAATTACTTCGCGCTTTCCTTCATACAAACTGAGCATTACTTCGGCTGCATTTATATTGTAAGAAAATTCTGCCTTTCCATTTTCCTTTACGTAATTACGAACGCTTGTAATGTAACTTTCTGAATCTACGTTTTTTCCCTGAGCAAGAAGAACCTTTACCTGAATATAAAGCGAAGCAAATAAAAGACGGCGTTCACTGTCATTGTTAAATTCTTTTATTGTCCGGCTTATAAGAACTTCTGCATCTAAAACTTTATCTCTCTGATAGTAATATTCTGCAAGGCAAACATTATAAATTGAATTACATGACGGATATTCATAAAGATATTTTAAATGATCAATAAACACATCTTTATTCTTTGTAAGTACAGGACCGAGTCTGGAAAAATCATTAAAGCCGTTGAGAATAGAAGGACGTCCCGCAGTAAGAACGACATTAGGCATAACAAAATTAATCTGTTTTAAAAATTTTATATCATTTATAAACTGAGCCCATGTGACAGCCGGAAAAACAATTTCCATTCCGATTTTGAGGAATTTGTACATGTCAGCATCAGGAAGACTGTTAAGAAATTTTCTGGCTTTTTCAAGTTCGCCGTCCATTATAAGGTTAAGTAAATATCCGTTGAGGCACATATAAGTTTCCGGCTTCATGTAAGATTCTTCATCAATTGCATAATAAGAATCCCTGTCATGATGAACATCAACAAGGTGATATGTGTGTGAGAAGCCAGACATTTTTTCAGTCAGCTCAGCTACTGAAAGCAATACTTTTTCCATAATGTTATATTACCATAAAAATAAAACAGTTTGTCTACCTTACGGGGTAGTTCTATAAAAAACGGCAGTTCCGTAAAAAGCTGCAGTTCCGCAAAAACTGGCAGGACTGACCGGGAGGTATCTCTGTAGATATGAAACCTTCAGGTCAGTCCATGTGCCGTTTAATAACTATGCGTAAGATTACATGATCGGCTCAAGACGAATATATGCCTTATGTGCACCAATCGTAATGCTTCCACTTACAAGGTAGAATCTTACACCGTTTTCTCCGAGTCCAAGAACATACGTGTCATTTTCAGCGGTTTGTTCTGCCGTAAATGTTTTTTCAACATCAGTTCCAGTAAGGTAGCTGCTGACTGTTACTGATGATTCTTCAGAAGTTGGAATAAGTGTTATTACATCTTTTGATGCTTTAAGGATAACTCCGCATCCAGCCTTTACAATGTTGTCCTGTGCTTTTACAAGAGTAAGAGTTTTACCGAATGAAGCTACATAATAAACTTCGCAGTCTGCAGTATAATTTGAAGTGCTGTCAAAGAATGTTGTGTAGTAAGTATCCTCAGTATATGGATCTGCATTTGCAGAAACTGTAATGCCCCACTGTGCATAAAGAGTTATAACAACATTTTCTTCTTCAAGAGCCTGCCAGAATTCATAACCGTCACTGTAACTTGTACCTGAACCGTTTTGTTCTGTGTTCCAGCCGAGGAATGAATATCCTTCACGTGTAAATGCGTTTACAGTAAGATTTTTTCTTTCTGAACCGATAAAGTTCATGTTTTCCATTGTGCCTTCTCCGCCGTTTGCATCGAATGCAACTGTGTACGGTATTGTAGAAGTCGGAGCGTTTATGGTTACGGTAAGATCAAGACCGGAGTAAGTCTCACTTGTATCCGTCTTGAACCAGAGTGTTAAACTAGAACCTGTGCTTGAAACGTTTACAGTTGTTCCACTTATGCTTGCATATTTTTCGCTGCCCAGAACAGAAGCACTTTTGCTGTCTCCGTCATATACTGTAAGCCAGTCATACTTTGTACTTTCAGAAACTACAGTACCAGTTAAAGTGAATGTATATCCTTCTGGAGCGGTGATAACAAGATAACCGTCGCAGTTATCTGTATAATTGCTGTTCTTTCCGCCGTTATCGTAAACCTTGAAAGAAGAAAGTCTTGAGATGTTTGATATTGTTGTTGTTCCTGTCTTAGGCATGTTTACATACCAGGTGTCATTATCATTGTCATAAGCCAGAGCTGAATCAACATCGATAACTTTGAAGTTGCACGAAACAGAACCTGCGCAGTCACCTGTTCCTGTAAATGTAACTGTATATGAGTCTGCAGTTGAAAGATTGTCAACGCTTGTACCAAGAGCAGTTGTTACAGATACAGTGTAGTCAGTATCTCTTGCAAGAGCTATGCCGCCAATTTTTACTGTTTCAGTAATAACATTAAGGCTGTCTGAATATTTATATGCTTTACAAACACCACTAACAACTGCTGCTGCATAATAATCATTTCCGTCAGCACAAGTTACGGTTTTGTACAGAGCATTTTCAGGTGTGGCTGCTGTTACTAAAGAACCCTGAGCTTCACCGAATGCCTGTGTGTAGAAAGCATTATTGAATGTAGCGTTTCCGTTACGGTTAAAGGTTGTGCTTGCGTTTTCGCCCATTGTTACTTCTGCAGGAGCAAAAAGACAGTTTGTATAAGAAATCGTCTTTTTGTTGTAGTTGTAGCCTACAAAACCTGCATTTGCATTACATGATTCACCGAGAAGCTTTCCGTTGAATACACAACCGTTAAAAGAAAGTACTCCGTTTCCGTTTTCATAGTTCATGGCGACAAAGCCACCATGAGTTCCGTCACCGTCAGCTGTTCCTGTAATTTCTACTGAACTTGTACAGTTATTAAACTGAGTGTTTCCGAATGTGAGTGAAGCAAATCCGCTTGCCCACTGTTTTGAAGTAGTTACTGTTCCTGCAACAGTAAGGTTTTTAAATACAGCGTCTTTTACATAGCGGAATAAGCCTGTGTAATTTTCCGTTGTAGAAAGAGCAATTGTAATGGTTTTTCCGTTACCGTCGAATGTTCCGCAGAAGCATTTTCCGTCAGTGTTGTCTGTGCTTACCATTGCGGTAATTGGAGCTTCGCTGTTATCCCAGTCGTCTGAAAGTTTGTAGTAATTGTTGAGTTTTACGCCGCTTACAATGTTCTGTGCAAAAATATTCCAGTCATCAACACTTGAAAGAATGTAAGGACTTTCCTGTGTTCCGTTTCCTGTAAGCGGAGAAACTACTGTAATTGCAGTGCTTTTTGAACCGGCAAAATCACCTGTACCTGTTACGGTAAGAGTATAAATGCCAGGCTGAATTACGTCTTCAACTTCAACATTTTCAGAATTCTTAATTACGGAAGTATAGTCAGTTCCATTAGAAAGTGTTGTTCCGCCGTAACTTACTGAATAAGAAATTTCAAGAGCTGAACCGGTTGCATCGTAAGATGATGCAAGTCCGTTAATTTCTGTAGAAACATTTTCGTAATATTCAGTTCCAAAAAGCGTATGAGTTTTATAGAGAGCTTCTGCCGGTGCAGTTGTACTTACTTTAATACCGGTTGCTGCAATGTAGCTGTTGTAAGAACTTGATGTGCTGTTTGGTTCTACTGTGTAATAGACATCTGTAGCTGAAACGCTGCTTAAAGTTGCGGTGCTGTTTTTTACTGCAACCGGATTAAAATAAGCGTTTCCAGACCATGTTCCTGCAAACAGACAGTTTTCGAGTACAAGACTTCCTCCGTCAGTCCATCCCATGAAACAGCCTGCATAATTTGCGTTGCTGTACATGCTTCCGTTAAACAGAGTGTTTTTAATTTTAAGATGAGAAGTTACTCCGTGACCAACAACACCGCCCATGTGACGGTTTCCACTTGAAGCTTCAACACGAACTGTTGCACTTATGGTACAGTTTTCGATTGTGTTAGGATGATCAGCTGTAGTTTCTTCTGAAGCAGAGAAACCTACTAAACCGGAAGTATGAGTATAGCCTTTTACAGTTCCGGCGGTTCTGAGGTTTTTAATTACTGCGCCGCCAGCAATGTACCGGAATGGTGCTGCACCCGTCAGTGTTGAATTATTGATATTAAGGGTAAGTGTTTTTCCGTTACCGTCAAATACACCCTTAAATTCATAACCCTCTAAGCCGGCAGTTGTTGTAATCGGAGAGTCAGTATTATCAAAGTCGTCAGAGAGTTTGTAATACTTGTCAGCGTTTACACCGCTATTGATGTTAGCTGCAAACATTTCCCAGTTACCGGAATTTGAAATGATGAATGGATCTGCTTCAGTTCCGCTTCCTGTAATAAGGGGAAGAATTCTTATTTCCTGTGTGTAAGTTCCGCCGTAATTACCTGTACCTGCTACAATGATTGTGTATGTGCCAACTTCAACAAGACTTGCTGTTTCATTTCCTTCTGAATCAGTAATCGAAGCAGTGTAATCTGTGTTTTTTGTAAGCTCAGTGCTGTTGAATGTTACGGTATAATCAAGTGTAAGTGCATTTCCCGTATACATGTAGCGTGACTCTATACCGCTTATAACCGGAGTTCCTGCTGCATAATAATTTGTATCAAGGAAAGTAACGGTTTTGTAAAATCCTTTTGAAGGAATTGCTGTTGATACCTGTGAGCCCTGTACGTTTCCGAACTTTGAGGTGTCGGTGTAGTAACAGTCTGTTACAGTCCAGTTTGTTCCTCTTGAGAAAGTACCGCTTCCAGTTTTGTAACTTGAAGAAGTATTCATGCTTATGCCAGAAGGTGCAAATAAACAGTTAGTAAAACTTGCTCTGGCAGAGCCGTTAATCCATCCGTTGAATCCGCCAAAATAGTATGCACTTGAAGCGTTAAAAGAACCGTTAAAGACACTGTTTACAAAAGCTGTAGAACCACTATAAACTTCTCCTAAGAATCCGCCGAGCGAAGAGTCTCCGATGTACCCGGTTTTAATCGTTGTGCTTACAGTACAGTCAGTAATCAGACACTGGCCGCGTGCGTAACCTGCAAGACCGCCAAGAATTTTGTATTTATCGCTTCCACCGTCAATTGTACCTGCAACAGTAAGATTTTTGATTGTAGCGTTTTCAATGTGGCGGAAAACACCATAGCCGTTTGCAGTTGCCGTAATGTTGATGTTGAGTGTTTTTCCGTTTCCGTCAAAAGTACCCGTAAATGGTTTTGTATCAGTTGTACCGACTGCTGCAGTAACAGGACTTTCGCTGTTATCCCAGTCGTCAGAAAGTTTAAAGTGTACGGAAGAATCAGCACCTTCGCTTACATAAGTTACAAAAGCAGCCCAGTCGTCTGCTGTTGAAAGAATATAAGGACTTGATTCTGTTCCGCTTCCTGTAAGAGTTTTTGCTTTTGCTAAAATTGAACAGGTCTTTGTTCCGCGGTAAGAACCGATACCTGTTATTGTAAGTGTGTAAGTTCCTTCTTCTGTTATATCTGTAACTTCAGTATCGCCTGATTTGAAACTTGCAGTATAGTCAGTGCCTTTTACAAGAGTATTTCCATCAAGGTCAACAACTGTGTAATCAAGAGAAACTGCACTGCCTTCTACTACATCGTAGCGGGTTTTAATTCCATTTACGACTGCAGTTGAAACTGTAAGGTTATTCTGAATCGGAACAAGTTTTTCATCAGCAATCTGCCAGTTAGCGCCAAGCTTTTCAAGAAGAGTTTCATTTGTCATGTCTGAAGCACTTGTACCCTGCACAGTATTATAAGCCTGTTTATAATAACAGTTCGTAACGGTACGGTCTTTAGGATTTCTAAAGTAAGTAGCGCTTGAAGTTGTACTCATCGTTATGCTTGCCGGAGCAAAGAGACAGTTTGTAAAATAAAGTTTTGAACTGTCTCCTGCCCATCCGATAAAGCCTGAGTTTGAGGTTGTAGAAGAACCAAGAAAACTTCCGCTGAACAAACAGTTATTGAATTTTACAACAGAGGCATTTTCCGTGGTTGCGATAAAACCTGCGTGAGTTCCATCTCCGTTTATTGAGGAGTTGATTGTAACTGCACTGATACAGTTATCAAAGCTTACTTCTTCAGAGGTATTACCTGCAAAACCTGTTGCATATTTTATGGATGTTGTAATCGTACCTGCAACAGTAAGATTCCTGAAGGCACCATTTTTTACATAACGGAACGGAGCCGTAAATTCTTTTTGAGCTGAACCTGTAGAAATATTTACGGTAAGAGTTTTTCCGTTTCCTTCAAAAATTCCGTTAAAACGGTTTGCGTCAGTTCCGGCCATTACCGTAACAGGGCTTTCACTGTTGTCCCAGTCATCTGCCAGTTTGTAACATTTATCTGCGTTTGTTCCTGCACTGATGTTTGAAGCAAATGTATTCCAGTCTTCTGCAGTATGCAGTACGAACGGATTACCTGCTGTTCCGTTTCCTGTAATAGTAGCGCTTGCTGCTGCTGCCATGCTGAGGCAGAGAGCTGCTGCTGCAAGCCGGCGTGAGTTTTTTAAGTGAGTCCGGCATGACAATAAAATATCTTTTACAATTTTCATCTTCGTCTTCTCCCTGTTACCATGCTGTAATCTGTGCAGTACCGGCATTATTATCGCGGCTTATATGAAAATTCGTTCCGCTTTCATTTGCGTGAATACCGCTTTCTGCCCACTCAGCGGATACATAAATATCGCCGACGCTTCCTGCTTTTACTGCCGTAATCTGAGGTTTAGAAACTATAACGGCTCCTTCTTCTGTTGTCTGATTCCAGCCTTTGAATACAAAAGCATTTTTTGTAATTGCTTCTGCTGTAGGAAGAAGAATGTCGCTGCTGTAACGTGTATATGAACCGGCTGCGGTTCCAGCAAGTGTTCCGCCGTTTGCAGAAATGTTTATGCTGTAAATGCTTTCAAGTTCATCTTCGCTCTTGATTGAAGGAGAGGACATGCTTTCTACTTCTGCTGCAACTCCGGCATATTCACGCCAGGCTCCAAGCTTAAGAGTTTTTTCTTCATCAGCATACAGATCAAAAACAAGTACATAGTTTCCTACAGGAACATAGTTTCCGTAGTATGACCAGTTCTGATTTAACTCGGTGTAAAGCATGTCATAATAATCATAGCCTGCATATTCATCCCAGTCAGGAATTGAACCGTCCATGTTATAAAGATTAACGCTTGTGCTTTTTACTATTGACGGAACTTCAAGTTCAACGTACAGACTTCCAATATTTGAAGAATCTGAACTTCCTATTGAAAAAAGCGTAAGGATAAAATTGAGAGTGTTTGTACCTGTGCTTATTGTTGCTGATGCAGTACCCTGCCATACAGCACCGCCCTTTATTGCAGAAAGAGTAAACTCGTAAGTCTTTCCTACGGTAACTGCAATATCTGATTCACACATGTTTTCATAAGCAGATACAGTTTCTACAGGATAAGGTGGTTTAATTATTACTTCCCCGGGATCAAGAACGCCTATAGCTTCTTTAGGGTTTGATGAAGAAACTCCGATTGGAATTTTACCGCCTGATACAGGAATTTTACCGCCGTTGTAAGCAACAGTACTTTCCTTAAAAACTTCATTGACTTCTGTTTTGCCATTTGTTTTTCCCGTGAGAACAAAACTGTCAAAGTCGTATAATCTTTCAACATACGGAAGAGCTGTTTTTGCACCTGTTCCGTTCACTGTAATTTTTATATACGCTTTTTGCGCATCATCATAATGTTCTGTGCTTGTGTTAAACATTGTGCACGAAGCAGACAGCAGAACACCTGCAAGGGCTGCCACCCGGAATATTATTTTTTTCATATACATCTCCTGATATAGATTTATCTCGTTACTGTAATCTGTGCGCCGTGAGGAACTGATCCTTTCATAGCTGAAACTGAAATCTGATATCTTCCACCTTCTTCTAAGGTGTCAGCTTCAATGGAAAGCATTCTTCCGTTTTTGGTTACGGATACTCCCTTAAATGTTGCCACAGATTCTCCGTCTATAACCCAGGTGTAATTTGTGTAGCCTTCATCAGCAAGAAGACGGATAACGTTTTCATCGTCGCCTTCTTCAGGTAAAAGCGTTTCAATTTCTAAGTCTGAACCCGGTTCAATAGTTACAGAGATTTCCATGGCGGCCTGTGTCCAGCGTGCATAAAGTGTAAGGTCTCCCACCTGGTCACTGGTGTCAGTAATGCGGGTTCCGCCTGTTTTAGCGTCATACCATCCGCAGAACAAATATCCTTCTCTGTACGGTTCATCAAATACAGCTTTATATGAAACTGTGTATGATTCAGGATTGTCCGTAGAGTTTGTACCGCCGTTAAGTTCATAAGTAATCTGATATTCAATTGCATGCCTGCTTGCAATAAGATATACATTCTCTGTAAGTGCTGTGTCCGGCTTGAATTCAATACCGCCGTTCTTTATGTCGATCCAGCCGGTGATTGTGTAACCTGGAACATAAAGGTCTTCTTCAGTAAAAGTGTCGAGAACAGCTTTTAATGTGTCTCCTTCGTGTGCGGTTTTGTTAATGACGTGGCCGACGTCAACGATGAATGCAACATAGACAAGTCCGTCGTAATCAAGCGAAACACTTTTATTAAGACATGTCACATAGTTTGTATAAACGTAGTTGTGCCAGTCTTCTCCGCGTGCAACATTGCCCCATTGTGCTGATGTACCGCCGAAGATGAATGTGTTAAGATTTGTACAGTTTTCAAATGCAGAGTCGCCGATTGATTCAAGGCTGCTTTCTTCTTCAAAAGTTATGCTGCAAAGTCCACTGCCTGCGAAGGCGCCTCCACCGATTTGCGTTACGCTTGAAGGAACAGTGATGCTCTGAATTGAAGTTTCACAGAAAGCGGCTTCACCGATTTCTGTAAGCTGACTTTCTTCTGCAAAGGTAACTGATTTTAAATATGTCTCGTAGAATGCGTATGCGCCGATAGAAGTTACTGATGCAGGAAGAGAAATGCTTTCAAGAGTTTTTGTTCCGCTGAATGCATCTTCTTCAATCTGTGTAAGACCTGTTACTTCAGAAAGATCGAGATTGATTGTGCATACGCCGTCTGCTGAAAGTGCACTGTTTATGTCTGAAATAAAACTGCTTCCGGCAGTTCCCGTTACTTTTACAGTAAGCGTGTTTTTTTCTGCCGAAGAACATTCGCCGGTACATGCCTTGATTGCAGCGGCGGCATTTGTTACATCGCAGTTAACTGTAGAAAGGAAAATGTAGTTTGAGAATGCATCAGGTTCAACAGTCTCTCCTTCTGGAAGCGTGATTACTTTTTTTGTGTTAGCTTCAAATTCTGAAAGCTCTTCATCTGTAAGTCCTGATATACCTGTAAGGTCGAGTATGATTTCGCATCCTGTGTGTGCTGCAATGGCTGCTTTTACTCCAGAAATAAATCCCGTCTGTGCTTCTCCGCTTACGTGTACGATAAGAACCTGCTGTTTTGTACCCATAGCACATCCGTCAACGCATTCTGCAATTACAGAAGCTGCATTGTTTGTTGTACAATGGATTGAAGTAAGGAGATAGCACTTTGCAAAAGCATCGTTTCCAATTTGTGCTGCGCTTTCCGGGAGGCTGATTTCTGCAAGTCTTAAGCAGTAATTAAATGCATCATCAGGGCTTGCTGTAAGTCCGCTTACATCAGAAAGATCAAGGCTTACAGAACCAGCGTCTCCCTGAGAAAGGGCTGTCTTTAAGCCGGCAAAAATTTCGTCTTTGTTTTCATCAGTAAGTTCACCACTCAGTTTTATGATTACAAAACCGTTTTCTGTTGAATGTCCTGTGTCCCCGGTACATGCGCTAACTGCGTCGGCTGCAAGGTTAATGTTACAGCTGAGCCTTTTGAGTTTTATACTTTGAATGAATGCATCTTTGCCTATTGATGTAACTGATTCAGGAATTGCAAGCTTTTCAAGCTCTGTACAGGCATAGAATGCGTTAGATTCAATTGTTTCAAGTTCACTTTCGTCTGCAAAAGTTACAGATTTGAGTTTTAATCCTTCGAATGTGTGGCTTGGTATTGTTTTTATTTTTGCCGGAATCTCAAAAGTTTCTAGAGCGTTACATCCGCTAAATGCATCTGAGCCGATAGATGAACAGAGGCTTCCTTCTTCAAAAGTTACGCTCTTAAGTGACGTACAGCCTGCGAATACACTTGAAGATAATTCAGTAACAGAAGCCGGAATTATTATACTTTTAATGAGGCTGTTACCGGTGAATACTCCAGATCTGATATAAGCACACTTGCTTCCTTCTTCAAAGGTTATAGAATTGAGATTTGTACAGCCGTCGAATACTCCGCCGTTTAATTCTGTTACTTCTGCAGGAATCTGAATGGCTGTAAGACTTCTGCAGTTTGAAAGTGCTCCGACATAAATTGAAGCACACTTACTTCCGCTTTCAAAAGTAAGGCTCTTAAGTTTATAACAGTCTGAGAATACTCCTGAGTTTAATTCAGTTACTTCTGCAGGAATTGCTACTGTTTCAAGGTTGATACATCTATAGAATGCACCTGAACCGATAGATGAACAGAGACTTTCTTCTTCAAAAGTTACGCTCTTAAGTGACGTACAGCCAGAGAAAAGTCCTGATGGAATTGAAACTACTGATGCCGGAATTGTGATTTCTGAAAGTTTAGAACAGCTTGAAAATGAGCCGCTTCCGATATATTTACAGCTGCTTCCTTCCTGGAATGTAACAGTTGTAAGAGAAGAACATCCGCTGAAAGCGCCGCTTGGAATTTGTTCTGCGCCGGCAGGGATCGTAACACTTTTGAGTGTGCGGCATCCGCTGATATAGTCGCAGAGATTTTTGCAGAGACTGTTTTCTTCAAAATCGATGCTTTCAATAAAATATGTATTGAATGCTTTTAAAGATACGTCTGTTATGTGTGCAGGTACGGTGTAGTTTTTTATTTCTGT
>JAEEGL012621696.1_pt1 | contig 11775 bp, 11 predicted proteins | sample 9134231 | NCBI WGS metagenome assembly JAEEGL01 (sample SAMN16246548, study PRJNA631951) | gut metagenome | biome: gut microbiome; feature: rumen; material: fiber-attached | host: Bos | place: Iran: Karaj | collected 2018-10
GCGCTGGAACTGACGGAACGCTTCTCCGATCCGGAGGACAAGGCGTTCGTGAACGGTATCCTCGGCACGATCCTGCGGGAACACGAGGCGCAGGCGTGAGCCAGGCCTGTGGAAAGCCGGCGGTCATCGGCTTTGATACCAGCAATTACAGAACCTCGGTGGCGGCGGTCACGCTGGATGGAGAAATCCTGGTCAATCACCGGGAGCTGCTGCCCGTGTTAAGCGGGGAGCGGGGACTTCGCCAGAGCGACGCCGTTTTTGCGCATATCCGGCAGCTGCGGAACAGTGAGCCTGCCCTGCGGGCGGCGCTGAAGGACGCGCGGATTGTCGCCGTTGCAGCCAGCACGAAACCCCGGGACGGGGAGGAAAGCTACATGCCGGTATTCCAGGTGGGGCACACGGCGGGCAGCCTGCTGGCGGCGAGCCTGGACGTGCCGTTTTTTGAAACGACACACCAGCGGGGACACCTGGCCGCGGCCGTGATCGATACGGGGCTGGAGGACCGGGAGACGCTGCTTGCGGTACATTTGTCTGGCGGCACTACGGACCTGCTGGTGATGGATCAGGATGCGGTGAAGCAGATCGGCGGGAGCGCGGACCTGCATGCGGGGCAGCTGGTGGACCGGGCCGGTGTGGCCATGGGACTGGGGTTCCCTTCCGGTGAAGAACTGGAGGAACTGGCGGCCCGGGGGCACAGTGAAGGCCGGCTGGGCTGCAGCCTGGAGAAAGGGGACCTGACCTGCCACCTGAGCGGTGCCGAGACGAAGGTGCAGCAGTGGCTGAAGGAAGGGACGCTGGCCCGTGAGGATATCGCCAGGGAAATTTATGACCTGCTTGCGCGGACGCTGGTGCGGATGCTGAAGGCCGGTGCGGAGAAAAGCGGCGAAAAGATTGCGCTGGTGACCGGAGGCGTTGCGGCGTCGGCATTGCTGAGGCAGTTGCTTGAAGAACGCCGCGCGAAGACCCGCGGATGCCCGGAGATTGTGTTCGGGCGGCCGGAGATGAGCGGGGATAACGCTGTAGGTATCGCATTGATCGGTGCAGCCAAATACAGAATTCACAATTCATAATTCATAATTCACAATTATGGATTGTGGGACTGGATAGGAAGAACGAGATCCTTCGACTCCACTTCGTTCCGCTCAGGATGACATTCGGAAGATGCGGATGAATTCCGGCAAGTGGGACCAAAACTATTATCATTATGAATTCTGAATTCTGAATTAAGTATCAATTCCGGAGGAAATACAGATGTCAGCAGAAATCCTGAGCGGTAAAACAATGTCCGAATCCCTTCGGGCGGAAATCAAGGAACGGGTTGAAGCACTGAAAGCGAAGGGCCTGACGCCCGGCCTGGCGGTCATCCTGGTGGGTAATGATCCGGCCAGCGAGATCTATGTGCGCAACAAGGGAAACGGATGCGCGGAAGTCGGGATGTATTCCCGGACGATCAACATGCCCGCGGAGACCACCCAGGAAGAGCTGGAGAACGCAATTGAAGAACTGAATGCGGATTCCGCGATCCACGGCATTCTGGTGCAGCTGCCCCTGCCGAAGCACCTGGACGAGCAGGCGGCGCTGGCGAAGATCCTGCCGGAGAAGGACGTGGACGGTTTCCACCTGATCAACGCCGGGCATATGCTGACCGGTACGGACGGCGTGGTGGCCTGTACGCCCCGGGGCGCGCTGTATATGATTAAATCCACCGGCGAAAACCTGAGCGGCAAGGAAGCCGTGGTAATCGGCCGGAGCAATATCGTGGGCAAGCCTATGGCAATGCTGCTGCTGAAGGAAAACTGCACGGTAACCATGTGCCACAGCCGGACAAAGGATCTGGCGGAGCATACCCGCCGGGCGGATATCCTGGTGGCAGCGGTCGGCAAAGCCGGCTTTGTGACGGCAGATATGGTAAAACCCGGCGCCATCGTCATCGATGTAGGCATCAACCGGGTGGACGGCAAGGTGAAGGGTGACGTGGACTTTGACGCTGTGAAGGAAGTGGCTGGTTGGATTACGCCGGTACCCGGCGGCGTCGGGAAGATGACCATCACGATGCTGCTGATGAACACCGTGGAGGCCGCGGAAAGGACGCTCAAGTGACGAATGAGACGGGCCTGAGCGTATCGGAACTGAACCTGATTATTGCTGAGGCAGTCCGCAGGGACCCGCGGACCCGGAGCGTCCTGGTCCGGGGCGAGATCAGCAGCTTCAGGAACCAGATCGCGTCGGGCCACTGGTATTTCAGCCTGAAGGACGCGCAGGCATCGATAACCTGCGCCATGTTCCGGAACGCCAACCTGAAGGCGAAGATCCGCCCGAAGGACGGGGACCAGGTGCTGGCGGAAGGCTATGTGGACTTTTATTCTCCCCAGGGGAAGATCCAGCTGATTGTCACCGGCCTGCGACCTGCGGGCGTCGGGGATATGTACATCCGGCTGGAGGAACTGAAGCGGAAGCTGGCAGCGGAAGGCCTCTTTGATGAGTCCCGGAAGCGTCAGCTGCCCATGAAGCCCCGGAAAGTGGCGGTGGTTACCTCCCAGAGCGGCGCGGCGTTGCAGGATATCCTGAATGTTTCGGCGCTTCGGTGCCCGGCGGTACCCATCGTGCTGGTGCCTGTGCCCGTACAGGGCGAAGGAGCCGGGAAAGAGATTGCCGAGGGCATCCGGAAAGCCAATGAACAGACTGACGCGGATGTGATTATTGTAGCCCGGGGCGGCGGATCCGCCGAGGACCTGTGGTGCTTCAATGATGAACTGGTAGCCCGGGCGGTCGCCGCAAGCCGGATACCGGTGGTTTCCGGCGTCGGGCATGAGATCGATACAACACTGTGTGACCTGGCCGCGGACGCACGGGCATCAACGCCCAGCAATGCCGCGGAAATAGTGTTCCCGGACAGCCGCGAACTGCAGGGCCGGGTGGACCTGCTACGGTCCGGCCTGGGCAGGGCATACCTGGGCATTCTGCGGCAGGCGGAGCTGGCAGTCAGCAGCCTGGCACAGCGGCTTACAGCCCTGTCCCCGGAGAAGCGGATCGCGCTCCTGCTGAACCAGCGGGAGATGGCGGAACTGAAGCTGCGCGGCGCACTGGGCGCGCGGCTGGAAAAGGCCGGCGTGGAACTGAAGGATACAAGCGCAGCCCTGAAGCTGGCGGTATCGGACCGGCTGAAGGATGCGGCACATACCGCGGCAAGGATGCGGGAACGGCTGGCGGCGGTTAGTCCGCTGGCGGTGCTGGACCGGGGATATGCCCTGGTATATGATACGGAAGAGAAGCTCCTGACCCGGGCGGCGGAAGCGGACCGGCAGCAGGAAATGATGCTGCAGTTTGCGGACGGCCGGGTGGCTGTAACCAGAAAGGGAACGACATGAGCGAAGCAAAGAAATCTTTTGAGGAGCGGCTGCAGGACGTGCAGGAAATCATCAGCCGGATTGAGGAGGGGAAGCTTCCCCTGGAAGATTCGGTGAAGCAGTTCGAGGAGGGGATGAAGACCCTTTCCGCGCTGGATGAGGAACTGAAGGACCTGAACCGGCGGCTGACCGTACTGCAGGAGGGCGGGGAGCAGGCAATGGCTGCCCCGGGAGAACAGGCATGAGAACGTATGAAGAATACCGGGTGCTGGTGGAGCATGCCCTGGGGCCGATGCTGGAAAGCCTGGGAGAGATCCCGGAACGGCTGCTGGAAGCCATGCGCTACAGCCTGCTGGCCGGCGGAAAACGCCTGCGGCCGGTGATGCTGCTGGCGGCCTGCGAGATGGCCGGCGGGGAAGCCGAAACAGCGCTGCCTTTTGCCTGCGCCCTGGAGATGATCCACACCTACAGCCTGATCCACGATGACCTGCCGGCCATGGACAATGATGACCTGCGCCGGGGAAAGCCTACGAACCACAAGGTGTTTGGTGAGGACCTGGCAATCCTGGCGGGTGACGGCCTGCTGAACGCCGCGGCGGAGCTCATGGCCCGCACGGCGGTGGAGATGGCGGACACCCGGGGAATCCGGGCACTGGAGATCATCATGCGGCACGCCGGGGTGACCGGTATGATCGCCGGTCAGACGAAGGACGTGCTCTGCGAAGGCGAGCCGCCGCAGGAGGAACTGGTTTCCTACATCCACAGCCATAAGACCGCAGATCTGCTGGAAGCGCCCATGGAGGCCGGGCTGGCCCTGGCCGGGGCGGATGACCGGCAGATCAGGGCCGGGTTTGAATATGGCCTGCACCTGGGTCTGGCGTTCCAGATGACGGACGACCTGCTGGATGTGACCGGGGACGCGGCACTGCTGGGCAAGAATACCGGTATGGACGCGGAGCTGAACAAGCTGACCTGGGTTGCGCTGAAAGGTGTCGAAGGCACGGAAAAGGACGCCGCGGAACAGGTGGAACTGGCCGTCAAAGCACTGGATACGCTGCCCTGGGAACATGGATTCTTCACAGACCTTGCCAGGAATACCCTGGTGCGGAAGAAGTGAGAATTCACAATTCATAATTCATAATTCAGAATTATGAGTTGCGAACGGGAAAGCTTCCTGGCAGAGGCGGGAAAACGAGATTTCTCCACGCTGCCTGCGGATTGAATCGCGCGCGCACCGCGGACACAAGTGTCTCGCGCACCGCGCACGAGATCCTGTGATCGAAATGACACATAAAGGATATGGGCTGATTGCAGGAATCGGGTTTAACACTATAAAATTGTGAATTATGAATTCTGAATTATGAATTGATTTCCCCAATTCGTGATTCAGAATCACGAATTGGAGGAAATCCTATGCCTTTCATGGATCATTTTCTGGAAGAAGTTGTGGTAAAGCGCAAGAACGGACTGAACAGGGCGGTTTATTATCTGAGCTGGGTCATCATGATCTTTGCTGCCCTGGTGGCGAGCATGACCCTGAGCACCCTGAGCACCGCGTTCAGCTGGTTCTCTGTCATCGTGATCGTGGTTTCTGCCGGTATCGCTGTTTATACCTGGTTCTTCCATGACAAGCTGCTGACGGAATATGAATATACCTTCACCAACGGTTCGCTGGATTTTGCCGAGGTGTACAACAACAAGAAGCGCAAGAGCCTGGGCAGCCTGAACGTGCGGAACGTGGAAGCCTTCGGGAAGGTGACTTCCTCTTCCTTCCAGCGGTACCTGAACATGCCCGGCATTAAGCGGATGAACTGGTTCCTGAACCGGGAGGCGGAACTGTATTACTTCTACTTCACCAAGGAATCCGACAAGAAGATGATCATCCTGGAGCCCAGCGAAGAGATGGTGGATTATATCCGCAAGTACCTGCCCTATGGGGTTTACCAGGAGTAAGGCATGAACGCGTATCTGGACAACAGCGCCACGACACGGCCGTCCGCGGCGGTCGCGGCCACCGTCAGGGAACTGATGGAAAGCGGATGGTATAATCCATCCGCTTTATATAAGCCTGCCCTCGAGATTCAGAAGAAGATCACTGAGGTGCGGCAAATTGTGCTGAAAGCGGCAGGTGCCGCCGGGCAGACTGTGATCTTTACTTCCGGGGGGACCGAGGCGGACAACCTGGCCCTGCTGGGGCACCTGAAAAGCCGGCGGAAGCCGGGGCGGGTGCTGATTTCCTCCGTGGAGCATCCGGCAGTTTCCGCCTGTGCAGAGGAAATCCGGAAGATGGGCCACACGGTGGAGGAGATCCCCGCGGGGAATGACGGAGCCATTGACTTGGCAAAGCTGGAGGAAATGCTGGACGAAGATGTCCTGATGATCTCCGTGATGCAGGTGAACAACGAGACCGGCGCGGCGGAGCCGCTGGCGGAGATTGCCCGGCTACGGGACCGTAAGGCGCCCGGAGCGGCGATCCATGTGGACGGTGTGCAGGGGTTCCTGCGGATGCCGCTGGATTTCAACAAACTGGGGATCCAGAGCTATGCCTTGAGCGGACATAAGATCCACGGGCTGAAGGGAACCGGCGCGCTGATTGTGCGGAAGGACCATCCGATCCGGCCAGTACAGTTCGGCGGCGGACAGGAAGGAAATATCCGGTCCGGGACAGAGAACACGTTCGGGATTATCGCGCTGGGTGAGGCAGTGAGGGCCTGGGATCCGGAAGCGAATGACCGGATGCGGCGGCTGAAGAACCGGCTGCGGGAGAAGCTGCTGGCGGAAATTCCGGAGGCAGGCGTGAACGGGCCGGAAGAAGAACCGGAAAAGACGGCGCCGCATATCCTGAATGTAGCCCTGATGCCGGTGCGGAGCCAGACGATGCTTTTCGCGCTGGAAGGCGACGGGGTATATGTATCCGCCGGCAGCGCATGCGCCAGCCGGAAACAGAAGATTTCGCCGGTGCTGAAGGCCATGGGGGTGAGTACCGAACGGGCGGACTGCTCGCTGCGGTTCAGCCTGTGTACGGAGACCACGGAAGAAGAGATTGACTATGCCGTGGCGTGTGCGGTGAAGCATTATGAGATGTTGAAGAAGTTTGTGAGAAGGTAAGGGGAACGACGCTGCGGCGGGGAGATCCTTCGACTCCGCTGTGCTCCGCTCAGGATGACAACGCAAGGGTTGTGATTTATTCATAGCGTATAGGTGTCATTCTGAGCAAGCGAACAAAGTGAGCGCGTCGAAGAATCTCCTCCCGGGGATACGTTGCTACCTGTCGACTTTTGTAAATGGTGCAATATGAATACGTATTATGTTTACATGCTCACAAACGAATATAACAATGTGTTATATGTCGGGGTAACAAACGACCTGAAGCGAAGAGTATATGAGCACCAGAGCGGGTTGTTCGAAGGATTTACTCAAAAGTATAATGTACACAAGCTGGTCTGGTTTGAAAGCTGTCATGATGTGAATGATGCGATTGCCAGGGAAAAACAGCTGAAGGGATGGGTCCGGAGCAAGAAAGAAGCCCTGATCAGGCAGATGAATCCTGACTGGATGGATTTGAGAAAGTAAAGGAACCGTCGCTGCGGCGGGCGAACCTTTTTCGACCGCCAGTGGCGGATATTTCGAAAGAGGTGAGGTCAACCGAAAGGGAGTTGGCTCCACAGTGTGGAGCAACGACCATTGAGGTTGCGGGGAGATCCTTCGACTCCGCTACGCTGCGCTCAGGATGACAACGTGAACAGTTTGGATTACTTCTGACGTTTGGTTATTGAAAAGCAGACGGGAGGAGATCCTTCGACTCCGCTACGCTACGCTCAGGATGACAACGTGAGCGGCCAGGGCTTTTCCAGGCATATGGTTATTGAAGATACAAAGAAACTGTAATTATGAATTGAGGGAAATGTGATGCAGAATTTACTCCTTGTCCGTTATGGTGAAATCTTCCTGAAGGGCCTGAACCGGCCTTACTTTATCCGTGCGCTGGTGCGGAAGGTGCGGTATGCTGTGCGGGGTATGGGCGCAGAAGTCTGGGTGCATGACGGCCGGATTTTTGTGCGCGGCTTCAATGACCTGGAAGAATGCATCAGCCGGGTGACGAAAGTCTTCGGTGTGCACAGCGTATGTCCGGCGGTGGAGATGCCCAAGGAAGACTTTGAGGCGATCTGTGCCCAGGCAGTTGAGATGACGAAGGACCTGAAGGGCACCTTCAAGGTGAATGCCCGCCGCAGCGACAAGCGGTATCCCATGAACTCCCCGCAGATCAATGAGGAGGTCGGCTACCGGATCCTGCAGGCAAACCAGAACCTGAAGGTGGATGTGCATGAGCCGGAACATCTGGTGAACATCGAGATCCGGGACCTGGCCTACCTGTATGTGAAGGTAATCCCGGCGGTGGGCGGTATGCCCGTGGGTACCAACGGCAACGCGACGCTGCTGCTGTCCGGCGGTATCGACAGCCCGGTGGCGGGCTGGATGATCGCCAAGCGCGGCGTGCAGATTAACGCGGTGCACTTCCATTCGTATCCCTACACCTCTGACCGGGCGAAGGAAAAGGTACTGGACCTGGCACGGAAGCTGAGCTTCAGCTGCTGCGGCATCAAGGTCTATATCGTGCCCTTCACGGAGATCCAGATGGCGATCCATGAGAAGTGCCCGGATGAATACACCACGCTGATTATGCGGCGGTATATGATGCGGATTGCTGAGCGAATCGCACGCCAGACCGAGAGCGAAGCGCTGATTACCGGCGAGAGCATCGGCCAGGTGGCGAGCCAGACCATGACTGCCCTGGGCACCACGGACGACGCGGCAACCATGCCCGTGTTCCGTCCGTTGATCGGTTTTGACAAGAGCGAGATCATTGAGGTGGCACGGAAGATCGGCACGCTGGCGATTTCTGAGCTGCCCTTTGAGGACTGCTGTACGGTGTTCACACCCCGGCATCCCGCCACACACCCGAAGATGGACAAGATCCTGGAGGGCGAGGCGAAGCTGGACAGCGAAGAACTGATTCAGCGGGCTCTGGATGGCGTAGAGATGATTCGCGTATAACGCGGATCATCTGACAATTCACAATTCATAATTCATAATTCATAATTATATAATGAAAACCATTGGGAAAAGGGGTGAGCGCAGGATGAAGAGACACTGGAAGCTGGTGGTATACCTGCTGGGGTTTCTGGTCCTGGCGGTCACCCTTGCTGCTTTCCAGCCGGCAAAGGGATCCAATGCCCCGCCGGATGAAAAGAGCCGGTTCCTGGTTCCCCGGTATATCTGCGAGCACGGGGAACTGCCCACAGGCCTGGAGGAGGAAATCCGGATTCCGGGTTACGGCTTCTCCTATATGCTGTACAATGCCTTTCCGTATATTGTGATGGGGCTGGCAATGCGGCTGGTGTCCTGCGTAACGGCGGATCCGGCGGCGCTGCTGTTTACTGCGCGGTTTGTGAACGTGCTGGCCGGGCTGGCGATGGCATACGTGGTCTGGCTGCTGGCGAAGCGGCTCTTTGCCAAAGAGCGGACACGCTGGATGTTCTGCATTGCGGTGACGTACCAGCCGATGAACGTGTTCGTGCACAGCTATGTGAACACGGATTCCTTCTGCATGCTGTCCACGGCCCTGATTGTTTACGGGCTGGTGCGGATGTACCAGGAGAAGGCGGACGTGAAGAGCTGCCTGTGGACCGCAGCCGGCGTAATCCTGTGCGCCCTGAGCTATTACAGTGCCTACGGATATATCCTGGCAGCCGTGATTCTGTACATTTCATATTTCGCGAAAAAGGGAAACAACCGCCGGTATGACATGAAGGGCCTGCTGAAGTATGCGGGGCTGACATCTGCTATTGTGCTGCTGGGAATCAGCTGGTGGTTTATCCGCCAGGGCATTGTGCTGGACGGGGATTTCCTGGGCCTGCATACCAGGAATGTGCTGACTGCGCAGTATGGCAGGGAATCCGTGAAATACGCGAGCACCTTTGCCGGGCAGGGAATCAGTTTCTTCGGGATGATTAAGGAAATGATTGCACGGCGGCTGCCGTCGAAACTGGCCGGGACCCTGATTGCCGCCTACGGCGGCCTGGGACTGAAGCCGCAGGTTTGGTACTATGCGCTTTACGCCCTGGTCTGGCTGGCCGGATTGGTGGGGTATATTCTGAATCTGTTCCGCCGGGAGAAACGTCCGGCAGGAACCCTCATCTGGAAACGGGTGCTGTTCCATGTGTGCATGGTGATGTGCATGGTGCTGCCGCTGGTGCTGTATCTGCGGTACTGCTATATGACCGATTACCAGGAACAGGGAAGATACCTGCTGCCGGCACTGGTGCCTGCGATGTATTACATCGCCAAGGGGCTGGAGCGGCTGGGAAAAAAGGTGCCGTTTTGCGCCGGGATTATCCTGGTGCTGTGCGCTTTCTGGCAGGTGTTTGCGGTAGCGCTGCCTGCTTATCTGTAACGCCTGAAAAGAACGGTACGGATACCAAAAAACATCTTGTCAGGCGGTCCGCCTTATGATAAAATTTCCGTTGGGACGTGATTTGCCCTTGCGGGCGAAAAATGTCCCACAGATCGGAAGGAGGCGGGCTTATGGATCCGGGATTTATTACCCTGATGCGGAAACTCGCGCCTGATCTGATTGACGAGATTACCCGCCGTGCACTGATCCTGGAACGGATTGCGGTGATGCAGCCTGTCGGCAGACGGCAGCTGGCCGCAAAACTGAACCTTCCGGAACGGGAGATCCGCAATACCGCGGCGATCCTGAAGGATCTGGGATATATTGAGCTGGATGCCTCCGGTATGTCCCTGTCTGGCAAGGCGGATGAAGTGCTGGAAACCTCACGGGCTTTCTCCAAGGCTATGAGCGGCCTGGCGGAAATGGAAAGCAGGCTGTGCGAACTGCTGCCGGCGGACCGGGTGCTGATTGCCCCCGGCAACGCTGACGAGGATGAACAGATTCTGTCCGACGTGGGACGGATCTGCGCCCAGAAACTGCGCAGCATCCTGGCAAGCGGCAATACGCTGGCGGTGACCGGCGGACGGACCATCGCCGCGGTGGCACGGAGCCTGCAGAGCCCGACACCGCTGAACGTGATGGTGGTACCTGCCCGTGGCGGCCTGGGAAGAAGCGTTGAGTTACAGGCCAACACACTGGCGGAAGAAATCGCCGGAAAGCTGGGTGGCCATTACCGGCTGATTCACCTGCCGGATACGATGGACGCGGCGGCCATGCAGGAGATGCTGAAGCTGCCGGAAGTCAGCGAGGCCATGGAACTGCTGGAGCGGGCGGATGTGATCCTGCACGGGATCGGTACCGCCAGCGAGATGATGAAGCAGCGGCGGCTGGCGCACGCAACCCAGACAAAGCTGATCCAGGAGGGAGCCAGGGGCGAGAGCTTCGGCGCCTATTATGACCTGGACGGGCGGTGCCTGATGGAGTCCACCAATGTAGGTGTGGACCTGGCGAAGCTGAAGCCCACCTGCCGGATGATCGCGGCGGCGGCCGGTGCATCCAAGGCGGAAGCGATTATCTCGATCCTGCGGCATACAAGGCACTACCTGCTGGTAACGGATCAGGGAGCGGCGGAAAGAATGCTGAGCATTCTTGCAAAGTGATTGTTAAGCCTGGTGGCTTTACAATATGAAGTAGTATCCAATTAGAAAAGGAGAGATAAAACATGGCAAAGAAGACGGTTGACGACATTCAGGTAACTGGCAAGCGGGTACTGGTCCGCTGCGACTTCAACGTTCCCATGAAGGACGGCAAAATCACCAACGACAAGCGCATTGTGGCTGCCCTGCCCACGATCAAAAAGCTGATCGCTGACGGCGGCAAGGTCATCCTGTGCTCCCACCTGGGCAAGCCGAAGAACGGTCCGGAAGAAAAGTTCTCCCTGGCGCCCGTGGCTGCCCGCCTGAGCGAACTGCTGGGCCAGAACGTCGTGTTCGCCAATGATGACAACGTGGTCGGCGAGAATGCCAAGGCCGCTGTTGCCGCGATGAAGGACGGCGACGTTGTTCTACTGCAGAACACCCGCTTCCGTGCGGAAGAAACCAAGAACGGCGAAGCTTTCAGCAAGGACCTGGCTTCCCTGGCTGATGCTTACGTGGACGACGCTTTCGGCTCCTGCCACCGCGCTCACTGCTCCACCGCCGGTGTGACCGCTTACACCAGCCCCAATGTGGCCGGTTACCTGATCGGCAAGGAATTGTCCATCATGGGCAAGGCCCTGGAAAATGCTGATCGTCCCTTCGTGGCTGTCCTGGGCGGCGCGAAGATCGAAGACAAGCTGAACGTGATCAACAACCTGCTGGAGAAGGTTGACACCCTGATCATCGGCGGCGGTATGGCTTTCACCTTCCTGAAGGCGAAGGGCTATGAAGTCGGCAAGAGCCTGCTGGACGAGAGCAAGATCGACTACTGCAAGGA
>JAEEGL013723926.1_pt1 | contig 11775 bp, 17 predicted proteins | sample 9134231 | NCBI WGS metagenome assembly JAEEGL01 (sample SAMN16246548, study PRJNA631951) | gut metagenome | biome: gut microbiome; feature: rumen; material: fiber-attached | host: Bos | place: Iran: Karaj | collected 2018-10
GCTTCATATATCAGGGCAAGGTTAAGGCATTGGCAGAGGCGGCCAGAGAAGCCGGCTTAGAATTCTAGGAAAGGAAAGATAACATGAAACGTACTATCATAGATACAGAGAACATGGAATTGACCGAGAAGGTTGTCTCTATCAAGCGTGTAACCAAGGTTGTCAAGGGTGGTCGTAACATGCGCTTCACAGCCTTAGTCGTTGTCGGAGACGGTGCCGGACATGTAGGAGCAGGCTTAGGCAAGGCTACCGAGATCCCTGAGGCTATACGTAAGGGTAAGGAAGATGCTATCAAGAATATGGTATCTATCGCACTTGATGAGAATGCATCAGTTACACACGATCAGTTAGGTAAGTTCGGTTCTTCAGAAGTTCTTCTTAAGAAGGCTCCCGAAGGTACAGGTATCATCGCAGGCGGTCCCGCAAGAAATGTGTGTGAGCTTGCAGGTATCAAGAACATTCGTACCAAGTCACTTGGTTCAAATAATAAGCAGAACGTTGTATTAGCTACAATAGCAGGATTAAGCGCAGTTAAGGATCCCGAGGAAGTAGCTAAGAAGCGTGGTAAGTCTGTAGAAGAGATTCTGGCATAGGAGGTAGATAAAAATGGCAGCAAAGAAGCAGAAAATGCTGAAAATCACATTGGTTAAGTCTCCTATAGGTGCCGTTCCCAAGAACAGAGCGACAATCGAAGCTATGGGTCTTAACAAACTTAATAAGTCTGTATTATTACCGGACAACGACGCTACTAAGGGTATGATTCGCAAGGTCGGATACATGCTCAAAGTAGAGGATGCAGAATAATAAAGGAGGTAAAGGCAATGGAATTATCTAACCTTAAGCCTGCAGAGGGCTCAAAGCACAGCGATAATTTTAGAAGAGGCCGTGGACACGGTTCAGGAAACGGCAAGACAGCCGGCAAGGGCCACAAGGGTCAGAAGGCTCGTTCAGGTGCTCCCAGAATAGGCTTCGAGGGTGGTCAGATGCCGTTATACAGAAGACTTCCCAAGCGTGGCTTCACCAATCGTAATACTAAGGAAATCGTAGCAATCAATATAAGTGAACTTGAGAGATTCAGATCAGGTTCCAACGTAACAATCGAGAAGATGTTGGAAGTTGGCCTTATCAAGGATCCCAAGGATGGAGTAAAGATCTTAGGAAACGGAGAACTTACCAAGAAGCTCAATGTCAAGGCTAATGCTTTCTCTGAGTCAGCTAAGGCAAAAATTGAGGAGCTTGGTGGAACAGTAGAGGTGATCTGATGTTTACGACACTTAAGAATGCGTTAAAGATCAAAGAGATTAGAGATAAGATTCTATTCACATTCGCGATGCTTGTAGTTATCCGTTTGGGTTCACAGCTTCCGGTTCCGGGTGTTGACAGAACTTATTTCGCCAGATGGTTCGCTGCACAGAGCGGCAACACATTTAATTTCTTTGATGCATTTACAGGCGGTTCATTCCTGAACATGTCCGTATTCGCATTGAACATCACCCCCTATATCACGTCTTCAATCATTATGCAGCTTATGACAATAGCCATACCTGCACTTGAGGAGATGCAGAAGGAAGGTGAAGATGGACGTAAGAAGATTGCATCCATCACCAGATATGTAACAGTAGGTCTTGCACTTATCGAATCTACAGCAATGGCGATCGGATTCGGAAGAAGCGGCTTACTTGAGCAGTTCAATGCATTAAATGTGATTACTGTAGTCACAGCCTTAACAGCAGGTTCTGCAGTGCTTATGTGGATCGGTGAGCGTATCACGGAGAACGGTGTGGGCAACGGTATATCAATAGTCCTCATCATTAACATTATCTCTCGTATACCTCAGGACCTTGCAAGTCTGTACGAGCAGTTCGTTAAGGGCAAAGCAATTGCGCTTGCCGTATTATCATCAGTGATAATACTTGCAATAATAGCAGCAATGATCGTACTTGTTATCATCTTAAATGATGGTGAGCGCCGAATTCCCGTCCAGTATGCCAAGAAGGTACAGGGACGCAGAATGGTAGGCGGCAACAGTACACACATTCCGCTTAAGATTAATACCGCGGGTGTTATCCCGATTATCTTCGCAAGCTCTATACTTGAGTTTCCTGTGATCATCGGATCTTTAATCGGTGCTCAGGCATCGGGAGTGGGAGCGGAGATACTTAAGGGCTTAAGCTCAAGCAACTGGTGCAGAATCAATACTCCCAAGTACTCATGGGGCTTAGTTGTATACATCTTATTGGTATTATTCTTCGCTTACTTCTATACATCAATCACTTTCAATCCTACTGAGGTGGCTGATAATATGAAGAAGAGCGGCGGCTTCATCCCGGGAATCAGACCCGGTAAGCCTACAAGCGATTACTTAAGTAAGATTCTTAAGTACATAATATTCATAGGTGCATGCGGACTTACGATAATCGGTATCCTGCCTTTCGTTTTCAACGGATTGTTCAATGCCAGCGTATCGTTCGGCGGCACAAGCCTTATAATCATCGTCAGCGTTATCTTAGAGACGATCAAGCAGGTTGAGTCACAGATGCTTGTAAGAAATTATAAGGGCTTCTTAAATGACTAATTTGGTCAATGGATATATTGGGGCAAGGTGATGTCACAGTCGCCTTGTCCATTTTCCCGATTAATACATATATATAGAAAGGGACTTGATTATGAAGATAATTATGTTAGGTGCGCCCGGTGCCGGCAAAGGTACACAGGCCAAGATGATAGCTGAGAAATACGGAATTCCGCACATCTCAACAGGAGATATTTTCAGAGCAAATATCAAAGAAGGAACTCCTCTTGGTAAGGAAGCCAAGGGCTATATGGATAAGGGACAGCTGGTTCCCGATGAGCTTACCGTTAAGATATTACTTGACAGAGTAGCCAAGGATGACTGCAAAAACGGTTATGTGCTTGATGGTTTCCCGCGTACTATTCCTCAGGCTGAGGTACTTGATAAGGCGCTTACGGAACTTAACGATAAGGTTGATTTCGCAATAGATGTGGATGTACCCGATGAGAACATCGTAAGACGTATGGGTGGCAGAAGAGCATGTGTAACATGCGGAGCTACATATCATATAGAGCATGTACCGCCTAAGAAAGAGGGCATCTGCGATAAGTGCGGAAGTGAACTTATATTAAGAGATGACGATAAGCCGGAGACGGTTCAGAAGAGATTGTCCGTATATCATGAGCAGACACAGCCGCTTATCGAATACTACACTAAGAAGAATATCCTTAAGACGGTGGACGGCACTGTTGATATGATGGATGTATTTAAGGCTATAACGGATATCCTTGGTTAATTAAATCGGAGGATTAATAAGATGGCAATATCAATTAAGTCCGAAAGAGAAATACAACTCATGCGTGAGTCCTGCAAGTTGCTTGCCAAGGTTCACGAAGAGATGGCGGGGATAATAAGACCCGGAATATCCACCTATGATATAGACAGACTCGGAGAGTCTTTGATACACGGTTTCGGATGCACACCGAACTTCAAGAATTATAATGGTTTTCCCGCAAGCATATGCGTATCCGTTAATGAGGAAGTGGTACACGGAATCCCGAGTAAGCACAGGATACTGCAGGAAGGCGACATAGTAAGCCTTGATTGCGGACTTATATATAAGGGTTATCATTCGGATGCCGCAAGAACCTACGCGGTAGGCGAGGTTAGTCCGGAAGTACAGCAGCTTATGGATGTAACCAAGCAGGCATTCTTTGAAGGAATCAAATATGCCAAGGCAGGAAATCATCTTTTCGATATATCCAATGCGATAGATGATTATGTATCGGGATTCGGATACGGCATAGTAAGAGAACTTGTTGGACACGGAATAGGAACCGCGCTTCATGAGGATCCCCAGATACCGAACTTTAGGCAGAACAGAAGAGGACCGAAGTTAGTTCCGGGCATGACGCTTGCCATAGAGCCCATGATCAATATGGGAAGAGCGGATGTTGAATGGCTTGATGATGACTGGACGGTTGTAGCAGAGGATGGACTTCCCTCATCACATTATGAGAACACGATATTAATCACTGAGGGAGAACCCGAGATACTTACGATTCTGTAGGCACTGTATTATAAGGAGATTAGGATGTCAAAAACTGATGTAATTGAGATTGAAGGCAAGGTAGTTGAGAAGCTTCCCAACACGATGTTTAAGGTAGAACTTGAGAACGGACACGTTGTACTTGCACACATAAGCGGTAAGCTTCGTCAGAACTTCATAAGAATATTACCCGGCGATAAGGTTACACTCGAAATGAGTCCTTATGACTTATCCAAGGGAAGAATCGTATGGAGAGATAAATAATAAAAAAACTGTTTACAAGGCATTTATGCTTTGATATAATGTTAAACGGACTTTTTTAGCGGACTTTTTAGACAAGAGGTAGAAAGGAGGTCTAAGAAATGAAGGTTAGATCATCAGTTAAGCCGATTTGTGAAAAGTGCAAAATTATCAAGAGAAAAGGTTCTATTAGAGTAATCTGCGAGAACCCTAAGCACAAGCAGAGACAGGGTTGATATAGTATAGATTCCGAAGCCACGGAATTGTCCTATTGATACCGAATGTCGTTATTCACAGTTCGGAAAGGCAGGCAGTAAGCTTGCTGGGTAAGTAATTACCCCAATCAATCAGCACAAATTGTTTATGGACGGCGATCATTGTCGCCGCAAAGGAGGAAAAAATGGCTCGTATTGCAGGTGTAGACCTTCCGAGAGATAAGAGAGTAGAAATCGGTCTTACATATGTGTATGGAATAGGTCGTGTAAGCGCTAACAAGATTCTTGAGAAGGCTAAGGTTAATCCCGATACAAGAGTAAGGGATCTTACAAGTGACGAAGAGAAGAAGATCAACGAGATTATCGAAGCTGAGTACATGGTAGAAGGTGATCTCAGAAGAGAGACAGCTCTTAACATTAAGAGACTCCAGGAGATCGGTTGCTACAGAGGTATCCGTCACAGACGTAACCTTCCCGTTCGTGGTCAGAAGACTAAGACCAACGCACGTACACGTAAGGGTCCTAAGAGAACCGTAGCAAATAAGAAGAAGTAATTAATTAAGTAGTAAGTAAGGTTTTCTTACTGTCAGGGACGAAGCGGATATATCATTCGTGGATAGGTGACATTGTCCCTCTGTACGTCACTCGTACAGGTCAATAGGAAGAAAGAGGTATATAGAAATGGCTAAAGCAGTCAAGAAGGTTGCTAAGAAGCGTGTTAAGAAGAATATTGAGCATGGTCAGGCTCATATTCAGGCTTCTTTTAACAACACAATCGTAACACTTACAGATGACCAGGGTAACGCAATAAGCTGGGCAAGTGCAGGCGGACTTGGATTCAGAGGATCTAAGAAGTCTACTCCTTACGCAGCACAGATGGCAGCTGAGACAGCTACCAAGGCAGCAACAGTTCACGGCCTTAAGAAGGTTGACGTATTCGTTAAGGGACCCGGTTCAGGACGTGAAGCAGCTATCAGAGCGCTTCAGGCTAACGGTCTTCAGGTTGAGTCTATCAGAGACGTGACTCCTGTTCCTCATAACGGATGCAGACCTCCCAAGAGACGTAGAGTTTAATTTTGAGTGTTTTATAAACAAAACACCCGGATGTTATCAGTATGGATGAAGGCGTTCCGTAACGGATACGTTGTAAACATCATTTAAAAGGAGATTAAAATGGCAGTAAATCGCACACCCGTGCTTAAGAGATGCAGATCACTTGATCTTGATCCTGTATTCTTAGGCTACGATAAGAAGTCTAACAGACAGAAGACACACGGTAACAAGAAGATGAGTGAATACGGCTTACAGCTTCGTGAGAAGCAGAAGGCTAAGTTCATCTACGGTGTACTTGAGAAGCCTTTCCGTAACTATTACGAGAAGGCTGACAGAATGAAGGGTATGACCGGTGAGAACCTTATGGTATTACTCGAGAGCAGACTTGATTCTGTAGTATTCAGAATGGGATTTGCAAGAACACGTAAGGAAGCAAGACAGGTCGTAGATCACAAGAGTGTAACAGTTAACGGTAAGGTAGTTAACATTCCTTCATACCAGATTAAGGCCGGAGACGTTATTGAGATAGCTGAGAAGGCTAAGTCTTCACAGAGATTTAAGGATATAGCAGAGATTACAGCATCACGTATCACACCTGAGTGGATGGATGTTGATGTCGAGGGTCTTAAGGGTACTATCAAGAACCTTCCGACAAGAGATATGATAGACGTACCTGTTAACGAGATGCTTATCGTCGAGTTGTATTCAAAATAATACGTATAAGTTTCCCAAGCTTTGGCATATGGAGGAAGTTAAATGTTCGATTTTGAGAGACCCAATATTGAGATTACTGAGATGTCTGAGGACAAGAAGTACGGCAGATTCGTAGCAGAGCCGCTTGAGAGAGGTTATGGTATCACTCTCGGCAATTCTCTTCGCAGAATCATGTTATCTTCACTTCCCGGCGCTGCAGTAAGCCAGGTTAAGATAGACGGAGTACTTCATGAGTTCTCTTCTATACCGGGAGTCAAGGAAGATGTTACTGAGATAATCATGAACATCAAGAGCCTTGCAATCAGAAATAACAGCGAGAGCTTCGAGCCCAAGACTGCTGTCATCGAATATGAGGGTGAAGGTGTTGTTAAGGCATCTGACATCCGTGTCGATTCTGATATAGAGATTCTTAATCCGAATCAGACAATCGCTACATTAAGCGGTGGCAAGCTCTACATGGAGCTTACGATCACCAAGGGCAGAGGATATGTATCTGCTGACAAGAATAAGAACGAAGATCTTCCCATCGGTGTTATAGCAATTGATTCAATCTATACACCCGTTGAGAGAGTTAATGTAACAGTTGAGAATACACGTGTAGGTCATATCACAGATTATGACAAGCTCACACTTGATGTATCAACCAACGGTACAGTAACACCTGATGAGGCAGTAAGCCTTGCAGCTAAGGTACTTAGCGAGCACTTAAGCCTCTTTATAGATCTCTCTGACGCAGGTGAGAATCTTCAGGTAATGGCTAAGAAGGAGAAAGAGGGCAGCGAGAAGACACTTCTTGTTATGAGCATCGATGAGCTTGAACTCTCAGTTCGTTCTTACAATTGCCTTAAGCGTGCAGGCATCAACACAGTTCAGGAGCTTATCAATAAGACTCCCGATGACATGATGAAGGTACGTAACCTCGGTAAGAAGTCACTTGACGAGGTATTGGCTAAGCTTAATGAGTTAGGACTTAAGTTAAGTTCCAACAATTAATAACTAATCACTAATACGGATCGGATAAATCCGAAGAGTACCGTTCCGCATCTTCCCACCGGATCATAAGACCACAGGCAGATCCTAAAGAAAAGGAGAGTAAAATGGCAAAGTACAGAAAGTTAAGCAGAACATCAGATCAGAGAAGAGCATTACTTAAGAACCAGGTAACAGCACTTCTTTATAACGGCAAGATCGTAACAACCGAAGCTAAGGCTAAGGAAGTTCAGAAGATCGCCGAGGGACTTATCGCACTTGCAGTCAAGGAGCAGAGTAACTTCGAGACAGTAACTGTTAAGGCTAAGGTTGCCCGCAAGGACAAGGACGGCAAGAGAGTTAAGGAAGAGAAGGATGGCAAGAAGGTAACTGTTTATGATGAGGTAGATAAGGAGATTAAGAAGGATATGCCTTCAAGACTCCATGCCAGAAGACAGATGCTCAAGGCCATGGTTCCTGTTAAGGAAGTTCCCAAGGAGGCAGCAGGCAGAAAGAAGAATACTAAGAGTGTTGATATGCCGGCTAAGCTTTTCGATGAGATAGCACCCAAGTATGCGACTCGTAACGGCGGATACACAAGAATCGTTAAGATCGGTCAGCGTAAGGGCGACGGTGCAATGGAAGTATTACTTGAACTTGTCTAAGATGTAAATTATTAAGAAGGCCTGACTCAGTGTCAGGCCTTTTTTGACATATGTGTATTCATAAGTCATACAGGTATCGTCTATGGATTCATTGATCAAAACCGACAATCTTATATATGAATATACCAAACGTGATGACAACGGTGAAGTGATCGGCAAGATAAGAGCTGTTGACGGCGTAAGCATTGATGTGAAGGAAGGACAGTTCATAGCAATACTCGGCGCGAACGGTTCAGGTAAGTCGACTTTTGCCGCGCACTTAAACGCCATTCTTTTTCCCACTGAAGGTTCTGTATGGGTAGACGGCAAGAATACTAAGGATCCTGCCAATCTGTGGGATATAAGAGAGACCGCCGGAATGGTATTCCAGAATCCTGACAATCAGATAATAGGTCAGATTGTTGAGGAGGATGTGGGATTCGGCCCTGAGAACATGGGTATTCCTACGGAACAGATATGGGAGAGAGTTGAAGAGTCTCTTAAGGCTGTAGGTATGTGGGAGTACAGGGAGCATTCTCCCAATAAGCTATCAGGAGGACAGAAGCAGAGAGTGTCCATTGCCGGTGTAATTGCCATGCATCCTAAGTGCATCGTGCTTGATGAACCCACGGCGATGCTTGATCCTTCGGGCAGATGGGAAGTCATCAGAGCGGCAAGAGCACTTAATGATGTTGAGAAAGTAACGATCATTCTTATCACTCACTACATGGATGAGGTGATCCATGCGGACAAGGTGTTTGTCATGGACAAGGGTAAGATTGCCATGGAGGGAACACCGAGAGAGATATTTGTAAGAAGAGATGAACTTAAGAAGCTTAAGCTTGATGTACCTCAGGTGACGGCGTTGGCACATGAATTAAGGAAGCGCGGAGTAAATGTACCTGAAGATGTATTGACACCGGATGAACTTGCAAATGCGCTTGATGCGTTGAAAGAAAGATAAATGGCGATAGAATTACGAGACGTCAACTACATATACGATCCTGACAGCACACTATCCTACAGGGCTTTGGAAGATATTAATCTTGTACTTGAGGACGGTGTGTTCTATGCGCTTATAGGACATACGGGATCAGGTAAATCAACGCTGATACAGCATATGAACGGATTGGTCAAACCGACATCGGGTCAGGTGTTATACGACGGTAAGGATATTGCGGATAAGAGTATGGATCTAAGAGAACTTAGAAGCAATGTGGGTCTTGTATTCCAGTATCCTGAGCACCAGTTGTTTGAGACTACGGTGTATGCTGATGTGTCATTCGGCCCCAAGAATCTTAAGCTGTCAAAGGAAGAGATTGATATAAGAGTAAAGGAAGCGCTTAAGCTTGCGGGTGTGGATGAGTCGCTTTGGGAAGTATCGCCCTTTGAATTATCGGGCGGTCAGAAGCGAAGAGTTGCCATAGCAGGCGTGCTTGCCATGAAGCCTAAGGTACTTATATTGGATGAACCCACGGCAGGACTTGATCCCGGAGGAAGGGATGAGATACTAAATGTCCTTCGTAATCTTCATGATAGAGAAGGAATCACTATTCTGCTTGTCAGCCACAGCATGGAAGATGTTGCGGGTTATGCTGACAGGATCATAGTGATGAACAAGGGCAGGATAATGTATAACGATGTACCGGATGAGATATTTGCACACGCCGAAGAACTTAAAGAGATGGGACTGTCGGTTCCTCAGGTAACAAGCGTATTATCCGCACTTAAGAATAAGGGCTTTGATATATCCGATAACATCACTAAGGTTGATAAGGCAGCCGATGAGATAATTCGCGTACTGGGCCTTGAGAATAAAGGAGAACGGAATGGGTGATAGAATGACTCTGGGTCAGTACTATCAGACGGATTCCGTCCTGCACAGATTAGACCCCAGAGTGAAATTAACCGGAACAATTGTATATATAGCGGCACTGTTTGTGGCCGACAATATTTGGGGATACTTATTGGCTACGGTATTCCTGGTTACGGCCATAGCCTTATCCAGGGTGCCTGTGCGTTTCATGCTTAAAGGCATGAAGTCTATTGCGTTTCTGATCGCGTTAACAGTGGTATTCAATCTCTTTATGACGCCGGGAGATATACTTGTTAAGTTCTGGCGCCTGGCAATCACCAAAGAGGGTGCGATCTTAGCCACAAGAATGGCTGTGAGACTGATATATTTGATAATCGGTTCCAACATTATGACCCTTACCACAACGCCCAATCAGTTAACGGACGGACTTGAGAGGCTGCTTAGTCCCCTTAAGGTAATACATGCGCCCGTACATGAGGTGGCGATGATGATGTCCATTGCACTTCGTTTCATCCCGATTCTTATGGAAGAGACGGATAAGATAATGAAGGCACAGATGGCCAGGGGCGCAAGCTTCGATGAGGGCGGTCTTATAGACAGGGCCAAGAGTCTGGTGCCCATCCTGGTACCCTTATTCGTATCAGCATTTCGTCGTGCCGGTGACCTTGCCCTTGCAATGGAAGCCAGAGGCTATCGCGGCGGAGACAGACGTACCAGAATGAAGCCTCTGCACTATGAAGCAAGGGACTATGTGGGCTATTTCTGCCTTCTTCTTCTGCTTGCATCAAGCATAGTGTTAAGGATGATGTTGTAGTATTAATGAGGGAACGGTAGGATGAAGAGGATTGACTCTAAGATAATTAAGGCAATTGTGGCGCTTGTGGCCATCATAGTGCTGCTGTCACTTACTGCCAGATATATAGGAGGTTCGCAGACACTCTCGGATTATGCCAATGAGCATCCTGAGCAACAGGTACCCGTTGCCATACAGGTAACACCTATAGTTACGAATGAGGCATCTAAGGAGAGTGCATTAAATGCGACCGATTCTGCAAATGTATCTGAATCTGCTACAGCGGAAAAAGCGACCGATTCAGAGAACACTGTTACTCCGGGTGCACCCACTGACGGGGCGAACACCGAGTATAGTAATACGTCTTTAAATACTATTAAGGAATTTGAAGATGAATATTCCGGAACCGATATGCGCACGATTGTTGCTGAAGGGTTCTATTACGAGCCTATTCCTCAGGCGATCCGGGACAGAATGCAGGGAGTGTCATATCCTGATGATATTAATGAAAGCAAGGTCAATTACGACTGTTTAAGGTATTTAAGGCTTAAATATATTGATTTTAACGGCAATGAAGCTGTGGGTGAGATGGTATGCAACGTGGCGATAGCTTCGGATGTGACAGAGATATTCCATGAACTGTATCTGCATGAATACCAGATAGAGAGCATCAGGCTCATTGATGATTTTGATGCGGATGATACTGCTTCGATGCTTGCCAATAATACGAGCTGTTTCTGCTACAGAACAGTTGAAAACAGCAATAGCCTGTCCAACCATGCATACGGAAGAGCCATAGATCTTAATCCTTTCTATAATCCGTATATCGTATACGGTAAGGGAGAGAACGGAACAGATTATATATCGCCCAAGGAAAGTGAGATATATGTGGACAGGACACAGGATTTCCCGCATAAGATAGATGAGGATGATCTAGCCTGTAAGTTATTTAAGCAGCATGGATTTAAATGGGGCGGCAACTGGAGTACACAGAAGGATTATCAGCATTTCGAGAAGAAGGGCTGATCAATATCAATTCGATTAACCGCACTTAGAGATGATAATATGAGAAGAATACTTCTTACGGTAGCGTATGACGGAACTGAATATCACGGATGGCAGTTACAGGATAACGGACCCACGATAGAAGGCGAACTTAACCGTGCAATAGAAGAATTGACCGGTTCGGTCACCGAAGTTATAGGGGCGTCCAGAACCGATGCGGGCGTTCACGGCAAGGGTAACAGGGCGGTGTTCGACACGGAAAGTA
>JAEEGL014870225.1_pt1 | contig 11775 bp, 11 predicted proteins | sample 9134231 | NCBI WGS metagenome assembly JAEEGL01 (sample SAMN16246548, study PRJNA631951) | gut metagenome | biome: gut microbiome; feature: rumen; material: fiber-attached | host: Bos | place: Iran: Karaj | collected 2018-10
CGGCATGGGCATCGGCATCGACCGTCTGGTGATGATGATGACCGGCGCCCAGAGCATCCAGGACGTGCTCCTCTTCCCGCAGATGAAGCCCGAGGTGCACGAGAAGAGTACCGAAGACGAAGGTGCCGACCTCACCGCCCACGGTGTCGACGAGGCCTGGGTGCCCGTGCTGCAGAAAGCCGGCGTCAAGACCTACGAGCAGTTGAAGGCTGCCAACCCCAACAAGCTCTTCAACGACCTCGGCGGCCTCCGCAAAAAGATGAAACTCGACATCCCCGCCCTCAAACGGGAGCAGTTCGACGCATGGCTCAACGGCTGATGACCGACACCTGTCATACTTTTAAATCCACAGCCCTCCGCTGTGGATTTTTTTTTGTTTCAAGCAGACTACAATACTGGAGAACCGGGGCCACACCGGCAATACTGGCAACCAAACAGCCGTATTATAATAAAAATACGTATCTTTGCAACTTGGAAGTGAACGCAATGATATGATTAAACAGTTTACATTCAACCATTTCGAAGTTAATTGCTACCTCATCGTCGACGAGGCGGCAAGGTGCTGTGCCATCGTGGACCCCGCCTGCGAGGCGTCGTTCGAGGATGCGCAGCTAACACAGTATATCGAGCAGGAGCAACTCACGGTGACCCAAATCCTTTTGACTCACGCCCATGTGGACCATATCGCAGGCCTGCGTCAGGTCTGCGGACAGTACGGCCTGCCGGTCACCATGCACCGCGAGGGCCGCAAGTTGCTGCGTCAAGCCGAGGCCTATGGCACAATAATGGGCTTTGCCGTGGACAATATGGGCGACCTCGATGTGACCGAGATAGACGACGGCGACACCGTCAGGGTGGGGGAGACCGAGGTGGAGTGCCGCTATGTGCCCGGCCATTGTCCGGGTAGCATGTGCTTTGTGGTGCCGGCCGAGAAGGCCGTCATCACCGGCGACGCCCTCTTCCATTTCAGTATCGGCCGCACCGACCTGCCAGGAGGCGATTACCAGCTGCTCATTTCGAAACTGCGTGAACGCATACTCACCCTCCCCGACGACTACCGTGTGCTTCCGGGCCACGGCATAGCCAGCCAGATAGGCAAGGAAAAGAAGTATAACTCATTCTTGGTGTAAAGGCCATTGTTTTGTTGTCCCCCTTTAACTTCCGCATTATTGTATGATAGTCAAAATAGAGCCCAGTTGGTATGATGTGCTCAAGGAGGAGTTCGAGTCCCCTTATTTCGCACAACTCAAGGAGTTTCTGGTCGCCGAGCGGCAGCAGTATACATGCTATCCGCCGGGTAGCAAGATCTTCAATGCATTCGACAGCACCCCCTTCGACAAGGTGAAGGTTGTCATCCTCGGCCAGGACCCATACCATGAGCCAGGCCAGGCGATGGGGCTTTGTTTCTCGGTGCCGCACGGGGTGGCGGTGCCGCCCTCTCTGGTGAATATCATAAAGGAAATCAATACCGACCTCGGTACCAGCATACCCAACACCTCGGGCGACCTAAGCGGTTGGGCCGAGCAGGGGGTGCTGCTGCTCAACGCCACCCTCACGGTCCGCGCCCATCAGGCCGGCAGCCACCAGCACCACGGCTGGGAGCAGTTCACCGATGCCGCCATCTGTGCCCTCGCCAAGCGGCGCCGCGGCATAGTGTTTCTGCTGTGGGGCAGCTATGCCATAGCCAAGCGCAAGTATATCGACCCCAACTACCACCACATCCTCACCGCGCCCCATCCCTCGCCGCTTTCGGCCTATCGCGGTTTCTTCGGATGCTGCCACTTCTCCCGTACCAACGAAATACTTAAAAGCCGGGGCCAGGAGCCTATCGACTGGACCCGCATCAGATAGCCTATTGGTTGTTGCAAACCGGTCAGCTGTCGACCCCGTAGCCGAACAGGGCGAAGTCGCCCTGTAGCGGGTCGTCGGGAAACACCTCGCGCAGCGCGGCGGTGAGCCTGCGTGCCGCCCCCATTGTGGCGCCGCGGCTATGCAACAGGCCGAGTTTCATGGCTTCGCTCACCACGTGTGTATCCATCGGCACTATGAGTGTCCGCTTGTCGATCAGCCCTGCCCAGAGGCCGAGGTCGACGGGTGAGCCGTCGCGCACCATCCAGCGCAGAAACATGCACACTCGTTTGCAGGCCGAGGTGGTGTCTTTTGGCACCACGGTGCCGCCGTCGTGGCAGGCGAACCATCGGCACACGGCCTCCACCGCCCGCTCTCCGTCCGCCTCCACACCTTGCCCCGCCAGCCATTCGCCCATGCTGCCGTGTTCCACGAGCATGGTGCGGTATGCGTCGAGAAAGCGGCGCATGGTGGCTTGGTTGTAGAGCCTGTAGAAACATTCGCGGCCCCCTTCGGCGAAGTGCTGCCGGTAGGCGCCGTTGCGCAGCCACCCCTCCATGTCGCCTCCGGCCCACTCCAGCAGCTGCCCTATCTTAGGCATGAACTGCGAGCGGCTGCCGTAGCTCAGGGCCGATGCCACAAAGGCGGTGGCCTCGCGGTTGCGACGGCCGTCCACCTGGTGCATCCACCACGACGGGTCGCCCTCGATGAAACCGGGGGTCTCGTAGCGGGCGGCCAGCTCCCGAAGCATCTCTTTTACATTGTCATCCACCATCGGTTTCGATGTTTTTACCGGCTGCAAATATACGAACTTTTTGTCAATCGCCTGTATGAAACATATCAACACCGTCGGGCGAAGGTGTTGATACGGTGTTGGTACGGTGTTGATACGGCTTTGGTATGCCGATGGTGGGTATATTGGCTGGTCTACAGAGAGTTGTGAAGGTAACTAAATTTATAGTTACGGTTTTTGTGGTGGCGCTGCAAGATGCCTGGTTGTCAGGAGGATGGCTGGTTTTGTTGCGTTAAAAAAGTGTTAAAAAAAACGGTTTTCCGTTTTTGGCCTTATTTTATTATATAATAGGGGTGTGTTTTTGGGGTGGGCCTGCCGATGGGCGGGCGTACGAAGGGTTGCGTGTTTTTCTCCCATGCATAAACAATAAAAGCGGCTTGCGGGCGTTATTATGGATTGTAATTATTAACCAGTAGTATTGATTTATGAAGCGAATATTACCCATCCTTGCCTGTCTGTTGTTCTCGGCTGTGTCGGTGGCCCAGCTCAAGCCGCGTCCCGACGCCTTCCCGCCGGCCCCTGAAACTCCCGGTGCCAAGGCCATTGTGATGGCTACCAGTATTGATGAGATGGCCTCGTGGGACCGCTATCCCACCTACGGCACCTACCTCGACATGATGGAGCATTGGGCTGCAGAGTATCCCGAACTGTGCCATATCGACACTATCGGCACCAGCATCCAGGGACGTCTCATACTGAGCCTCTATATCGAGCCTGCTACCGACGACGACCGCTACCGCCCCGAGTTCTTCTACAGCTCCACCATCCACGGCGACGAGCTGACGGGCTACGTGATGATGCTGCGCCTGATAGACACGCTCCTTTCGAGCTATGGCACCAGCCCCCGCATCACCCAGCTGCTCAACAGCACCCGCATAAGCATCAACCCGCTGGCCAATCCCGACGGCACCTACTTTGGCGGCGACAACTCGGTCCAGCGGTCGCGCCGCTACAATGCCGACGGTATCGACCTGAACCGTACCTATCCCGACCCGTTCGTCAGCTCGGCCAAGGCCCTGCCGCGAGAGAACGCGGTCATGATAGACTATGTCTCGTCCCACAACTTCCGCCTCAGCGCCAACCTGCACGGCGGCAGCGAGGTGATGAACTATCCGTGGGACTGCTTCACCTCGCTTGAGAACCCGCATCCGCAGAGCGAATGGTGGAAGGAGGTGTGCAAGCGTTTTGTCGACACCAGCCGCGTATACAGCGCCAACCATTTCAACGATGTCAACGCCGCGGGTTATATCGCCGGCGGCGACTGGTATGTCATACATGGCGGCAGGCAGGACTATATGAACTACTACCACGACTGTCTCGAACTGACCATGGAACTGTCGGTGCAGAAGAAACTCAGCTGCGACCTCTTGCCCGAGTACTGGAGGTTCCTTGCCGAGTCGCTGATTGGATATATCGAGGAAATCTATATCTTTGTGCCCCCCGTGTCGGTGCCTGAGGTCGCGGCTTCTGCCGAAGGCCGTCTGAAACTCAGCCCCAACCCAGTGTCAGAGGCTGTCACGGTGAGTGGCCTTTCGGTCGGCACAGTGGTTGAGATATTCGACATGAGTGGCCGCCGGGTTGCTTCGGCGGTGTCGCAGGGCGAGAGCCAGTCAGTGTCGGTGGGCAGCCTGCCTGCCGGCCTCTATATGGTGAGTGCCGGCCGTGCCGCCGCGCTGATGGTCAAACAGTGACGTCGTCGGTCTGCTGCCAGAACTCGGCGTTCTTGATATTCAGTTTATCCGTGTCGAAGCGGGGCTCCAGGCCTTGCTTCTTCTGGCGCTCGTAGTCCTTTAGGCTGCGCAGGGCCTTGGGCGAGAGCAGCAGTATTGCCACCACATTGATCCACGCCATGGCGCCCACGCCGATGTCGCCCAGCGTCCATACCAAGCCGCTGCCGATGAGCGACCCGAGTATGACGGCACTTATGGTGGCCAGGCGCAACACCCATACCACCACTTTCTCGCTGCGGTCGTCGCCGAACTTGCTGTCGGCAATTTCCAACTGGTCCAACAGCTCCGGATGCTTGCGGTATTGGCGGCGGCGCCAGCGGTTGAAGAGGTATATGAGGTTGGTCTCGGCATAGTAGTAGTAGGCCATGATGGTGGTGAAGGCAAAGAAGAAGAGGGCAATGGAGATGACCATGTCACCGGTACGCTGACCCACCACGGAGCCAAGGGCATTGGTGGTGTAGAAGACGCTCGGTTCGCCTTCGGGTGCCAGGGGGTTTTGTTGCAGGTAGGTGACCACCGGGCCCGAGACGGTCTGTTGCACGGTGTCGATGATGTTGTAGGTCTTGCAGGCCAGTATCATCATGGCTGTGGCGGTGCATACGAGCAGCGTGTCGATATATACCGAGAAGGCTTGCACCAGGCCCTGCTTCACCGGATGGCTCACTTTGGCGGCGGCGGCCACTATGGCCCCCGTGCCCTGGCCGGCCTCGTTGCTGTAGATGCCGCGTTTCACACCCCATGCTATGGTGCTTCCCAGTATGGCTCCACCCACCTCGTTCACTCCCACAGCACCGCGCAACATCTGCATGAATACGTCGGGCACAAGTTGCCAGTTGACAACCAGCACCACTATGGCCAGGAGGATGTATACCAACGCCATCACCGGTGCCACCACCTGCGCCACGTTGGCAATGCGCTTCACACCGCCGATGATGACCAGTGCTATGAGCACCGCCACACCGATGCCCACCAGCCAGGTGGGGATGCCGAAGGTGCGGGCGAAGCTGACCGAGATGCTGTTGCTATGGATGGGAGGTAAGAGAAATCCTGCCGCCACGGCCGCCAGCACGGCAAAGAGGCATCCAAAGAAAGGACTGCGGAGGCCTTTCTCTATATAGTAGGCCGGACCGCCGCGGAACTGGCCGTTGTGGTCTTCTTTGTATATCTGTGCCAGTGTGGCTTCTACAAAGGCACTGCCGGCGCCGAAGAATGCAATAATCCACATCCACACTATGGCTCCGGGCCCGCCGAAGCCGATGGCCGTGGCTACACCTACTATATTGCCTGTTCCCACACGGCCCGAGAGGGCCATGGCAAACGCCTGGAATGACGAGATGCCGCTTTTCTTCTTGTCTTTTCCGGCGCTGCCGAAAAGCAGGCGGAACATCTCGCCGAAGCGGCGCACCTGCACGAAGCGGGTGCGGAACGAGAAATAGAGCCCTGCCACAAGGCACAGCGCCACCAGTGCCGGGCTCCACACCCAGCTGTTGAGGGTAAGTATGGCCTGTGTCAGCCAGTTGCCTAAACTTTGCATAGTAGTAGGATTTTGAACTGCAAAGATACAATAATTTTGCCGAGTGGAAAAAAAAATGTACCTTTGCATTTCGAAACTACTAATGCCGATAGTATGAAAAAGGGCAAATTTGCAAGGAATATGGCTGTTCTGGGTTCGCGGTTTCTGCGTGCCCTGACAGCTCATCCGGTGGAACTGGCTGTGTTGCTGCACGCCACGGCAGCGGCGATTGCACAAGGCATCGGCCTGTGGCAGTTGCCGGCCAGCTATGCGGCGTTCGCCGTGGTGGCGGCGTTGTGCCTTTCGCAATGGCGCCGGCGCTGGCGCGGTGCAGGTTGGCTCTATTGGACTGTGCTGCCACTCTATGTGGCCTGCTCCCTGTTGCCGGCAGAGTGGCATTCTACGACGGCATTCGGTATCCTCAATGCGTTGCTTCCTGCAGCATATCTGGTGGCTTTGGGACGGACCGACCGCGAAGGGTTCGGTGCACGCTTGCTTGGCGTTGTGCGTTCGGGCGTTGTGGCACTGGGCATAGGTGGGCTGCTGTTTGTGCTGACTGCCATGATTTATTATTCGACCGAGACGTTGTTTGGCTTCAACATAGACCGCTCAGAGACGATACTTTTCTCTATTAGTTTCATCCTGACGGCGCCGTTGGTCTTCATCGGGATGGAAGACGCCGGCGACGAGCCTGAGGCGACGCGGCTGGAAGAGGCTTTGGTAAACTGGGTGCTCACCCCCGCACTGTTGATTTATAACGTGGTGCTGTATGTCTATGTGGTGTGGATTGCGGTGCGGTGGCAACTGCCCGAGGGGTCGGTGTCGACGATGGTGAGTGTCTTCGGAGCGGTGGCTATGGGTGTGGCATGGCTGCGCCCACGGCTGCAGAAGCGGCCGGTGGAGTGGTATTTCCGCTGGTTTGGAGTGATAGCCCTGCCGCTGGTGGTGCTGCTTTGGGTGGCGGTGTGCTACCGTGTGTCGCAATATGGCTTAACCGTCGACCGTTGCTTATTGATGGGTGTCGGTTTGGTGTTTACAGCCTATTGCCTGCTGTCGCTCTTCCGTCTGCGGTGGTTGGCCTACGGCACCACGGCGCTGGCAGTGCTGCTGGGCACGGTGCTGGCGGTGGGTGGACCTGTGTCGGCACGGCAACTGTCGGTGCGTTCCCAGCTCGGCATAGCGCGTACCTACGCTGCCAAGATAGGCATCCTCAACGAGGACGGCACCATCATCAAGCCGTCGCATATGGAGGACGACACCGTATACCGCAAAGAGCACCGTGCCGTGTACCAGGCTATTAAGTATTTGCAGAGCGACCTCGGCGACACCAATATCTGTCGTGAACAGCTCGGGCTGACCTCCGGCGACTATCTTGAGGGGCTTTCACGCGCCGCATTCGACTATGCTACAGCCTGGCGCCCCGAACGATATGGTGATGAACCGTCGTTGGATGAGGCGCTTCCTTCGTTCTATATTTTCCGAAAGGATAATCATGACGTGATGGATATAAGCCAGTATAGCCGGATGACTGCTGGCGGAATGCTAAAAGACAACCGCTTGCCGGTGCCAGGTGGCTGGGTCGATGCCGACACGGTGCTGGCTGCCCAGTTGGCATTGGTAGGCTATACCCCGCGCAGCAACATGGAGAGCGACCTGCTGCAGAACAATGCCGACAAGCTTTGCACCTACCGGTCGGCCGACGGGTCGCTGCTTATACTGTTTGAAGAGGTGCGACTTGACTACGTCGAAGCCGACAGTTGCTATCATTTCGGCTATGCCGAACTTCGTTGTGCCTTGAAGAAATGACATTATAATATTTTGCAATATGAAAAAGACCATTTTCCCAATCCTCTTTGCCTGTTTGGCCTGTATCGGTTGCAGTGGCAAAGACACCGTTGAAGAACCCAATGACGGATCGGAACACTTTGTCAACCTTACCGACGCTGTGCCTGATGCTATATTGGAGATACGCTACTTCAGTACCTACAACTTTGTGGGCACACGTATCGATGGCTACCTGCAGCCCACGGCACTGCTGCTGCGCGAGGCTGCCGATAGTCTGCGAGCCGTCAGCAACGACCTCAAGGCACAGGGCTATCGCCTGAAAATCTACGACGCCTACCGTCCGCAACGCGCTGTCGACCACTTCGTGCGCTGGGGCAAAGACCTCGACGACACACTCATGAAGCCCTACTTCTACCCTGGCGAGACGAAGGACAGTCTCTTCATCAAAGACTATATCGCAACCAAAAGCGGCCACTCGCGCGGTGCCACACTCGATCTGACGCTCTTCGACATGCGCACCGAGAAAGAGGTGGACATGGGCGGTACCTTCGATTGGTTCGGCAAGAAGAGTCATCCCGACTGCGGCGGCGACCCCGCGACGGGCACCTATCGGCCCAACGATACCATTACGGCACAGCAGTTTGCCAACCGTATGCTCTTGCGTGAGGCTATGATGCGTCATGGTTTCAAGCCCTACGACTGCGAGTGGTGGCACTTTACGCTGAAGGACGAGCCCTTCCCCGATACCTACTTCGACATACCTATCAGCGAACTGAAATAACCTATTCTCTGCCATGAACAAATATATGGAGATGGCCATCGCCGAGGCACGTCGCGGCATTGAGGCCGGCGACGGTGGCCCTTTCGGCTCGGTGGTTGTAAGGGATGGTGTGGTGATTGGCCGTGGCCACAATCGCGTACTGGGGCATCATGACCCCACGGCCCACGGCGAGGTGGAGGCAATACGCAACGCCTGCCGCCGCATCGGCTCCCACGACCTCTCGGGGTGCGATGTCTACACTACAGGTGAACCCTGCCACATGTGCCTATGTGCCTGCATGTGGGCCAATGTAAGCCATATCTATTACGGTTGCACCATCAAAGACAATGCACTCATCGGATTCCGCGACGAGAAGTTCGACGGCCTGTTCTCTGGCCGCAAAGAACTGACGGACTTCCTGATTCCGATGGACCGCGATGCCTGTCTTGCTCTCTTCGACGAGTATATCAACATGCCCCACGGCAACTATTGAATGTTTTAGAAACGGAGTACAGCAGCCACCGCCTCACGGTAACGGGGTAGGGTGGTGGCTTTCTTGATGGCCTTCTTCTGCTTGCGGTCGATGTCTATATATTCCCAGAAGGCATGCAGGTGTGAGAGGATTTGGCTGTCGCCACAGAGGTTCTCTGCAGCCTGGTGGTAGACAATGGCGTGCATATCGTGCAACACCTGCGCCGGCTCCTTGTCGCCGAGCATCCACGGCCGTGCCAGCAAACCTCGCCCTATCATCACCCCCTTGAGACCGGGGAAGTGTTGCCGCAGCTCGTAGGCTTCCTCCATTGAGGTGATGTCGCCGTTGTATACAACCGGGTGTCTGCATACCTCGTAAAGGTGGCTGAAGGTCTCGCGGTCGGCCACACCCTTGTACTGCTGCCGCCCCAGCCGGGGATGCAGCGTGACGTGCACCAGCGGCATATCGTTTACTATCGGCATCGTCGCCAGCCCCTCGTCTATGCTCTCCTGTCCCAGACGCATCTTCACAGAGAAGGCCACGTTTGGCCGTTGCTGCATTTCACGAAGTATGTCTTCCACCTTGTCGGGGTGTTGCAGCAGACCGCTTCCGCGGCCGGCCCGCACCTGCATGGGGAAGGGACAGCCCATGTTGAGGTCGATACGGTTCCACCCCTGTTCCTGCAGTGCGTCGCAGAGGCGTGCGAACTCGTCGGCGTCACGTGCTATCACCTGTGGTACCGTGGGCACTCCGGCGTTGACGGCAGGGGCTGTGTCGCGCAGGTCTTTCCGTCTGATATCGTATTCTTGGGGCGAATGGTGATTCGCCCCTACGGTGTTTTTAATGGGCGAATGGTGATTCGCCCCTACGGTATTTTTAATGGGCGAATGATGATTCGCCCCTACGGTGTTTTTAATGGGCGAATGATGATTCGCCCCTACGGTGTTTTTAATGGGCGAATAATGATTCGCCCCTACGAGGCGTACAAACGGCGTGTAGTATTCGTCCACGCCGCCCACGCACTCGTGGTGCGCCCGACGGTAGGCGGCGTCGGTATAGCCCTGCAGCGGTGCAAAGGCAATATACATGCTGTCTGTATCAGGGTGTTGGGCCATCGCTTTTTAGTTGGTGGTTGTTTTTTTACCCGTCTGCAAAAATACAACTTTTTCCCCAAACGGCAAAACTTTGGGGGAAAATGTTTTATGTGACGAGTGGAAAACTGCTCTTGCCGGTAGGATGCCGGCGGTCCGGAGTAGGGGATGACTCCGTATCAGGTCCGACCCAGGTCCGACATTTCTCCGACCGTTCTATAGTAGTTCTATAGTCAAGTAGTAAAGAAATACTATGGAACGACTATGGATGTATTATGGAAATGTCGGAGTTACCTCCTGGTTATCTGGGGTTTAGTTATAAATTGCACGCTTCTGCAATAAACCCCAAGGTAATGCGTTGTTGAAGTATAATCCACCACGCCGGAGAAATGACCCGCACTGCCCTCTACACCAGCCCCCTCGGCCCCATAGTGCTGTCCACCGATGGCGAAGCACTGACTGGGCTCTCCTTCAGCCCTATGGCTGAGAGGGGCGCTGTTGTACCAGCAGACACTATGCCCATACTCCAATCAACCTGCCGCTGGCTCGACCTCTACTTCTCGGGTTGCAAGCCGGGATTCCTTCCGCAGGTGAGACTTGTCGGTACCGCGTTCCAGCAGCGGGTATGGCAAGCCCTCGGGGAAATTCCCTATGGCCAGGTGGCTACCTATGGCGATATTGCCAGGAGCGTCGGGTGTCGTTCTGCGCAGGCTGTCGGTCAAGCTGTGGGACGCAACCCTGTGGCTATCATCGTCCCCTGCCACCGCGTCGTCGGCAGCGACGGTTCGCTGACCGGCTATGCCTACGGCGTGGAACGCAAGCGGTATTTGTTGCAAATAGAAAATAAAAACCTGCTATAGATGAAAGATATAAGAGGCTATACGGCATTGGTTACCGGCGGCTCGTCGGGCATGGGCTGGGAGTTTTGTCGCCAGCTGGCGGCAATGGGCTGCAACATACTTATGGTGTCGAACCAAAGGGAGCAACTTGAGACCCTGCCGAAGGCCCTGGCCGAGGAATATGGAGTGAAGGCCATGGGCCTCTATATGGATCTTTCCGTCTCCTCGGCGGCTAATGAAACCTGGGCTTACTGCCGGCAACACGGGCTCGAGATAGACATACTCGTCAACAACGCAGGCATGTTCTTCTTCCACGAGATAGATGCTGCCACACAGGAGAAAAACCTCACTATGCTGCGGTTGCATTGTGCGACCCCGACACGTCTGATAATGCTTTTTGGCGAAGCCATGAAGCGGCGGCACCGGGGATACATTGTCAACATGTCGTCGATGACGGCCCAGATTCCCGCACCGGGAATAACCATGTATGCCGCCACAAAGGCCTATCTGAAGAGTTTTTCCAAGTCGATGTACTACGAGATGCGCCCCTATGGGGTCGGTGTCACTACCGTGCTGCCGGCCGCAGTGGCCACACCGCTCTACAGCATCAAGCCTCGGATGATGAAACTTGGGGTTGCCGTGGGACTTATCCGTACGCCGCAATCACTGGTGCGACACGCCCTCCGCGGTATGCTGTACCGCCGTCATGTGGTGAAGCCCGGCGTGATGAACTACCTGGTTCCCGCCCTCATCAAGCTGCTGCCCAACTGGCTGGAGGCGAAGATTTGGAATAAAGTCAAAGTGAAATAAGAAACACTCAAAGATATGTTACAGATTGGCACCAAAGCCCCTCACTTCGAGGGCACAATCGAGACGGGCGAGCGTGTGAGCCTCGCCGATTATAAAGGCAAGAAGCTTGTTCTCTACTTCTATCCGAAAGACAG
>JAEEGL016127761.1_pt1 | contig 11775 bp, 12 predicted proteins | sample 9134231 | NCBI WGS metagenome assembly JAEEGL01 (sample SAMN16246548, study PRJNA631951) | gut metagenome | biome: gut microbiome; feature: rumen; material: fiber-attached | host: Bos | place: Iran: Karaj | collected 2018-10
CCAGAAATTTAAGTGCACCCTTACACTTTCGTACAAGAATATCTTCATTTTCTAATACAGCAATACCGGCTGAATCATAACCACGATATTCAAGTTTTTTAAGTGCATTTATAAGAACCTGGGTTGCGTTTTTATTACCAATATATCCAACTATTCCACACATATATTTTATCCTAGAAGAAAAAATTACATTCTTCCATCAAGGAACTTACCGGTTTCTTTATGGTTGAAATTTGGAATCATATAGTTGAATAAGTCTATAAGTTCTCCTCGGTTCCACTCGCCTTTTTGTTTGCAAGCAGCAATTGTTTTTGAAAAATACTCAAGTTTTGTTTCATCAAAGTCTACAGGATTTTTGATAATTCCAAGAGATTCAAACTTATCCATTACCAGAGTTTCTTTATCTGTGTAGAACTCTTCAAAGTCTTTTTCACCAGTTGTATCACTCTTAAAGAAATAAACAGGGTACTGATGTTTTGCTTTAAGTTCATTCACTCTAGTTCTAGCTTCATCCTCAGTTGCACACTGTACTGGTTCATAACCAAGATTACGCAAATATTTTTCTGCAATACTGCTGAAAGTTACAAGGTTCAAATCGTGATCCAATTTTGGAAAGAAAACATCACGATTCTCACCAAGAAGACAACTCATAACACAAAGCTGACCAGCTTCTTTAGGAGTAACAAAATAACGGCGAACATCATTAGGAGCTGAAAGTGGCTGATTCTTATCTAAACGGCGGTTAAAGCCATAAAGCAATGAACCATCACTAAATGCTACATTTGCAAAACGTGCTGTACTAACAGGCATTTCTACAGAGCGTCTGTTCAAGAAGAACTCCATAATACGTTTTGAAGCACCCATCATATTTACAGGGTTTGCTGCTTTATCGGTTGATACACAGAAATATTTTTTTGCACCACATTCCTTTGCCATAAGCATTGTTGAATCAGTGTTAAAAATATTAGTATCAATCATACGCATAAGTGTGTATGGATCTTTTTCTGAACGTACATGCTTCAAGGCAGATGTATTAAATACATAATCGTATCCACCAATTCTCTTTTTCTGCTCATTAATGAATGCACGGAAAATTTCACTTCCACAATCCAAAGCAAAAGTAGCAAATTCGCCATCACCGTAACCAACGCTTGAACGAATATCGCGTACAAGCTCTACCATGTTATTTTCACTAATATCTACAACATGGAGTACTTTTGGATTTCTTGCAAATAATTCACGACAAATTGCTGAACCGATAGTTCCAGCGCCTCCAATTACAAGAAAACGTGAATTACGAATAGTCTCTGATAAGAAGGCCTCATTAACAGAAATATCAGTTTCAAAAAGTGGCGCAGTTCGGCCAATAAGAGGGAGAATATTATCCTGCATATACTTATCCTTTAATTACAGTTCTTACACTACTTGGAATATTTACCAAATGGTCTTCCAACCATTCAGAGTTTGTCATATCACCATGTTCGCATTTTGCATATGGCGGCATTTTGTACATAAGAGTCCAAATTGGACGTGTCTGTACACCATTTGAGTTTGTAAACTCAAGGAACTGTTCTCTTTCTTCTCGGTCTTTAAGAAGAATTGCATTAAGCCAATAGTTTGCACGTGCGTTTTCCGGCTCTGTTACAAAAGGAATATTCAGTTCTGCAAAAAACTTCTTATACATTTGAGCAGTCTCGCGCTTGTTCTCAATAATCTTATCAAAATACTCAAGTTGTGCAGCACCAATTGCTGCATTTACACCAGGCATGCGAAGATTCCAACCTGCAACATTATGGAAATACCCCCACTTTGCAGGTTCCTTAGCAGTTGTAGAAAGATACTTTGCACGAGCAGCAAGTTCTTCATCATCAGTAAGAAGCATTCCACCACCGCCTGTTGTAAGAGTTTTGTTACCATTAAAACTAAGGATTGAAACCTTTCCGAAGGTACCAGTATGTTTTCCCTTATAGAATGAACCTACTGACTCAGCAGCATCTTCAATAAGCATCAGATTATGCTCATCACAGATAGTACGGATTTCATCAATACGGCATGGATGTCCAAATGTATGCATAGGAACACAGGCAGATATTACATGGCCAGTATTTTTATTAATACACTTACCACCTTCCTGCTTTGTATTTTTTTCCAAGAATTCTTTTAATGATTTAGGAGACATTCCCATTGTATCTCTGTCAACATCTACATAAACAGGAATTGCTCCGCAGTTAACAATAACCGCAGAAGTAGCCGCAAAAGTCAAAGGCTGAGAAATAACTTCTTCACCAGGTTTTACTCCGGCAGCAACAAAAGCCATATGCAAAGCTTCTGTACCGCTTACCATAGCAACGGCACATTTTGCTCCAGTAAGTTTTTTGATATGGTCTTCCATATCAGTTACAAAGTGACTTACGTAAGATACAAATTTTGTATCAATACATTCATTCAAGTATTTTTTTTCATTACCCAGGAACTGAGGACAGTGTAAAAGAACTGGATCCATTTCCGGGTATAATGATTTAATGTAATCTGTAATTTGTGAAAAATCTGTCATATATAAATCTCCAATTTAATTGTTTTGTTTATTTTTTTTCGTTAATTAGTTTTCAACTTGTTTTAAGATACAACCGCTCCAACTTAAGCCAACGCCAAAACCAGCAAGCATTATTGTTTTTTTATCTCTGAGAGTACCATCTTTTATAGCATTACATAATGCAATTGGTACAGTATTGCTTACTGTATTTCCAAATTGTTCTATACAATAGTAAAAACGTTCTTTATCAATTTTTAATTTTTTACGCAAAAATTCCAACATATAAACATTAGCCTGATGAAAAATAAATAAATCTATATTTTCCATAGTACAATTTGCTTTCTCAAGCAATGTTTTAGTCATTTTTGGAACTTGTTTTAATGTAAAACTGAAAATGCTTCCTCCATCCATATAAAGATGATCACTTGAAACAATATGGTCATTCTCATCTTTTGTAATTTCATTTAATTTATTTGGATTTCTAGCTCCACCCGTTTTTACAATTAATTCTGCAGCCCCACTTCCATCAGTTCCGAATTCAAATTCTCCTATTTCAGCAAAACCTTCTGTTGAAATAAGTGTTGCAGTTGCAGCATCTCCAAAAATACTAAGATTTCCTTTATCTTCTGGATGAATGTATTTTGAATATGTCTCAGCTGTGATAAGTAAAATATTCTTTGCCATTTGCCCAAGTATCAGACCTTTAGCAATTGCAAGACCATATTCATAACCTGAACATCCAAGATTGAAATCTAAGGCTCCAGCAGAAGTCGCAATTCCAAGTTTATCTTGTAAAATGCATGCACTAGTAGGAAGTTTATAATCAGAACTCTGAGTACATAATAAAACAAAATCAACGTTTTCTTTAACATCTGGATTCTTTTCAAAAAGTAGTTCTGCGGCTTTTTGAGCCATATCAAGTGCAGTTTCATTTACTGAAGCAACGTGCCGTTGTTTTATTCCGACTTTCTCATAAATTTTTTCTTCAGACCATTCGGGAAACCTATGAGAAATATCTGTATTTGTCACAACAATTTCAGGCAAATAATAATCAATTGCCTTGATATAAGCCTTCATAATATGACTAACCTTTTATTGCTTTTACTTTATTAAACAAATCTTCAACAGTTATACTATCACGAATATCAGTTCCTTTAATTTGAACATCATATTCAGAATCTATCATTGCAATTAAAGATAATGCAATCATACTTGACCATTCATCAAGTTCCTTAAACTTAGTTTCAGCCTTAAAAGTATCTGCTTCAGTTTCATCAAACTGCTCAGCAAAGTTTACAATAAATTCATTAATATCCATTCTTAAACTCCTTATCTTATTTATTGAATTGAAAAACCACCATCTATAACAATTTCACTTCCAGTTATAAAAGAAGCTGCATCTGAAAGTAAAAATACAACAGAGTAAGCTACTTCCTCCGGTTTACCGTACCTTTTTAAAGGGTAATTTAAGGCATCTTTTGCAAATTGCTCATCTGTAAAAGCGCCATCTTTCATAATCCCGGTATCGATCATACCTGGACAAACAGCATTTACTCTTATTGCTTTTGAAGCTAATTCTAAAGCAGCATTTCTTACATAAGCACGAATTGCTCCTTTTGTACTTGAATATACACTTGTTCCTATAGAACCAATATGAGTACCATTAATTGAACTTAAATATACAACGGAAGAATTTTTCTCTAGTTTTTTTGATTTTATCAATTTTCCCAAAAATAGCATAGGGGAAATAACATTCACAGAAAAAAGATTATTTATTTTTTCTGTAGTTAAAAAATTTAATGGAGCATTATCCATTATTCCTGCATTAAAAACAATTCCTTGTATTTTATCAATTTCTGAGATTATTGAATCAATTTCATTTTCATTAGAAAGATCTGCTAAAAGATATTTATGTCCATTGCCCTCAAGTACAGCAATGGTTGATTTTAGCATATCTTCATTCCGTGCAACAAGTATACATTTAGCACCAAGTTTGCTGCACTCAATTGCAGTAGCTCTTCCAATGCCTCTTGATGCACCTGTTATTAGAATTGTTTTATTCTGTAATGTATAAGGATTATTTATCATAATTCAACTTTCTTTGCAGGGTTACCAAATACTTTTACCCCATCTTTTACACTTCGTAAAACCACGCTTCCGGCCCCCACAAAAGCTTTATTACCGACTTTACCAGAAGGAAGAACACGTGCACCGCTTCCAAAAAACGTTTCCTCTCCAACTTTTACACGTCCACATAATTCGACATGCCCCATTAAACAAGAATATTTTCCAATAGAAGCATCATGACCAGCTCCAGTACCTACATTTAGAAGTACATAATCATCAATAACAACATTATCAAAGGCATAGGTAAAAGGACAGAAAATCACACCTTTTCCAAGTTTTACATTTCCATGTATAACAGATGTCTTATGTATAATATTAATAAAATCTCCACCTTTTTTTACGATTGTTTCAATCATATCCTTTCGTTTTGATGGTGTTCCTATAGCACAAGTAAAAACATCATCTGGTAACGGATTATATTCTGTATATATTCCTAACACAGGTAATTGTAATTTTGCATACTCACTTTCTTCCATTCGTACAGGACCATCAAGAAACCCCTTTAAATCCCAATCAATACCATACCCTACAGATTCCTGCGCATGCCAATATAACTCTCTAGCAAATGCTCCTGTTCCACAAATAATAAGATGTTTCATTTATTTACCTCTAAATTACAAAGGAAGTTCTGCAGGTCGTTCAGGAAGTCCCTTAAACCATTTTAAATATAAATTACTATCAGGTTTAAGAACGGAAACAATTGTTAAAATAATTACTTTAAAATATAAAACTATACTTTTATTCTTTACATACCATATTTCAACTTCACCTTTATATGGTAAAATTACTTTATTATAAAATTCCTGTGGATTTTCCAAATCTTGATAGTATTTTTCTTCATCACGAAAAATAATAGAACCAACTCCGGAAAGTCCTGGTGAAACCGTACTAATATATGATTTTACTTCATCTGAATATAAATCATAACTCTTAACAATCAATGGTCTCCATCCAACAACACTCATCTGACCAATAAAAATATTAAATAATTGAGGTAATTCATTGATCTTTGTTTTGCGCAAAAACTTTCCAAAAGGAAGGATTCTTGGATCATTTCGAACTGTAACACTACCAGCTCCCATATTTAAACTATTCTTAAGCATAGTAGCAAACTTTATAATTCCAAAAGGCTTATTACCTTTACCCATCCTTTCCTGTAAATAAAAAACTTCATGTTCACCAGTACATTTTAAAATTAACATTGTTATTAATAGTAAAGGTGATAATAAAATAATGGCTATTCCAGAAAAAAGAATATCAAAAAATCTCTGCATATTTTAGTCCTTTATTGTTTTAATTCTTTCACAAATCTTCTTTGCTTCAGATTCTGAATTATATTTCTCTAGTAAAAGTTCTCGAGTTTTTTTTCTCATTGGAATTAGAATTGTTTTATCTTCTATTAATGTTTTAATACAAGTTTTAAACATTTCTATATCTCCACTCTTACACCAGATTCCACACCCATAATCACATATTTCTTGTTTAATATCCGAAACTGCATCTGTACAAGCAAATACCGGTAAACCGTAATCCAAATAATCCAATACGCGAGAAGGAAAGTTGGGTATTGTAAAATGCGAATCAAGAAATATCATTCCCATATCTTGTTCTTTAAGTAAAGATAGATACTTTTCTTTTGGCAAAAAACTTAAAAGTTTTGTTTTTTGCAATTCAAATTGCTTCAAGGCATCTTCAATCTTAGAATATTCTGTTCCACTTCCAATTATTGTCAATTCAATATCATTAAACTGTTCAATAACTTTACAACACTCAATAATATAAGGAATTCCTTGTGGTTTACCAAGATTTCCACCATAAATTAATTTTAAGCCTTTGTGTTCTGAATAGTTTCTTTCTTCATTTGATGGAATAATGCAATTTGGTGAAATATGAACTTTATCCCTCAGTCCTTCATTATCATTTAGTAAATACTTTACATTTGCTGGACTCATACATCCAATTAAATCAGAATATGTATATAAATCCTTTTCTTTTTTTCTAAAATAATAATAGAATGGACTCTTTTTTGAGAATATACCTAAATCTACAGCATTTTGTGGAAAAATATCTTTTAATAAAAGATATGTAGTACAATTAAATGCTCTTTTTATTTTTTTTATAGCACCACAAAAAGTTATTGGTGGAGTGGAATAAATTAATACGTCTAATGAATCTTTATAATTTTTTTGTAATGCTTTATAAAATCTGTTTTCCAGAAGAATTAAATTAATTCCTTTTTTTATAAAACTTGTTTTTGTTACTTTCCCTGTATAAACAGGTATTACTGTAACACCTTCTTTTGAGACAGCCTTTTCTCTATCTCCAGTTTCATCTTGAACAAATACAGTAACAGTATTTCCTAATCTAACTAAGGAAGTCATTAAATCAGTATAAATGTTTCTTGCATTTATATTTACTGGATACCCAAGTGTTAGAAAAACTATATTCATTTATATTTCTTTTCTCCAAACCATCTTATTTACAACACCAACATAGCTCTGGATTATTTTAACCACTTTAGTACTGACATTTTCATCTGTATAATCAGGAACAGGAGTTCCATACTCACCATTTTTTACAAGTTCTACAGCAGTATCTACAGCCTGCAAAAGAGATACTTCATCAATTCCAGCGAGAACAAAGCAAGCCTTATCCAAGGCTTCAGGCCGCTCTGTTGAAGTTCTGATACATACAGCAGGGAATGGATGATATACACTTCTGAAAAAACTTGATTCCTCTGGCAAGGTGCCGCTATCTGAAACAACAGCAAATGCATTCATCTGTAAACAGTTATAATCGTGGAAGCCAAGAGGCTCATGTTGAATTACACGCTTATCAAGTTTGAAGCCACTTGATTCAAGACGTTTGCGACTCCTTGGATGACAACTGTAAAGAATCGGCATATCATATTTTTCTGCCATTTTGTTAATTGCATTAAAAAGTGAAGTAAAGTTTTTTTCAGTATCAATATTTTCTTCACGGTGTGCAGAAAGAAGAATATATTTTCCTTTTTCAAGCCCGAGTTTTTTATGAACATCGCTAGCTTCAATTTTTGCAAGATTTGCATGAAGAACTTCTGCCATAGGGCTGCCTGTAACATATGTACGCTCTTTTGGAAGTCCACAATCTGCAAGATAGCGGCGGGCATGTTCTGAATATGCCATATTTACATCGCTGATAATATCAACAATACGGCGGTTTGTTTCTTCTGGAAGACATTCATCTTTACAGCGGTTTCCTGCTTCCATGTGGAAAATAGGAATATGAAGTCTTTTTGCACCGATTACAGACAAACATGAATTTGTATCACCTAATACAAGAACAGCATCCGGCTTAATCTCAACCATCAATTGGTAAGATTTTGCAATGATGTTTCCCATTGTTTCACCAAGATCTTTTCCTACTGCATCCATGTAGATTTCTGCATCATCAAGCTCAAGATCCTTGAAGAAAATACCGTTCAAGTTGTAGTCATAATTCTGCCCTGTATGAGCAAGCAGACAGTCAAAATATTTTCTACAAGCCTTAATTACTGCAGAAAGTCTGATTATTTCTGGTCTTGTACCTACAATAATCAAAAGTTTCAGCTTTCCATTATTCTTAAAATTTACATTTGCCATATTTAACTCCAAACAGGAAATTTTCTTGCTTCAACAACATTTCCCGCTTCAATTTTTGAACACTTTTCTATTCTGTTTTCTGCCTTTACAATTGCACCAAGACATACATGAACACATTCTTCTATAATACAACCATGATCAATAATTGCACCACAATTAATTATGCAGCCTTTCTTAATCACACAATTTGTATTAATCACTGCATGTGGAAGAATGACACATCCATCTTCTATTTTAGATTTTGAACTGATATATGCAGTTGGATGAATGATAGTTGGAATTCTGTAATTTTCATTAAGAAGTCTTTCTATCCATTCAAGACGCATTTTGTTATTACCAAAAGCAGGATAAATCAAACTGTCTTTATATTTTAAAAAGTCATTACATTTTCCAATAACATTATCTGCAGTTGAATTATCATCAAGAAAATGTATTTCTTCATATTCTCCAGATTGTTCTGCAACATCAGCTACAGTCTGTCCATAACCACCGGCCCCAAGGATAATCAGTTTCATGATTTTACTTTTTCACCAAAAGTATCAGGGTGATTTTTATCAAACTGTTCATTTGCCCACATTACAGTAACAAGGTTTTCAGTTTCAGAAAGATTGATAATGTTATGTGTATAACCTGGCAGCATATGTACAGCCTGAATATTATCTCCACTTACATCAAACTCAATCACTTCATCAGTTCCGATTTTTCTTTCCTTAATAAGAGCATGACCGCTTACAACAATAAAGAATTCCCACTTTGTATTATGCCAGTGTTCCCCCTTTGTAATTCCAGGTTTAGAGATATTCACACTGAACTGACCACAGTTTGCCGTTTTTAATAGTTCGGTAAAACTTCCACGGTCATCACAATTCATTTTAAGAGGAAACGCAACTTTTTCTTTTGGAAGATATGAAAGATAAGTTGAATAAAGTTTCTTTGCAAAAGAATTGAATGGTATCTCAGGCATAACAAGACTCTGAGGCTGATTTTTGAAGGCTTCCAGAGTATCAACAATTTGGCCAAGAGTTACTTTATGAGTAACAGGCACATAGCAATATTTACCATCAGATTTTTCTACCGGATTCAATCCATCATATTCACAATGATGTTCTTTGTTACAAAGAGCAGACATCATTTCTTCTACAAGATCATCAATATAAAGAAGCTCAAGTTCAGTATTGCGGTCATTCACCTGGATTGGTAAATCATTTGCAATGTTGTTGCAAAAAGTTGCTACAGCGCTATTGTAATTTGGACGGCACCATTTTCCAAAAAGATTTGGAAAACGGTATACAAGTACTTTTGCCCCCGTTTCTTTTCCATAATCAAAGAAAAGCTTTTCTCCGGCAAGCTTTGATTTTCCGTAATCAGATTCTCCATAACGACCAATTAAAGTCGCCTGAATAGAAGAAGAAAGCATTACTGGAGATTTATTATTATGTTTTTTTAGCGTGTCAAGAAGAGTGGATGCAAATCCAAAGTTACCGCTCATAAACTCAGAATTATCTTTTGGACGATTCACTCCAGCCAAATTGAAGACAAAATCTGCTTTTGAACAGTATTCTTCCAGTTCTTCTGTACTAGAATCTATATCATATTCAAAGATATTCTCTATAGAAAATGAACGGGTTCTGTCTTTCCCATCGCGAATGTTCTTCAAATTTTCACAAAGATTGCGACCAACAAAACCTTTTGCACCTGTTACAAGTATATTCATTTATTTTCCCTGTTTCCAAGCTTCAAGAGCTTCATTTACGTAATCGGTTGTAAGAATCTTTTTTACAGTTCCTTCTACATCAAGACGGTTTGTATTGTGACTTGTATATGCTTCATCAGCCATTGTATGAACGTCACCCTTTACAACAAACTTATCATAGTTCAAGTCACGACTATCAGCTGCAACTCTGTAATACCCACCCATATCTTCGCTACGCAGGCGTTCCTCACGAGTCATGAGAGTTTCATACAGCTTTTCACCATGTCGAGTACCAATGATATTTGTGCCAGTATCTCCAAATAACTTCTGAACGGCCTTTGCCAAGTCACCAATTGTAGAAGCATCAGATTTCTGAATAAACAAATCTCCAGGATTTGCATGTTCAAAAGCAAACTGTACCAAATCAACAGCTTCATCAAGATTCATAAGGAATCTTGTCATATTTGGATCTGTAATAGTAATTGGATTTCCGGCTTTTATCTGGTCAATAAACAAAGGAATTACAGAACCTCGTGAACACATAACGTTACCATAGCGGGTACATGCAATAACTGTATCTCCTCGCTCTGCTGCAACACGTGCGTTAGCATAAATTACGTGCTCCATCATTGCTTTACTGATTCCCATTGCATTTATTGGATAAGCAGCCTTGTCTGTAGAAAGACAAACAATACGTTTTACACCGGCTTCAATTGCAGCATGAAGCATATTATCTGTTCCTATTACATTAGTTCGAACAGCTTCCATAGGAAAGAATTCACAAGAAGGAACCTGCTTCAAAGCCGCAGCATGGAAAATGTAATCTACACCTGGCATGGCATCACGAATTGATTGTGGATTACGAACATCACCAATGTAGAACTTTACCTTCTTAGCAAGATCTGGATGTTTGGCCTGTAAGTCATGACGCATATCATCCTGTTTTTTTTCATCACGGCTGAAAATACGGATTTGGCCAATATCACTGTGCAGAAAATGTTTTAAGACCGTATTTCCGAATGATCCTGTACCGCCCGTAATAAGTAGTGTTGCTCCATTAAAAGTAGACATAATCTTTACTCCTAAAAATTTATTATTATTGAATTTATTATATTTTTTTAATTATTTTTTTTCCAAAATGCGAAAAAAGAAACTTTATTTCATGCTTATAAAAGACATAACTTAATAGTAAAATTACAATTCCATTTGTTATTGTTATTATAACACCATAATAAATAAATGAAAGAATAGATAATTGAATTGAGAAAACATTTTTCTCAATTATACATAAACAAATAGTTATTATTGAACTAAAAAAAAACAATCGTAAAAACTTAAACAATTTGTTTGAAAAGTAAAAAATATGGACATATCCAATTTCCATACATGCTAAAAACAAGGCAACTATCAGAATCGCAAGAAGCAAACCATATAACTGCCCAATATTTATACCAATAAATAAGCCAATAATTAATATTATACTTGCAATTACTTGTATCTTTTTACTTATATTAAATTTTCCTGCCATATTAATAAAATGACCACTAGGTATGTGAAGTAATTCGAAATATGTAACAAAACATAAAATTAATGCAATGAATGGATCTTGGTATTGTATATCAGTAATATTATTTGTATATATAGTTATAAAAGGCATTATTAGAATATATGTAGTTGAAATTATAATTGAAATTATCAGGATTGCTACAAACTCATATAAAAAGAACACATTCCACAAATGATCTTTATCATCTTCTGCAATTAGCTGTCCAATACTTAAACGTGGTGCATCTATTACAGAA
>JAEEGL016637263.1_pt1 | contig 11775 bp, 10 predicted proteins | sample 9134231 | NCBI WGS metagenome assembly JAEEGL01 (sample SAMN16246548, study PRJNA631951) | gut metagenome | biome: gut microbiome; feature: rumen; material: fiber-attached | host: Bos | place: Iran: Karaj | collected 2018-10
AAAAGGCTGATACGCGCTAATGAGAAATAAGCATCCATACTAGCACCATAGGAGCCATAACCATAGAGAACGAGTGGACGGTCAAGGGGCCTAGAACCCATTGAAGAGCCGGCCCACCGTACTGAAGGCACTTCGACAAGATCAAGGGCCTTACCTTCCACAACCTTTTTATACACAATCGAAATCGGGACCAGCACACCGTCATGCGAAGGTGCCATAAGCCGCTCCGTTACATACTCCTCAGGATTGTAACCACCCACGATTTCCTGCCGCTTGAGCAACGTCTTTGTACGTTTTTCCATGTCGAACTCATAGACAGACGCTGGTGTAGTCATTGAATTGTATGAATAACGCAGTGTAACAGCCTCAAAATCAGGGTTTTCGCCCACACCAGCAGTATAAGTCGGTTCACCAAAGTCGATGTAATAATCCGTACTGCCATCCCACGCTTTCACCCGAATCTTCACCAAACCGCCTTCACGCTCCTCTATGACAAAGAACTTGTCGAAAATCGTAACACCTTCAATCATCACTTGCTCACGGTGTGGCACGACTTCTTCCCAATTCAGTTTCTCAGTTTGACCAATAGGTGTCCGCATAATCTTGTAATTCTTTGCCCCATCAGCATTGGTTTGGATATAAAAATGCTCGCGGTAATGATCTACGCCATACAGCATGTCGGGTTGACGTTCCTGAAAAACACGGAAACCCGCTTCTGGATGATTGCTTTCAAGAATGCGACATTCTGAAGAGAGTGTTGAATCCGAATTGATAATCAAATACTTCCTTGACTTTGTTTTGCTGATATAACAAACGAAGGTCTCATCAATTTCACGATACACCTCCACATCGTCACTTGGGCTCGTACCCAAACGATGACGCATAATCTTGAAAGGCCGCAATGTTTCATCCTTTACTCCATAAAACAAGGTCTTGTTATCACTGGCCCAAACCACATTGCCTGAAGTGCCGATGATTGGTTCTCCCACAAGCTCACCCGTTTCCAAATCTTTGATATACACCGTATAAATGCGACGGCTCACCGTATCCACCGAGTAGGCTAAAAGTCTGTCATCTTCGCTTAGACTCACCTCTCCTAAACCAAAGAATGCATGGCCTTCTGCCAGCACATTACAATCCAGCATTATCTCCTCAAGTGCATCCAAACCATGTTTCTTACGACATAATATGGGATACTCCTTCCCCTCCTCAAATCGCGTGTAGTGGTAATAATCCCGAATCTTGATGGGAACCGAATTGTCATCCTGCTTGATACGGCCTGTAATTTCTTTAAACAATTGTTCTTGAAGAGGTTCTATATGTTTTAGACAGGTATTGGCATATTGGTTTTCAGCCTCAAGATAAGCAAGAACCTCAGGATTTTCACGCTCATTAAGCCAATAATAGTTGTCGATACGGGTATGACCGTGCATCGTCATCTCATGTGGACGAATGGCGGCATTAGGGGGAGTCGGGAAAGTATTCATCGGTTATTCTTACATCAGAATGAAAGGGTCAAGCCCAAGGTCGGCAGGATGGGCAACTGACGTGCCACATCACTCGTGATCAGGTTGACATAGAAAACATTATTGCGGTTGTAAACATTGGTCACACTTAAATCTGCTTCAAGCATAATGTTTTCCGTAAAATAGAACTTACGCTTTATGTCAAGATCAAAACGGTGATATGTGGGCAAGCGACCACCATTGAGTTCACCAAACAACACGCCCAGCTCACCATTGGTAGTGGTATAGTCGAAGTTGATGCCATCTTGGAAGGAGTAGTACTCATAGAAACCTTGCACTTGTGTGAACGGGAAGCCCGTACCAAAGTTCCAACGACCGCTGAATTCCCATTGGCGTTTGGCGCCAGCGGTATAAGTCAAAATCACATTGATATTGTGACGGCGGTCGAAGTGAGGTGCATATTGTGTGAGTTCCACGCCTCCTTCCACAGCCTTTTCGTATTCTCTCGTCACAAAACCCAAGGCATAAACAGCCCAAAGATACCAATGTTGGTCTTCGTACTTCAACGATACATCAAAACCATATGCATCACCGGTCTCCTTGGTAAAGTCCTTCTTCAACAAGTCAGGAATGTCGGAAGGACCGTCAGCGTAGATTTTATTACGATTGATATTAGTTAATTGAACAAAATCCTTCCAATAGCCTTCCAAGTTCACCGTTGCATTCCGAGCCACGTCGAACTCGGCACCCAAAATGAAATGGTTTGCCTTTTGCAAGTAACTATTTATGGGCTTGCCGTTATATGTGGATGGTAGGTTGTCAATACCAGAAAGGAAACCATAGAACAGGTTCACCACATCACGGTCGCTGGTGGCCGCCACAAAGTTTTGCGAATACATGCCTGCAGCAGCTTTCAGACGAAGCCATTCGTTGGCATTATACTTGATAGCCAAACGAGGCTCTGGAGAAAGGTCAGACAATGAAGCGTAGAATTGCAAGCGGAAACTGGGCTCCAATAAGAATTTGCCCAATACAGCCTTATACTTCGCATACACGCCTATCTCTGTGGAATTCACTTTGTCGCCAATTTTGCTGTGGCCATAAACACTATAGGTTTGATAGTCAGTCGTGTAACCCAGCATTTCAATACCATACTTCAAAGTATTCTTACCCATAAATTGGCTGAAATCGAAACCCATATTGAAACCATTGATGTTGCTGTAACGGTCGGGAGCATCTGCCTCCTTCATGCGAGATGTGTAGCTTGAATAGGCGATGTTACCCTCAATCATCACAGGAGACTTGCCAGGAATCACAAGGAAATTGGTGCCTGCACCAAATGAATTCCAACCAAAATCGGACAGCGACATGTAGTTGTTCACCTGGTCGTTGAAAGAGAAACCAAAGAGATTTACTTTACTCCCATTGGGTGCATTAAGTGAGACCTTACCATAAATGTCTTGGAAATTGAAAGGCAGGCCAGTTTTAGAGGCATAAGGATAGAAAATCTTGCTGGATTGTTCCAAATAGGAGTTTTTGGCAGAGAGGATGAAAGAAATCGTAGCCTCATCAGGGGTTTTGGCTTTCTTCAACGGGCCTTCCAACATCACCTTGGCTCCAAAAGTATTACCACCAATCTTTCCCGAAATGCGTTTTTTGTTACCATCGCGGGTAGAAATATCCATGATTGACGAGATACGTCCGCTATATTCGGCACCAAAACCTCCTGTGTAAACATCAGCGTTACGGATAATGTCGGTGTCGAATACCGAGAACAGGCCAATGGAATGGAAAGGATTGTATATCACCATGCCGTCAAGAAGCACTTTGTTTTGGATGGGTGAACCACCACGGATATAGAGCTGACCACCTTGGTCACCCGTAAAAATGACACCTGGCACCACTTGAAGATATTGTGCGAAATCAGCCTGACCGCCCACGCTCGGAATCTTCGTAATCGTCTTAGGTGTGACAGTAATGACAGAAGTCTTAGTCTCGGTGCGAGCTTCAATCTTGTCGGCAGTGATGGTAACCGTTTCCAGTTTCTGGCTGGTTTCCTTCAAATAGTATTTGCGACTGACACTTTGTCCTTTGGAAAGATTAAACACCTCTGAAATAGTATCATAACCCACGCTCGTAATCAACAAGGTATAACGTCCGTCGGGAATGCGATTGATGTTGAAATAACCATTTTCATTGGTCGATCCGCCAAAAGTTGTTCCTTTGAGATAGACATTGGTGAACATCATAGGTTCACCCGTTGATTCCTCATAAACAAAGCCTTTAATGCTATTGTCTTGAGCAACAGCTGTATACGCAAAAACAAGTAAAAACAAAGTCGTAAAAAACAGCTTCAATAGTTGACGATTATTCATAACGATATCTGATAATTTGTTATTTTATCTTATTGAAATGATGGTGCAAAAATACAAATTATTGGAAATAATCATCCAAAATAGTAAAAAAAACGTTTAAAATGTCAAAAAAATGACTTGTTACGACTTTTATTCAATTCTCACAAGACGCCAAATGGGCTTTTCAAATCAATGAAAACAACCAATGGGTCAAGCCTTGTGAAGTCTCATATTGATACAAGAGGACACACGCTGCCAATGCGATCAATAACAACACAACACGTAGCCATTCCTTAACAGGTAAGATGACGATACCTGCAAAGACAAACAACATTGGCCAGAGCCGCCATGCGACAATCCAACTGAAATCTATAACATTGAGAGCGGCAAGAAGTGATATCACACCAACAAAAAGAATGATGATGCCTAAAAATATATTTCTGCTTTTCATGACTTACTGCGATTAGATGGGACTATCAAGAAAAGGCCAAGTAAGATGAGAAGAATAGGCCAAGCCGTCTCCCAACTGATTTGCGGAACGTATCTGTGCAAAAGGGCCAATACACCGATGCCAATCAATATCAATCCAGCGACAAGGCTTCCTTTAGACTTCGAGGTCTTCAGTCCTTCGCCTTGGGTCTCCGATGAGACTTCCGTTGTACCATCAGAAGAAACAAAACTGCTACTCCCATTTTGAGTACTATCACCTGCAGGCACCACCACCCAAAGGATAATATAGAGCCAAAAGCCAGCGCTGGCACATAGAAACATAAATGCGAACAGCAACCTCACCAAGGATGCATCAATATCGAAATAGTTGGCTAACCCAGAGCAAACGCCTCCGATTACTTTGTTTTTTGTGTCTCTTTGAAGTTTCTTTTCCATCGATTGAAATGTTTTAAGTGTTTAATCGAAAGAATCACTTTACAAACATCATGCAAAACTTCTCATTTCAATGGGGAAGTATAGGGTTGTAATCTTGCAACCTATCCAAAACAAAGGAAGTCACCCATTCGAGCGACTTCCTCATTTTACAAATAGTCATTTTGTCACTTCTTGACGACAAACTTGACGGTTGCAAGTGTCTGGCCGTTGCGCATGACAGAGCAGAAATAAATACCGTCATTGAGGTCAGAAACTGACAGGCTCATCTTCTCGTCAAAGGTGTTGATTTCCTGACGCATTACCTCTTGGCCCACCAGATTGTAAACCACGGCAGTGGCATTGCTGCCTGAAAGGTCGTAATTGAAATTCACAGTCGTGTTGGCAGGATTCGGATAAGGTTGGCCAAAATAGACAGATGCTGTTTCATCCACACTTTCACCCGATTTGCGGAAGCGGACGATAATGCTAATGCGCTCGCTGGGATTGCGTTCTTCGTAAGCATAGTACTTAATAATAACATCGCCAAATACCGTCTCGTCGTAGAGGGCATGGAAAGAGAGTTCATCCGTGTTGACGCTACCAGGGGCAACTTCAACTGCGGTCGGGCTGACGAAAGTGTCAGGGCCATAGCACATACCCCAACAAAATGAGTTCATCACGCCTTCGAGGTCCTGAACGATTTCTTTCTCAATCAAAACCTTTATAGGATCCGTGGTCTTGTTCCTAACTTGCATGTGCTGAATGTATTCACCAAAACCATATTCGTCGTTGGTGCATTCAATAGTCTCACCTTCGGAATAGACAGTGCCTTCCCATTCAAACTGCAACGATTGTGCTGATACATAACCCATTACAGCAAGAAACATCAAAGTAAAAAAAGATTTTCTAATCATAGTGCTAGTTTTTAATTGATACCTATTTATTTCAACTTGCAAAATTGCAAAACTTTTCTTTATCTTGCAACAAAAACATTGCCGTTTTTCGAAAAATATCTACTTTTGTGCAGAAAAACTAAAACATACAACAAATATGAAAAGATTTACCGTCATTTTGGCATCTCTACTGATGCTTGTTTCATTGAAACTCAACGCACAAAACGAACGCGTACTCCTCTTCGAGTGCTTTACTAACACGGGTTGCGGTCCCTGCGCTCAGCAGAATCCTGCACTTGATGCGCTCATCAACGCTAATGGCGACCGTATTGCTGCCATCAAGTACCACATGAGCTGGCCTGGTGCCAACGATCCGATGTATCTGCACAACACCGTGGACAACAACGCCCGCAAGGGGGTCTACTCCGTCAATTCAGTACCGCACACCGTTGTTGACGGCATCCGCTTCGCCAACACGCCGAACAACTTGAACCAAAACATGGTCAACAACTGGCTCACTATTGAATCTCCTTTCGAGATGCGCCTTTCGTATGAAGTGGACGAGGCTGCCAATACCATTACTGTCCATGTCTTGGGCCGTGCCTCAGTGGCTGTTCCTGGCGCTATAAAACTATATGTAGGTGTCATTGAACGCGAAATCCATTACACCTCTGCTCCAGGCTCCAATGGAGAGCGTGATTTTTACAGCGTGATGAAAAAACTTTTGCCCTCAGCCTCTGGCATTTCCATCGGTGAAGTTGAGGCAGGCAGCTATTTTGCCTACACCTTCTCATGGGAACTGGCCAACGTATATGATAACGATCAATTGGATGCCATTGCCTGGGTGCAGAACTATAACACTAAAGAAGTGTATCAAGCCTGCAAGTCAAGCGAAAACGTTGTGCCCTTCTATGCCAACGAAGCCATGTTGAGTGACATTAGCAATGTCAAAGGTACCAATTGCAGCGGTGAGGCTAACCCCAAAGTCCTTATGACCAACAATGGCAGTAATGTCCTGACTTCTGCAGAACTGGAAGTTCTTGTCAATGGAGAGGTGCAAAAGTCCGTGGAATGGAACGGCAACCTTACCGTATTCGAGAGTGCCATAGTTGATTTAGGGCACATCAGCTTCCCCATCAAAGCGGAAAATATCATGGAAGTGAAAATCAAAAGCGTGAACGGAATGACAGACGAAGCCCCAAATAACGACATCGCCAGCTTCGAATTCAAAGGTTCGCCCGAAACCATCGGCAAGGTACTAAAACTTAGCATCCGCACCGATAACAACCCACAGGAAACCCGTTGGAAAGTGACCAATCTCGCGACAGGTGAAGAAATCCTTGAAGGTGGTCCATACGATCAAGCTAACCACTTGTACACTGAGACCTTGGAAATCACAGGCGACGGTTGTTACGACTTCACCATCTTCGACACTGGGGGCAATGGACTTGATGGAGGTTTTTATGGCCTGAAAGCCGGTGGCTCTACACTATTCTCAGGAGCTGAGTTTGGCAACAGTGAGAGCAATGAATTCTCTTACGAAGTTGCAGAAAACGTTGACGAGACACTTGGTAACATGATGTGCATTTATCCAAACCCCACTTCGGGAATGGTAAATATCATCAACGATAGCGAGAATTCTGTCACCATCTATAATATGACAGGACAGTGTGTCTATGAAGGCGTATGCGAAGGCATGCTTCAAATCGACATGAAGCGTTTCGGCACAGGTATTTTTACCATAAAAGTTGGTAACGAAAAACAAAGAGTGATAGTGAAATGATGTTTAAATTTCATCATTTCGACGAAATTGACTCCACCAACGCCTACCTACAAAGAAAACAATCGGAATGCGACATCCGCAACTGGGTGGTTAGCACCGATGCACAGACCGCAGGCAAAGGCATGGGCAACAATGGCTGGGAAAGTGAGGCGAGAAAAAACCTCACTTTCTCTTTAGCTGTTGGCATGGACTTTCTTCCCGCCGAAAGGCAGTTCCTTCTCTCTGAGGCGGTCCCACTAGGAATCATTAAAGTGTTGGACGCTTTCCTGCCTGCTGAAAAACTCAACATCAAGTGGCCCAACGACATCTATTATGGCAACTGTAAACTGGCTGGCATCCTCATCAACAGCACCATAAAGGCCAATATGATGGATGTTTCTATTATCGGCATTGGACTGAATGTCAACCAAATGCAATTTCAGGATTGGCCAACTCACCCAGTTTCGCTGAAAATGATTACGGACAAAGAATATGACCTGCCACAGCTATTACAACAAATCGCGGAGTCTATATTATTAAAGGTGGAGCAACTGAAAAGCGACCCCACCTCTATTGAGCAAGACTATCTGAAAAGACTATTTCGCTACCGTACTTGGGCTGATTATGAAGTCGAGGGAAAAGCCCTGCGACTTTTCATGACTGGAATAGACGCCTTCGGACGGTTACAACTCGTTGACGAGCAACAGGAGTTGCATTGTTACGAAGTCAAGCAAATCAAGTTTTTGGTTTAATTCCAGCGGTCGCTCCAAGCCTGCTGATCTTTACGCCATTCCTTCAAGGACTGCACATCCTCTTCGGTTATATAGGCTTCCTCAACGGCTTTGTGTATCAAAGTCTCGTAGTTCGACAGAGTGACCAACTGGCAATTTTTCTCCTCAAAGTTCTTCTTGGCGAGTTCCATCTGATAGGTGAAAATAGCCACCATGCCCTTCACCTCAGCACCAACCTCGCGCAAGGCATCAACGGCCAAAAGACTTGACTTACCTGTAGAGACCAAGTCCTCGATGACTACCACTGACTGGCCCGCATTGATGACCCCCTCAATCTGGTTCTGCATGCCGTGCGATTTCTTCTCCGAACGCACATACACGAAAGGCAGACCCAATTCCTGAGCCACCAAGGCACCTTGAGCAATGCCGCCTGTGGCAACACCCGCAATCACATCGGGCTTGCCGTAGTTTTGCATGATTTTTTCCACAAACTGCTGGCGGATGTAAGTACGCACGGCAGGATAAGAAAGCGTGACACGGTTGTCGCAATAAATAGGACTTTTCAGTCCAGATGCCCATGTAAACGGGGCTTTCGGACTGAGTTTCACGGCCCTAATCTGCAGCAAATGCTGAGCCAAAGTCAAGGCAGAATCTTCGTATTTCATGGTGTGAAAGTTTTGTCGAAATGAATTTGTTTATCTTTGTGGCTTGAAAACAACTTAAACTGGACTGCAAATGTACAAGATTTTTCAAGAAAACAAAGCACTGATTTTCCCAAAAATTGAGGGTGATTTATTGAAATTTGATGCAATGCCCCAAGAATCCGACAAATACGATGCCGAACTTTTGTGTGATTTTTTACCCGAATGGCTCAATGACCTTGACCCTGGCGACACTTTCATTCATGAAGTGGGCGAAAATGCAGTGGCCATAGCTTTGAAAGAGATCTTTAGGATGGCTCCAGCGGCAGGCGGCATCGTCGTCAAAGACGGCAAATTTGTCAGCATTGTGCGTAAAGGCATCCCCGACCTACCCAAAGGCCATATAGAAAAAAGTGAGACACCTGAAACTGCTGCTCTTCGCGAGGTGGAAGAAGAGACTGGGATTGGCAACTTGAAGATTATCAAAGCCTTGCCGATTACTTGGCATTGCTATTTGGAGCATGAAGAATGGGCATTGAAACCGACCTATTGGTACATTATGAGCACATCCGAAACCATACGACCCAAGCCACAAACCGATGAAGGTATTACCGAGATAAAACTCATTGGTAATGAGGATGTTGAGGATTTCTTGAAAAATACTTTCCGGTCCATCAGTGAAATATTAGGCGAAGATTTGCGTCATGTCGTGGCGAAATGATACTTTTGCAACCCGAAAAGAAACACGAGTCTACGAGACTTCGGGGCGCAAGTTTTTAATCCCTCCGGCCCACTTTCAAGGGGGAGTAGGTCACGCATCCCGAAGATTCGAAGTCAAAAAGAACAACCAATGAAATGAAAAGAATAGCCGTTTTCCCAGGTTCTTTCGACCCTATCACCTTAGGTCACCGTTCCATCGTATTGAGAGCCCTCCCCATGTTCGACGAGATTTATGTCGCCGTCGGTATCAATATGGAAAAACGTTCCACCTTTGAATTGAAAGACCGTATCGCCTGGTGTCAGGCCGTCTTCAAAGACTATCCACAGATTAAAGTGGAGAGTTACGAAGGCCTTACTGCCGATTTTTGCAAGAAAGTGGGTGCCAACACCATCATCCGCGGTCTGCGCTGTGGCAGCGACTTCGAATACGAAAACATGATCGGTCACGCCAACAAACGCCTACACCCCGAACTGGAGACCATTTTTTTGCTCACTGAAAGCGAGTTGGTGGGCGTTTCCTCGAGTGTTGTCCGCGACATTTATAAAAACGGTGGCGACACCTCCAAGTTTTTGCCCGCTGAGGTGAAGTTGCCCGAAAAGCAATAATTCCACCCTTTTCTCGTTTTCAGTGCATGAAACGAAGGATTATTACACTCTTTTTTTCGCTGCTTTTCCTCACGGTAAACGCTCAAAATGTGACAATTACCGGACGAAGCAACAAAACCAACACGTTGATGCGGCTCTTCTCTTATGAAGACCTCGTCAACGAGACTGGCATACTTCTCGACCAAAGCCAAACTGACGCTCAAGGCCATTTCATCCTTGAAGGCAACGTGAAACAGATTCTTCCTGCCCGCATTTACGTCGGCTTGGAATATGTCGACATTATCCTTACACCCAACGCCTCCTATGATATCGAGATTGTCGTACCTGAGAAAAAAGACGACGTATCCTATTTTGAAAAGGAGTTACCCACTATCCTGGTGAAACGCGCCACCGACAAAGGCATCTACCGCCAAATCATCTATTCAGAGGAAATCATCAACGGCTACATGATTGATCATTTCAACCAAATCTATCGTGGTCGGCAGGTACGTTATATTGATTCCATCCAAAATGCGATTAGCAGTGATGTGCCTGACATCCAGTCAAACTATGTAAAGAACCATAACCGCTACAAAATTGCTTCCATCAAACTGGGTATCAGCACAGATGGAGGCAAGAAAATCGTCAAAGACTATTTTGACGGACAGCCCGTGCTTTACACCCAAAGCGCCTATGTCGACCTATTCAAGGAACTATTTGACGGCTATTTCAATAGTACTGCATACGACAACCATTTGCTCAACGATGCCTTCATGGAGGGTCCTGCCGCTTTTAAGAAATACTTAGCCACAAATCCCCTCATGGCAAACAACCCACAGCTAGCAGAGCTCATCACCGTCTTCAATTTGCAGAAACTTTGCTATGGTGAACGTAGCACGAGCCGTTTGGCCAAAGACCACCTTAATTATATTAAGTCTCAATCGAAATATCCTGAGCACAAGACTATCATTAGCGATTTCTTTGTGAAATTCAATCGCCTTGCGCCTGGCACGGCTGCCACCGATTTCACCTTGAAAGACCATAACGGCAACGAAATGAGCCTTTCGGATTATAAAGATCGCTTGGTGTTGCTACAATTTGTTGATGGACAATCACCCGTCAGCGAACATCAATTCTCTGAATTAAGAGCCCTCCACAACCAATGGCAAGATACGGTGCAAATCCTCACCATAGCCACCCATGACAAGATGGCGCTTTACAAGCAGCAGTTTGAAGAGAAACACCAAGATTGGCCCCTCCTTGACCTCGGAGACAACATTCTCCTTTTGGAAGCCTACAATGTGCGTACTTTCCCAGAATACATCCTCATTACAAAAGGCAGCAAAATCGGTGAAGCACCCGCACCATCACCTGAGCGGTATTTGGAGGAAAGGGTGAGACGACTGTATGGAAAATAGGTGATTTTACAACATGTTAGCAATGCTGGAAGCGTTGTCTCCTATGCAAACGTAATCAACAGATTGGCCAAAAAATTCCATATCGCCGCCACTCCAATGGCAAAACATTTGCTCAAATAAAAGTGCCATTTGAGCTTCTCCGTCAGCAGATACAAAACCAGAGTATTGATTCCCAATCCGACCAAAGAAACCGCAAAGAACGTGAAATACTCCGTCCATGCTAGTGGGTTTTGGCTTTCATAGGTCCAATATTTGTTCAGAAAAAAGCATAGGGTGGACGCACGCGTAAAACCGATGGCATTGCTCACGAACTTATTGACTTTCAAGATTTCCTTGAAAAG
>JAEEGL010504104.1_pt1 | contig 11774 bp, 14 predicted proteins | sample 9134231 | NCBI WGS metagenome assembly JAEEGL01 (sample SAMN16246548, study PRJNA631951) | gut metagenome | biome: gut microbiome; feature: rumen; material: fiber-attached | host: Bos | place: Iran: Karaj | collected 2018-10
ATTTTCTGTGTTAGAATACTTTCCTGTTCCAGAATTAGGATTTCCATCTATTCCTTGAAAATTACTTTTAATTAACAAAGTAACATTTCCTTCTGAACTTTCAGTATCATCATTAGATGTATTATAATCAATTGTACTTGCGGAATTTTGCGCTTCTTTTAAACATGCTATTGTATCAAACTTACCTATTTTTGTTTCAGTGTTTATTATACTTAAAATTACATTCAATACTACTGGTAATAAAAAAATTATTGTTGCTGCTAAAAACTTATTAGTTAATGCACTCATATTCTTTTTATCATCAGGAGCTGTTAACATTTTAGTTAATTGTAAAGCAGCCATAACTAATAATAGTATTGGAACAACTATTTGAAGAATAGTAAATACTGAATTATAAATTGAAAGTATTTTTACTGTTCCATAATCAGAACAACATGTTCCGAGAGTTTGATTACAGCTTGCTAAGATATTTATATAATTCATAATATCACCTATTCAGCTGGGGCTTTTTTTAATTTAAACATAAAGCTTTTTTCAGTAAAATATTTTTGTTCATTATAAATTGTATATGGATTAAATGGTACATAAGCTACCAAATATCCTTCTTTTATATAAAATGCATAATCATTAATTGATATTTCTTCCATAGTTCTAAGACGTAGATATCTATCAAAGTCTACTTCTTGTTCTACTAAGAATTTTCCTAATTCATCTTGATAATACTTATATAGTTGTTGCCTAACTTTTTTATTAATTTCAGATTCATCTAAAGAATAATAATTAATTAAATATTTATCATCTAATAAAGACTCTTCTTCTATATTAATATTATATGATCTAAACTTTACTATATAATTTTCTTCATCAAATATCTTTATCACTAAAGATAGAATTATTCCATTAAGATCATAATTATATTTTATTTTAACTTTTGGATTATCAATATATTCTTTTGTATATGAATAGATATTATCATTAATCTTTTGTAAATCTTTGTTTTTAGTATTCAAATAAGGAATATATTGGTGTGCTTTATTACTTTGATATTTTGTATATACTACATTTTTAGAGTTATCTTCTTTAAAAGTAATATGTTTATTATTAACAAGTTTATTAATACCATAAAAAGTAATTAATCCAATAAAAATGATTGTTAAGACAGTTAAAAATCTAATAGTTTTATCATCTATCTTTTTATAATTATCATTTTTTCTTAATATGTCATAATTAAACTTATCAAACATATAAACTCCTATTATCCTTCTATTTTTCTTGAAACAGCTATTCCGTCTCCTACATCATCTAAGAATTCTGTATTATATCTCTTATTATTTCTTAAGAATTCACGATACTCTTTTACTTTTCTAACTAGTCCTCTTAGATTTCTACTTTTTATTTCTGATTCATCTTTATCTACATAACCATGAAATTTCATATTATCTGTTATTATTGTTCCATTATCATTTAATCTACTTTGAAATTTTTCAAAAAACTCAGTATTTTTAGATTTAGCAGCATCTATAAAAATACAATCAAATTTTTCTTCTAACGAAACATCTAAAGCATCTTTAAATATTAGAGTTATTTTATCTTCTAATTCTAATTTCTTTACATTTTTAACAGCTTCCATATATCTTTCTTTATCTCTTTCTATAGATGTTATATGAATATCATCTTTAGTAAGAGCCATCATTATAGCAGAAAAACCTATCGCTGTACCTATTTCTAATACAGAATGTATATCATTTTTTTCAATATAATTAGTTAAATAAATTATTCCTTCTTGTTGCATAATTGGAATGTTATTTTCTTTGGCATAATCCATTATTTCTAAAATTAAATCTCTATATTTTTCTACCATAGCCAGTCACCACTTTCTTTTAATCTAGCTATTGTTCTATCATGTTCATTTTGTGTTTTTGAATAATATATCTTTCTATGTTTATCGGCAACAAAGAAATAATAGTCATTTTTTGTTGGATTTAGAGCTGCTTCTATAGCTTCTAATTGAGGATTACATATTGGTCCAACAGGCATTTTTCCTCCCATTAGAGCACTTCTAGTATTATAATTGTTAGTTTGAGCAAACTCTTCAGATGTTACTTTATCTTTTAATGATCTTTGTAAACCATAGTATGTAGTAACATCACTTCCTAAATTCATATTAGCAGCTAATCTATTTTCAAAAATACCAACTATCATTTTTTTATTAGTTAGATTAGTTCCTTCAACTTCAGCAATAGAAGCCATAGTTATATAATAATGAGTATTACTAGATATTTTATCTTTATATTTTTCTAACTTCTTTCCTTCTTCATCTAACATAGTTTCAATTATTGTTTCAACAGATACTTGTTTATTTGTAAAGTAATAAGTATCTGGAGCTAAATATCCTTCTAATGGATAATAGATTCTTTCATCTAAAACATTACTAGGTAAAAACCAATATTTTGTAACTAAAGTTTGAATATAAGTTCTATCTTTCATTTTTAATAGAATATCATCATAATAATTATCAGTATTATCAGCTATTAATTTAGCATAAGTAGTTATTCTTTCACCTTCAGGGAATGTTATCTGTACTTCTCCCATACTTCTAGCGTTTTCTAATTCTTCTATTATTTCATTCAAATTCATTGTTTTATCTAGAGTATATGTAGCTGCTTTTAAAGACTTATGAGGATTTATTTTCATCTCAAGTAAAAATAACCATTCACTTCTTATTAACTTTTTTTCTTTTAGAGTAATAGCTATTTGTTTAACTGTTGTACCTCTTTCTATTTTTACTTCAATAGGTGTATTATCATTTTTATCCATTGGAGATATTAAATAACCATAAAATACTCCTGTCATTACTAGGAGTATTGTTATAGCGATAATTATTTTAATAGGTTTTTTTAGTTTCTTTTTCATGTTGTCTCCCCTTTATATTATTCTTCATTAAGGATTGAATTTATTTTATCATCTATCATTTCTAATTCTTCATCATTTACAGCATAATAGTTTTCATCATCATATCTTAAGGCATACATATTTAAGTTACCTTCTTCATCTGATTCATTATCAGTATAGACAATGTAAAAATTATTATTCTCTTCACTTTGGAAATTTAAAAGAAGTTCATATTCTTTTGGATTACCATCATCATCTAATAAAGTAATTGTATCTAATTCTTCATCTTCGTCTTCATCTTCAGATTCTTCAGAAGATTCTGCTTCAATTAATTCATCTAAAACTTTATCAATTTTATCCCATTCTTCATCAGATTCGATTGGATTTAATGATTCATTATCTTCTTCAATGTAAGAACCATATATATTTAATTCTCCATCTTCATCTTTTTCATTATCAGTATATAGAAAATAATGTCTTGATGATTCTTCATCTTCAAAATCAGCTATTAAATCATATTCTAATTCTTCCCCATTTACTTCTATTTTAATCTTTCCATCTTTCATTTTATTCACCCTTTTTATTCTTTATTTCTTCTTCTATTGAACCTAGAATAGTTTCAATTACTTTCCATTCTTTTTCTGTTTTAATTTCCTCCAATTTAGAATGTGGATCTTTTGGATCATATATAGAAGCATATACTTCTACATTCCCATTAGAATCTAATGTATTATCAGTATAAACAATGTAACTTTTTTTAGTTTCTTCATTATCAAAAGTGAATAATACATCATATGTTTTTTCTATTCCTTCTGGATCTATAATTGTGAATGAATTCTTATTCATATTATTTTTCCTTTCTATCTAAAAAATCTTGTAAGATAATTTGAGCTGCGACTTGGTCAACTACTTTCTTACGATTTTTTCTTTTGACATTTCCTTCAATTAATATATTTGTGGCTATTGTGGTAGTTAATCTTTCATCTTGTAGGTATATTGGTATATTAACTTTCTTTTCTAAGTCTTCTTTAAACTTAATACTAAGTTCTCCTTTAGGCCCAATTGTATTATTCATATTCTTAGGGAAACCTAATACGATAGCATCTATTTCTTCTTCGTTGACAATCTCTTTTACTACATTCAAAAGATGAACATATTCTTCATTATGTCGTATAGTTTTATAAGTACTAGCAATTGTACCAGTCTTATCAGAAATAGACACACCTAGAGTTCTTGACCCTAAATCTAATCCAAGGTATCTCATTTATTACTTTTATAAAAATTTTCAAGAAGAATCTCTACTATCTTAGCACGATCTATTTCTTGAATCTTTTTACGTGCTCCATTATAACTAGAAATATAACCTGGATCACCACTAATTAGATAACCTACTATTTGATTAGTTGCGTTATATCCTCTTTCTTCTAAGGAATTATATACTTCATTAAGTATATCTCCTGCTTGCTTTGCACTAAGTTCTTCAATACTAAATAAAGATGTATTTTCATTATCCATACTTAACCACCTCAGTTATATATTAATTTTATCAAATATCACTTTATTTGACAACATTAAGCTGTTATTACAAAAGCCAGATAAATACAAAATAGTATAAATAATACTGAAATTATTTTTCCATTTACTTTTTCGAATGATGTTGATTTTCCTTCGATTCCTAAACCCATTGTACAAATCATTCCTCCAATTAATCCTCCAATATGAGCAAAATTATCTATTCCTGGAGTTGAAAAACCTATCAATAAGTTTATGATTACTAATGGAATTAGTTGAGTTTTAACATAGTTACCTAAATACACTCTATAATGATATCCAAAATATATTAATGAGCCCATAAGTCCAAAGATTGCTCCTGAAGCTCCGACTGATGGATAATTAGAAAACATCATAGAGAATAAACTTCCAGTTATTCCTGAGAAGAGATAAACAATTGAATATTTAAATTTTCCAATAAAGCTTTCTAACTGAGATCCAATTATATATAGAGCATAACAGTTAAATGCTAAATGTAAAACACTTCCATGTAAGAACATTCCTGTAACTAAACGATAATACTCTCCACTTCTAACTAGTGGTCCATAGACGCAATATTTATTAACTACAGCATTATACTGTCCAAGTATTATAGAAACAAGAAATATTAATATATTAATAGTAATTAAACTAATAGTAATATAAGGTACTTTTGATTTAAATATATTATCTACTTTTTTAGCATCTTCTTCATTATGCTTATTTATATCATTAGTAATCTTAACAAATAATTCCATTCCTTTTTCATTAAATTTTAACTTTTTAGAAATATCAGGGAATGTTTCTTTTATTATTCCATTTTTAGTTAAATCAGCTTCATCATCAATCTTGATACATAAAGAACTATGATTGTTACTTAATAAATCTTTTGAAACATTATCTCCTAAATCTAAAAATATACTAAGTACATTAACATTTAATGATAATGTTTTTCTTTTAATCTTTCTAACAATTCTTTCTGTTTTGAATTTATCAAAATCAAATTGTTCATTATTATGAATATAACCTGATACAATACGAATTACTTTATAGTCTTCTTCCATGTTTTCAAGCCATATTTCATCTTCAACACCTTGTAAAATTATAGGATTATAATTTTTCTCAGTAATAAAATAATGAAGTAACTTCATAACTATAATATTTTTACTATCCAATTTAACTTCTTGATTCATATTATAATCCTCCTTGACTAGGTATATTATATAATATTTCATAGAATATTTAAAGTAATATTAAAGAAAAATAAGTCATTTAACATATGACTTATTAATCTAATTTCTTAATATAATCAATTAACTTTTCTAAATTAGAATTACTAATAGTTTCCATTTTATCTTCTAATATGAATTCTTCTATATTTAATTTAGATATTTTTTCTTTAGCAGCTTTTTGAGTACAATTCTCATAAGAAATAATTGCTTCTTTTAATGCATTCTTTATTTTCATATTACGATAGAAGAATAATTGTCTAATAATATATTTATTCTTATCTTTTATTTTATCTAATTTAAGAGGACTTAATTTAATAATTCCACTTAATGTTTTAGGTGATGGTTCAAAAGATGATGGTTCTATATCTTCTAACTTTTCTACATTGAAGAATGAATTAGTTAAAAGAGATAATTTATTATTAGATTTATTCATTACTTCTTCAATATAATTTGATCCCATTATCATAGTTAGAGTTTTAAATTTACATTTAATAATCTTATTAATAAATGGTTCAATTATTGAATACGGAAGAGATGTTACTATTTTGTCACAATCAGGTATATAGGTATCTAGTACATTACCATGAATTATTTCCAAATTAGAATGCTTTTTCTTTAATTCTAAAAGATATGGTATTAATCTTTCATCCTTTTCAATTACTGTTACTTTTTTAGCTTTATCAAGCAATAATTTAGTAATATTACCTTTACCTGGTCCTATTTCAATTACTTCATCATCTTTATTAATCATGGCATAATTAACAAAGTCATTAATTATTTTTTCATCTATTAAAAAATGTTGATCTAAATAATCAGTATCATTTTCAAACATATTATCACCTATTATTAATTATTTAAAAGTTCTTCTATTTTTTCTTTTGATCCACCATATCCTTCAACTACTTCAATAAAATTATTCCACACTTTATTAGTTTTAATTATTTTTTGAGATAGCGAATATCCTTCTTTTAAAGATTTAACTTTATTTGTCAACAATAAGAAAATTGCTGAATTAATACATACTGTATAGTTTTGAGATTCAGTTCCTTCTCCTTTTAATATTTTAAGAGAAGCTATAACATTTTCTTTCTTATCTTTTTTCTCTTGTATCTCCTTTAAAGCAAAATTGTTTGGTAGTTTAATAGTTTCTTGAATATCAGCTGAAATTGTTTGTTCAACATGATTATCTTTTATTCTTGCTAGATTAGCATGTCCTACAGGTAATAATTCATCAAGATGATGAACTCCATCATATGTTGATGAATAGATAAGAGCATTCTTGATTCCAAATTTATTTAAAACTTCTGCAGATAGTTTTACATTTGGATGAGAAAGCCCATAAGCAAGTGAATCTATTTTTACAGGAAAACTTAATCCCGCTAAAGCAAAACTCATAGCATGTGGTGCATAAAATACTCCATCATAAACTTTAGCAAACTTTGGAGTGGTATTTTCTATTGAAAAAAATCCAATATTATTTTTATTCATTATTTCTTCTTTTTTAGCAAATGGAGTATCTAGATTAATACCACATATTTCTAAAAAATCAGATGATCCTGTTTTTGATGAAGTAGAATGAGAGCATGCTTTTGCGATATGAGCTCCACAAGATGCAGCTACAAAACATGAAATTGAAGTGATGTTTATAGTTTTAAATCCTTTTTTACCACTTGATGCGACACCTACAATAGTTTCATTATTATTAATCTTAATCTTTAATTTCTCTTTTGTAAGAGTATCATCCATATCTAGTGATGCTTTTAATAAACCACTTACTTCATTTATAGTTGGTCCCTTAATCATTACTCCATTTAATAACATTGTTAATAAACTAATTCTTTTTTGAACATCTTTTTCATTTAAAATAGTCTTCATCGCAAGTTCTGTTTCATACTCATCTAATGAATAGCCTACATTTAACTTATATAATGATTCATAAGGTTCATTATAATTTTTTGTTTTTAATAATTCCATATTATCCCTCCCATTTTTCTAAAATAGTAATTACTTCTTTTAAAGATTTTACACTGGCTATACATTTTGATAATAATTCATCATTAATCATTTCTATATCTTTAACATGTATTACATTTAAGTCTAAACTTATAGCAGATTTTAAACCTACACTACTATCTTCTAATACTATTATTTGTTCTTTATCAATTAAAGATTCTTTTATAGCAAATTGATATAATTCATCACTAGGTTTTGGTTTAGATACTTTTTCTCTTGTAATTATACTATTAAAATCATTTAGATTAATTTTAGTTTTAGAAAGTAATTTTTTTACTAATAAATAACTATTAGAAGTTACTATTCCGATATAATAGTCATTTCTTTTTAAATAATCTATCAATTCAAAGAATCCTTCTTTGACATTTATTTCATTATTATCAATATATTCTTCTCTATATTTTAATAATCCATCCCAAAAATATTCTTCATTAAACTTATCATTATACTTTTCTTTTAATATATCTGTTATTTGATTTTTTGTTTTCCCTAATAGATTATTAATATAATAATTTTCTGTCATATCAAGATTTATTTTTTTACTATAATCAACCATTAATTTACAATATAATTTTTCTGTATCTAGAATTAAACCATCTAAATCAAAAAATACAGCTTTATGATACTTCGAAGAATTCATTTTCAGTACACCCCTTATCAAACATAACTGGAAAATTTGTATTTAATTCATTCCAATCTTTTTCTTCTAAAGAAAAATTATATGTATCCAATATTTCATCTATATGATCAATATTATTACTTTTAAAAATAATATGAACATTAGGTTGTTCTATTAACCATCGTATAGCTATTTGAACATTACTTTTATTATATTTTTTAGCTATATCATCTAACATTTTATATGTACCACTTTTATAAAACTTATCTTTTACTCCTGGATATGATAAAGTTATTGGTCTCCATGCAATGAATTTAATATTATTATTTGTACAATAATCAATTATTTTTTTCTTTTGAGATTCTCTACATACTAAATTATATTGATTTTGTACTGCATATATTTTTTTATTTAAATATTTATTAAATTCTTCAATAGTTTTTATTCCTACATTAGATAATCCAACTTCTTTTATTAATCCTTTGTCTAATAAATAATTAAGTGCATCACAAGTTTCTTTAATCTCTATATTAGGATTTTGTTTATGAACATAATATAGATCTATATAATCAATTTCTAATCTTTTTAAAGACTCTTCACATGATTTAATTAAATCATTATATTTTAAATTCCATTCTCTAACTTTTGTTGCGATAAAAATATCATCTCTATTAACACGTTTAAGTGCTTTTCCAACAATTTCTTCACTCTTTCCTCCAGAATAACTTTCTGAAGTGTCAATATGAGTAATACCTTTTTCTATAGCATAAACAATTGCTTTAATATCTTTTTCATCATCATTATCCGGATTAGCAACTACATCTCCTCCAATTTTCCATGTACCTAATCCTATCTTTGGAAATACATAATTATTCTTATTCATACTATCCTCCAAATATTGATATTATAATATCAAATTATATATTCTAAATCAATAAATTGTATTATGAAAATTTACATATTTATACTATTTATGATAGAATTAAATTGGTCTTAAAAGGAGAATTAATATGAAGGTTGATTACGATATAGCACTTGAATTGTTAAAGTATAATTTAAATGAAAATATAGAAGGTTCATTAAAAAGAGATGATATTAATTGGATTAATATATTAGGTTATTTGTCTTATCATAGAGTTATAGGATTAGTATATAGTAAGATTAATAATATTAATGTTAGATTATTAGATTATCCTGTATTCTTTTCTTCATATATGATTTATGAAGCACAAAGAATTAGAACTATTGAACAACAAAAAAATGTAAGTATTATTAGTGATGAATTAAATAAAAATGATATTAAACATGTCTTCTTAAAAGGAACAATTCTTAATAGTATTCTATTCGAATATGGGACTCGTGCTTCTAATGATATAGATATATTAATTAATAAAAAAGATATTAATAAAGTAAGAAGTATTTTGAATAATATAGGTTTTATTCAAGGAAAATATGATTATAAAAATAATAAAATAATTGAATATAGTAATGATGAAATAAATAATTTTGAAAATAATATTGGTGAAACTGCTCCTTTTGTTAAAATAAGTAATAATCCAGCTATAAAAACTATTGATGTTGATGTTAATTTTTCATTAGATTGGAAACCTGAATATAACGAAGAAACAATTAATAATTTTTTAGATAAAAGAATACTCGTTAATAATAAAGAAACTGGTAGTAAAATATATTCTCTTTCTAATGAAAATAATTTTATAGAATTATGTATGCATTTTTATAAAGATGCTGCTTTAATTGATTTAGTTAAAAAAAGAAAAGTAATCGATTTATATAAAATAATAGATATATATTACTTTATTATGAAATACTTTGAAGAAATAAACTTAGAAGAGGTATGTTCTATAATTAAAAATAATAATATAGATAATGAAATATTCTTTACATTAAAATATATTAATACTTTATTTGTAGATTCATATACAGATAAAATAAAACAATTAATTGAAAATCTAGACTATGATGAAAATATAGTTAATACAATATTTGATCAATATGATAATAGTATTAAAATGTATACTAAAGATTCTATTAAAGATAGAATATTTACTTATGATTTAATTAAAATGTATGAGGGAGATTAATATGATTAATGAATTAATAAAAGAGATAGATAATTCTTTAGGTGAAATTCTTACTACACAAACATTACATAATAATAGTTTAACTACTATTATTAATTGCTATTCAAATTTATGTTTAAATGAAGTAAATAATTTTTCTAAAGTTTTTAATTCACTCTTTTCTTCAGATAAAGATAATAATATTTTAATTGTAAATCTTATTGAAAATGATATTTTATTTGATAAGGCTTTAAATCTTATAAATAGTAATGAATTATATACAGATACTTCTGCTATAAAAGAATTTAATAAAGCTACCATAACTACTTCTGAAATAAAATCTGATAAAAATAATGATTATTATATAATGAGATGCTATGACTATTTTATTTATGTCTTTGATAAATTAAATAAAAAATGTTATATGATTATCAAAAAAAATAAAAAAGCTATTACTATGGTTAACATTCTATTACTAACTCCATATTTAATGTATGGTGAATTATTTGCTGTACATGGTGGTTTAGTAAATAATAAAGATTCTAATATTTTAATTAATAACGATAGTTTAGGTGGAAAGACTACTTTTGCAATATTATTTGCTTCTAAAGGATGGAATATTATTACAGAAGAAACTACATATATTACGAAAGATGGTTCTTTGTTACCTTATAATATTAGAAATTATTTTAATATAAGATTAGGAACATATTTAGCTTTTGAAGATTTCTTTGTTAATAAGAATATTATTAATGATGAGTTTTTGAAAATGAAAGATAAAACTGAAAAAGAAAGATTTGATTATGGAAAAAGTTCTCAATTCTCAATTGATTTTAATGATTTAGGAACTATCTTAGATAATAAAGAGAAGATGAATATTACTCATTCTCTTAAAGTATCAATAAGTAAAGAACAAACATTTTCTATGAAAGAATGTAATCCAGTTGAAAGTGTTAATTCTTTTTTGAAATTAAGTTTATCTCCTACTGTTTTATTATTTCAAGAGTTATTAAACTATACAATAACTGATCAAGATGAGAGAAGAAATAAACTAATAAAGATATTTTCTAATACTAAAAGTTATATTATTAATTCTGGTTTCGATTATATCGATAATTATGAAACTATAATTAACACAATAAAAAGGTAGTAATTAATTACTACCTTGTTTTAGTTTTTTTTTCTGTTTCTTTGTTGTCAAAATTAAATATATCTTTATCTAGATTATCAGTATAATCTGTTACTCCATTTTTTAGATTATATTTTTCTATTTGACTTTTTACTAATTCATAATCATTTCTATAATCTAAACCAATAGCTTGTTTTACTCTACATAATGTTTCAGCACATACTTTTCTTGCTTTATCACTACCTTCAAATAAAACTTTATATACTTCTGGAATATTC
>JAEEGL010788458.1_pt1 | contig 11774 bp, 10 predicted proteins | sample 9134231 | NCBI WGS metagenome assembly JAEEGL01 (sample SAMN16246548, study PRJNA631951) | gut metagenome | biome: gut microbiome; feature: rumen; material: fiber-attached | host: Bos | place: Iran: Karaj | collected 2018-10
ATAAAAACTCCTCTCATATAGACGTTTATGGATCTTAATTAATATCTTAACCCATAAACTATTCATCCTTTCCATTTTTGATATTGTCGCTCATTATTTTAGTGAGCCATGAACTACGCGAAATTGGATATGCAATTTTAGTTTTCTTTGCCATTGTTACTGCACTTAATATAGCAAGGATACTACTGCAAATAGTGGTTGCTGCAGAAATCCACTCTTTTGAAACTTCTTTTCGTGTAGAAGCTCCAGATAGAATAGCTGGAGAAAGCATATTTGCTTTTGACAGTAACTGTTCACGTTCAGATTCGCTGTACTTTTCTGGATGATCTACAAGGATCTCCAAGAGTGTACGAAGCATTTCGGTATCTTCCGGCGATTGAGCCATCTCTGCGTCAAGAACGCTCCTCATGGCAATATACTGTGTTTTGGTAAGGTCGTATCGCCCACCTTCAATATTATTGATTGTTTGACGAGTAACGCCTATTTTTTCACCAAATTCTTTCGCTGTCCATCCTACTGTTCTGCGAATTAAAAGAAGATGTTTTTGCATTCGTATTACTTCTTTCATACGCTTTGTTTCATCCATTCATTCACCTCCTCTCAATGCCATTATAAACCTATGGAAAGAATTTTGTCAAGGGTTTTGGCGCAAATCACGCAAAATTGTCATTTTTACCAAACAGCAGTACAATATATAGTGCACTTTAGCTCATCAAATAGCGATGCCGCCTGTAATTGGCGGCTCACTCATTTTCTATGCTGTTAGGGTCTCAGGTGGGAATCCAGGATAATCAGCTACACTTTCAAATACCAAATTGGACAGAGCATTCTCGGTTATAATACTAGGATCCCCGTTAGGTCTTCACCATTCTTGTATATGCTCCTTATCCAGTATAAGTGGATGGTATACATATTTACAATTTTTTTAATAATATCTGTTTTATTATATTTCTAACGAACGCAGGTATGTTATTAGTCTGGTCATTGTTTCTTCAAATCTTGTGTTGATTTCACATTCCCACAGTATAACTATATTCCAGCCAGCTGTTTTTAATTTTTCCTGATTAATGCAATCATTTAAGATGTTTTTTGAAAATTTCGATTTCCAGAAATCTGTTCTTGATTTTGGAGTTGTGGCGTCTTTACACCCAGGATGTCTGTGCCAAAAACAGCCATGAATAAATATGGCCGTATGATATTTAGGAAGTACAATGTCTGGTTTCCCAGGTAGACGCTTATCATTCTTTCTGTATCTGAATCCTTCCTTAAATAAATACTTTCTTACCATTATCTCAATCGAAGTATCTTTTCCTTTGATTCGAGACATATTCCAACTGCGTTTTTCACGTGACAAATTGTCCATGCGTTTTCACACCTTATGCATTATTATCATTTCTGATATGTTGTTCGATTAACGATATGAGCTTATCAATATCATCATCGTTCCTTCGTCCCCAGTTATTAATTAGATATTTCGTATCGATAAGTATTGCAGCAATTTGTCGATTTAACGATTCTGTATTTTCTTTTTCAGAAAACCATTTTGCTGTACCGATTCCAACAAAAACGAGATTATCACAAAAACAATTCTTATGGATGTTAGTGTCTTTTGAGTAGGGTAAAACAAACGCACTATATACTGCATCGTACTGGCTGTTACTGATTCTTTTTATATATTCTCCATATGTAATCTGTTTCTGAATACTTGTTGTTTCAGGGAGATCATTGGAATTAAATGTTGTTCCATACCTATAGTATTTCGCGTCTATTATGTAGACTGTCTTTTTACCTGTATCAGGGTCAATTCTGACAATAACAGTATCGGGGCGAAGTTTTGACGACGGTATTGATTCTGATTCTAATTCCAGTTTCCATTCGGCTTGTGGATAGAATTCTTTAATGTTCTCCACTTTTGAAAACATTGAATCCACCATTTTCTCAAAGACATAATCGTAGGAATCTACGCCATATATCATTTCATTTGTGTTAACTATATCATCATCGAGGCCTACAATAATGCTTTTCATATTTTGCAGACGGTTTTTCTTATAATCGTCAAATGTGTGTGCTAGTTCATAATTAACTGCGGTCTGGTATCTTTTGCGATTAAAAAGCCTGTTGTAGTCTATTCCGTTCGAATCAAATGTTACACCATACAACCAGCCAATAGAGTCAACTGCTTTCTGTACGCAAAAGAAATAAATCTCAGTAAGAAGATTATCCTTCTGGCTTTTTCTTTCGGAAATGAAATCTTTATAAATCAAATTTCCATTTGAAATGACAGGCGCAGAATGCATTGTTCGTTTCCAATTTATTCTGCCCTTGATTCCAGGTTCATACGTTTTTTCACGGTTCTCATATCTTCCGTAAGTAAGATAATCATTTATTATCCATAGAAAAGCACCGAGAGGAAAGGCATTCTCTTTTTTGTGACTGGTATAATATGAAGAAGCATCACTTGTTTTGGTTTTGGCTAGTGATATTGTTCTTAATATGGCAAGAATATCCCGACGTAAATCATTGTCATTTGTAGATAGATGATAAGTTTCAGGATAATAGAATTCAATCTGATTTTTGAAAACTTTAATGCCGATAAATTGATTATCAATTTTACCGCTTGCTGGAAATAAAGATAGATTATTGATACTCATAGTTTTTAACTCAAAAAGTAATATTTCTAAATACAGATAACGGTTTATTGTCTTCTTCAGGACTTACAAATGCCTCAATCAACTGTTCAAGGGTTTGATACTTTTCCGTATCGAACCATTCTTCACGCCCGATTTTGCTCACATCGTTCCATATATATTCAAGTACCTTATAAGCAAATTGTTTTGCTTCTTTTTGAATAACGGTTATATCCTGTGCATATTCAGTAAAAGCCTGTTTGGTAAGGCATTCTTGAGTAACAAAGTATTTACCAAGACGCTTATCTTCATTCGTCTGGTTGTGAATTTTGTGTTTCATTATCTCGTCATTGATTTTTGTGAGGAATCTTGCCCAAGTAACGTCAGTACCTGGTACATACCAATTTTTGTATGAATGGGAGACATCCTTATTAATATCATTGCTAATCTGTTCAAAATTCCATCGGCGCTTAAATGCAGTGTCCAGTGTAAAGACATTCTGATCGCTTGAGTTCATTGTTGCAAGAATTGTAAGATTACTTGGTATAAAAATCCCATTATGCAGTCTTTGACGTATTTGAGCATTAGATATCTTTTCTATGAGATATTTTTGCATATTCGGGTTGCTGACAGGATATTCGCTTGAACTGTAATCATGCCTGTCCTTATCACGAATACGATCTAGCAACTGAAACATGTCTCCGAAGATAGCAGCAGCATTACCACGGTTTATTTCCTCAATGATTAAATAAACCATATCATTTGTATTATATGCTTTTAATAAAGCAAGTGAAAGAGAACCGGGGTTGAATATGTATTTTACTACATCCTGTCCGTTTTGATCAGTTTCTATTGTTGGCAGTATCTGGCCGATAAAATCGACGTTAGAATATTCAGGATGAAAAGTTACTCTAACAACATTCTCTTTTTTTACACCAGCTGATTTTAATATATCTGATACATAACGACTTTTGCCACAACCAGGCGCACCATAAAATATCTTGTTCTCGCCACCAACTGCAACATCAGCATTGTTAAATACATTTTTTTCTATATCACTTGTCTGAGGGGAATCATCTTTTCTATAGAATCTGACACCATATTCATTTTCATTAACGGATCGGTATATATTTTTTCCTTTCGTGAGCTCAGTTTGATAAGATGCGTTTAATCCGGCTTTTGCAATTATTTCACTTTTCGAATAATTGTCAACTAGATACTTTCCATATTTAAATGCAAACATATGTATGGATGAAACCTGGCGATCTTTTTTTGCATTAGTATACATTTCTTTTAGAATAGCACTTAATTCATCTATAGTGTATTGGTGATCATCCACTGTATTAATTATAACAGTTTCTTTGTCTGATTTTGTATTTTGTATAATTCTGTTGATCTCAGCTTCAATGTCGGCATATAAATCATCATGCTGGACAAGATAATACACCAAAGTACCAAGATAAGTAGACGAAGCATCAGGAACAGCAAGCTTTTTTAATATACATGAACCAAAAATATCCTTACAAGAACGGATCCTTACAATGCCATCCGGACTATTCAAAAGAGCTTTCCCGGGTCTGGAATCGTTCCCACCAGCAATAAATTTAATCATTCTCTGCTTATCTTCATCATTTTCAAAAAGGGAAGAAAACTGAGGTGTATTATAATTACCTGCATTTAAATCACGGGTTAAATTCTGATTGCTTCTTATTTTTTCATCGAAAAATTTGCAATAAGGATACAATGCCATTGCATACTTTCTACATAAAACCGCTAAATAGAACCAGTGATTTGAAAAAAACACATAGTTGTTATCAAGTTGGACCATAGACGTAGCGTTATATATTTTTGCTGATTTCTCTTCTTTCTCAAATACAGCCTGAATGCGTTTTCGTGTTTGTTGTGTGAGGACTATCTCTGGAACATTGGCATCAATAGGTAATGGCTGAATAATACTGCTTGTGAGATCTTGAAACATATTTAACCTCCCATTTTATCGCATTTATTTTAATGGCATTTTTTCCATAGCTTCAATCATCTTTTGTGCAACTGCCCTGACAACAGGAACAGCAACAGAGTTGCCAAACTGCTTATATGCCTGAGTATCAGAAACAGGAATAATGAATTTTTCAGGAAAACCTTGAAGGCGTGAACACTCTCTTGGAGTTAGTTTTCTAGGATTTCTGCCTTCTTGTTCAATAAGTATTTCACTTCCATCTTTATAATATCTGGCACTTAATGTACTGGCATATTCGGATTTGTTGTTGAATAAAGAATATCCAAACCCGTTCCCCTTATTCTTATGCTCTATTTTCCTGCGCTTATGACCTTCCCAAAGAGTATCACTAATAGTATACTTCTCATCAACATCATTTTCGAGAATATCTCCAAGGCATGTTGTAGTGTGGGTAGGTTCTGGGAAAATAAAAGTAAAATCTGAAGGTAAATCGAAATAGTTTTTATCAAAACCAACAATATAGATTCGCTCTCTGTTTTGAGGCACACCGAAATCTCTAGCACGTAAGATTTCATATTTTACATAATAGCTTAAATCATCAAGATGTTTAAGAATTACTTGAAGTGTTCGTCCGTGGTCATGACCTTTCAACTGCTTTACATTTTCTAAAAGAAAAGCTTTCGGCCTTTTTTCTTTTAAAATACGTTCAATTTCAAAGAACAATGTTCCTCTTGTATCAGCAAAACCTTTTTTAAGTCCAGCTTGTGAAAAAGGCTGGCATGGAAATCCGCCGAGAAGAATGTCAAAGTCAGGTATTTCAGAAGCGTTAATTTTTGTAATATCGCCATTTGGTTCCTCACCAAAGTTGACACGATATGTTTTCTGTGCAAATTTGTCCCATTCAGAAGAGAAAACGCATTGTCCTCCCAATTCCTGAAATGGGATTCTTATTCCGCCAATTCCAGCGAAAAGATCTATAAAACGGAATTTGTTTTCATTATCATGTGTAGAAAATGGAATCTCATTTGCAAAACTCATAATCCCGTTATACTCTAGAGCAGATGGAGTAGACTCGTTGTTCTCCCAACGGCGAAGAGTACGATCTCCGTTCTTTCCCATACCTAAGGCATCTGCAAAATCCTTCTGCGTTAAACCAAGTTTTTTCCTTTTTTCTTTAATTATCTCGCCAACATTCATTGAACAATATACTCCTTTTCACAAAAGCATTACAGCTTAGGTCATACTGTCCTCATTTTAACACATTTTGTGATTGCTGTCAATAGCCCCAACATTAATTATGCGAATATATCGTTAGAATACAGGCTCTGTTCACATTATATGTTGAAAATCAAACCACTGGCCAATATCTTTTATGTTTCCATATATATATTATTATAGTGGCTGCTACGCACATTTCATTCAAATTCGATGAAATTGCCAGCGATTATACTTAAGGAGGTTTTCAAATGAAAGGTAAAAAAGAATGCATTATATGTAGATGTGTCTTACAGACATATGAACACACAAAGGCTGAGAATAATTGGATTTGTAATTACTGTGTTAAGGAAAAAACTGTTGAATGTGTTCACTGCGGTGAGAAACTATGGGGGAACAATGTAGTTACTGACGGTAACACATTTCTATGTTTAAACTGCTATGGCAGACATTATCGCAGATGTATAGGTTGTGGATTAATACTACATGTTCATGATATACTATGGAACAATGAACAGTCATATTGTATTTCCTGTTTCGAGCAGCTCGGAGTCGAAGTATAGAAATATTGCGATTACCGTAAGCTCGAACTGAGATAGCAGTCTATATTATTCCATTCTTCAATCATATGTTTTATTATTGCCCTCCCCGTATGGGGAGGCCATCTTTATATCTTGGCGAATTTTCTGAATAACTTCAGCAGTTCATTCCAATATGGCGGATATTCATTACTGCCGTAATATGTACGCTTACGATTGTTTGTGAGCTTCACTTTCAATCTCCACTGTGTACCATCCGTAATATCCATATCGACATATTCCTTTTTCCATTCATTAAGGTACAACGGTCCATATAGAGTATTTACGATTTTATTCCACTTAGCGGCAGTTATCTCCATTTCCGCAGGTATTTCGCTATATCTTATCTGATCGACATTTACAACAGCACCTTTATCGTTCCTTTTGATGATAATATGCGTATAAAAAGGGGAATATCCTCCTATATAAAGTTCAATAGAAGTAACAATATCCCTGATATCTTCAACAGTCTCTTTCTTCTTTGAAATAACGATAGGTGGCTTGCCGAAGTCCTTTTTGCAGTCACTGCATCTTCGTGTCGGATTGGTACTGTAAACATGACCGTTGATCTCAACGCCACTGATGCAGCAACCACCAAGTTCCCATTTCCCAAAATCAAGCTTTCTCTGCATTCTATCACTGAAAGCTGGATATCCGTAAATATATCGGGAAGTGTTAATACTACCACAATATGGGCACTTGATCTGAGCACGCTTGTTTTTGACGATATAATCCAGGTTATATGCCAAGCCTTCAAACTTGTCCTTATGAGCAGACATATCGAGAGTGATGTGTTCAGCTCTTGCTGCCTTGAATAATGCACTGTGTATATCGAAAAGGTTAGACTGCTCGAAATCATTCATATCGTATCCTAAAGCTTTCAATAGTTGCCGTGTTGTGATAGCAGTACCATCGTCACATTCTCGCAGTTCTTCAACCAGATCTTCTACAATTTGCTTTATATCTGTCTTGGAATACTTCTCGATCATCATCTGCACCTCCCTTCATGATGTAGTAATTGATCATTCTTAGTCGATATCGATATCATTTAAGAATGTACTGCATCAAGCACGCATTGATAGCTATCACGCATTTTCTGATCATAGCATACCATAATAACCGCCATACCATATTCAGGATTTTCAGACAGCCACTTAGCTATAGTTGTCAGCGCTGCTACAGCCGCTTCATTTATAGGATATCCGTATGCTCCTGTGGATATTGCCGGGAAAGCAATAGTGTGAATGTCATATTCCTTAGCAAGCTCCAGAGACCTATAGTAGCAGCTCTTTAGCAGCTTCTCACAAGACGGATCTCCTGCTTTGTATATCGGACCTACAGTATGTATCACATATTCAGCTTTCAGATCATATCCAGGTGTAATTTTAGCATCACCGGTTTCACAATCATTAAGCTTCCTGCATTCTTCAAGGAGTTTTGGTCCTGCTGCGCGATGAATTGCTCCGTCTACGCCTCCGCCGCCAAGAAGAGAGTTATTGGCAGCATTTACGATAGCATCTACCTTAAGTTCAGTAATGTCGCCTAATTCGAAGTATATGTGATTATCTGGTTTATCAGCATCGAGGATAGCATTTATAAGCTCCTTGGATAGCATAAACGACTTTCCCCAGGGATTGATAATGATACCTTCTTCACTCATATTACGACAACATTTCAGCCTGTTCTTTATACTTTCAATGATTGTAGATGTAGCGTCTCCCTTATCAAGCTCTTCATCACTGGTAAAGGCTGCAAGCCATGTTTTACCATCAGTTGTATCAAGATGCTGCATCTTAAAGTGCAAATATCCGTCACCGGTTCCGTCCTCACCAAATGAAAAAGTTTCTCCGATTTGGTGTTTCTCGATATCAAAGGACTGGAACTCAGGTGGAAGAGTTACAGGAATTATCCAATTACCGTCTTCGTGTATCCTGGTACGTATCGCCTCAAGAACGGCAATTAAACTTTCTTCTGTTTTTTCATCATGAAATCGCGCTATCGCTACATTGATGATATTGTTACCGTCAAGAGAGTTATCATTATCTTCTGGAATTTTGCCGCGTACAATATCAAAACGCTTTAGGACTTCGTTCATGTCCTTAGGTAATCTGGATGTAGCTTCAGCTTCTAAGGCTATTGATACACCATAGAATGCTTCAGCGATACTACCTGCGATACAGGTAAGAGTATCACAGTCACCACCAAGAGATACTGCAGTGCGAATAACGTCTTCAAAGTCATTTCCTTCTAAAAACGCTGTAATTGCTTCAGGTACTGTCTCCTGACAGCTTTCCACATGATGATACGTAGGACGTATCTCGTCACAGGTACGTGAAAGGTCATAGCCGAATTCTCTGCTGATATATTCCTTTATCTCGTCCTTGCTGCTTCCGTTCCTTGCAAGGAATATTGCACTGGCAGTAGCTTCCGCTCCTTTAATTCCCTCGGGATGGTTGTGTGTAACATCTGCTGTGATAGCGGCTATCTTACGTGTTGTATCAATATCATCATACAGCCAGCCTGCTGAAGATACTCTCATGGCAGAGCCGTTTCCGAAACTGCCATATGGCTTAGGTTTTTTTGTTATGAGCCATTGACTGAACATACCACCGTATCCAGCGTGAGGATAACGCTTTCCCCATTTCTGCATTGAATCAACAAGTGCAGTTCTTATCTCATCATCACTCTTACCGTATGCACTGATAAGAGCTTCAGCAACTGCAACAGTCATAACTGAATCATCTGTAAAATGCGATTCTCTGCTGAAAAGCGGAAAGTCTTTTGTTTTTGCACCTCTGTCAAACTCATAGGGTGCGCCAATCATATCACCTAATAATGCTCCAATCATGGTTTACTCCTCCTCTTTTGATTTTTGTACGATATCTGGATTTCCTGATGCAGATTCTCTGAGTTTCCGCGCTGCAAGTACCCATCCGCGTTGAATCTCAGCTTCTTCCACAGCACCGTCATAGTTGTAATGTCAAATCCGGAGAACGGTGGATGTCCACAGATTTCCATATATGCTTTTGAAAGCCTTCTAAAAGCTTCGTCATCGTGATCAACGAGTAAAGTCGCCTTGGCAAGAATCCGCAATTCCATAGCTTCAGCAGTGAATTCGTTCATTTTCCAATCCTCCTTCTGGCTGTGCCGTGTGCAGACGTTTCGTTCTTTATCTGCAGCGTGTTCCCTTTGATGATTCCAGTATAACACATATAAGAGAAGAAGTGGTCGTTTGTCAAACGACACTTTTACTCACCCAGAATCGGCTGATCGTATTGGAAGAGGATAGAGTTTATATAATAAATATCATATATCCCGTTTGTAACACAGTAGGATATGATAAGATCAAACTTATTGGAGGGAGAAAAAGCTATCTCGGCTCTGGAGAGAAGATCCATCATAGTCAACATATCAAGTTCAAGAGCAATAGCCAATGCAACAGCTGTTTTCTTCTTTGGCTTATAATTGACTTTACAGCGTATACTGGAAAAGAGCTTACGGTCGATATTTGCCTTTTTATAGACCGTAACATCGTCCATTCCACTCTCATCTATAAGACGTAACAGGCATTGTTGGAAGGTTTCACCGGTATTGTCGAGTATATCTTCAAGACTGCTTTCGTCATTTTCAGCAATGATTGGTGCATATGCTGCTGATAATACTACTTCATCTGTTTCATACTCAGCTTGCTCCTGCAGTCGTCTCCGACGATACATATCGGTACGTTCCGTATATTCGTCAGTATATAGCTTCTTTATGCCAAATTCATCGATATATTCATCAATAGCACCTATCAGATTTTCAGAAATACTGAAAGATTCTTTATCAAATACGACCAGAATAATGTTCATATCATGTGTGAGCAGAAACTTACCTATCTCTGAAAGAGCTATATCAAGGGCTTCATTCTTCGGGAAGCCATATACTCCGGTAGATATAAGGGGAAAAGCAATACTTTCAGCCTTTACCTGCTCCGCTACTGAAAGAGAATTCGAGTAACAGGAGCGGAGTATATCGTCTTCTCCATGTTTTCCGTCTTTCCAGATTGGTCCAACGGTATGGATTATATACTTCGCAGAAAGATCAAAGGCAGGAGTAATAGCAGCTTGTCCTGGAGAGAGCTTACCAATCTTGATGCGTTCTACCAAAAGCCTTTCTTTTCCAGCTGCTTGATATACGGCACTATCAGTTCCATCTCCAACAACAGGTTCGGGATTGGCAGTATTCACTATAACATCAGCTTTGACCTTCGTGATATCATTTCTTATGATCTGAAACGGCATATTATCGCCTCTTTCCGTCATTCTTATTTGAATTATACCACATAGATACGTTGATTTCTATCTAAAAATGTAAATTATTTGTTTTGAAAAGGGTAAAAAGAAAGTACCGCCCGAAGGCGGTACAGCTTAAATCCAATATTGAAATAGTTAATTATATATCTCTTATTATCATTTAGCAAGTATACGGATATTCTCATTTTTGAGGAAATGACGGTATGCAAGATACGATACTACCGTATCAAAAGCGTTTCCAAATCCGAACATCAGGGCGATACCGATAAGAGAAGGCTTCCATACTCCGCATAAATACAGAATAAAGAAAGCTCCATAGTAAATACTGTTCGTGACTATAGACTCAAACAGCATATAATTTGTCTTGCCTCTGCCATAGAATGTAGCATCAAAAACGTTCTGGAAAGCGTACAACACATAGAATACGAACAGCACCATTACAAGCTTGAACAGCTTATCCACATCACTGTATCCGAGAATATGCTGCATAAACGGCTTATACAGCGGAATTGTAATTATCCATATAAGACAGGTTACAGCCGTTATCGTAAAATATCCAAGAGTATTGTTCTTTACTGCGTTTTTATCCTTGGCTGTTTCCTGCTTTATAAGCTCACCAAGCTGTGTAATAGGCAGCAGCATCCAGCCCCATATAAAGTTATTTGCTACCCAGTATGTGCCTTGTTCTCCGACCATGTTGACCATACGTGAGACCATAAGCATATACGCTATATTTCTCACAAAGGACTCAAGTCCCGAGATGCTGCCAATCTTGAAGAAATCCTTCATCCATGCAAAGGACAGCTTTTCCTTTTTGAACAGCGGATAACCGCATTTGCATATTAGAAAAGCAGATATCAAGAATAATATCAGGTTGGAAATGATGTTTGAAATACCTATTCCGTTAACTCCGCAGTTCAGTGACACGGGCAGTGTTGAGATAAGTAATGTATCAAGGAGCAGGCTGAGCACTAACTTTGTAGCTGTTATTGCATATACAAGCTTATCCTTTCCTATGGTGATAAGAGCTACGCAGATGAAGCTATACAGTATACCAAAGATATTGGCTACGCATTCTATCCTGATATAGCTTGCGGACTCC
>JAEEGL011232314.1_pt1 | contig 11774 bp, 9 predicted proteins | sample 9134231 | NCBI WGS metagenome assembly JAEEGL01 (sample SAMN16246548, study PRJNA631951) | gut metagenome | biome: gut microbiome; feature: rumen; material: fiber-attached | host: Bos | place: Iran: Karaj | collected 2018-10
ATCCCTCTCCTTGCCATAGTTATGCCGCTCTTAATGGCTTCCGATGCGATTTTCAAGAGCACTGTTCAGTCAGTATTTTCATTCGATCTTGGAATTGATGTATGGGGCGTAATGTTTATGACAGCTGCAATGTTCTTTGTCTCATATGCGATGATATACAGATTCAGGGAAGTATCATTATCGATTGCTCAGCCTGTAGAGGACAAGAGAAACTACAGCCCGATTATAGCCATTACAGTTAATGTGGTCCTCGGCGCTGTATATCTTCTCTACAGTGTGATTCAGATAGTATTTCTCTTTATGAGAAACGGATGGGTACCTGAGGGATATACATATACCAAGTATGCTCACGAAGGATTCTTCCAGCTTGTGTTTGTATGCCTTATCAATATTGTGATTGTTCTAGTGTGCCGTAAATATTCAAAGGACAGCAAGGCTTTAAAGATGATTCTCTGTGTCATCAGCGGATGCACATATATCATGATTGCATCGAGTGCATACAGAATGTATCTCTATATTGATTCATACAAACTTACATTCCTGCGGCTTTATGTATTATGGGCACTTATTGTGATGGCTGTAATCATGGGATGCGTGATAGCATATCTCTTTAAGCCTGAGATGCCTTTTGCAAGGTGCGTAATCGGTGCAACTGTCGGATTATGGATAATCTTTATATATGCAAGACCTGATTACCAGATTGCATCATATAATATTCAGTATCATCAGGATCATGATTATATTATGTATCTGTCACTTGACGCTGCGCCTGCAATTGAGAAGTACGGCAGTAAAAATGACCTTCTGGAATTCTTTGACAAAAAGGAATGGTATGTACTAGAAAAACTCGATACACATCACCCTGAGAATATAAATAAATTGCTAACCATAAGGACCTGGAATCTCTCATTATGGAATGCTGGCGCCATTGCTGAAAAATACATATCAAACTGATAATACTGATTAATCATCTATCGGGCAGAGGAATACACATAACCTCTGCCCGATTTTTATTTTGCCTAATACAGGTATAAATGATAAAATAAATCTGTATGTGCGAAAATCAGGAGATAAAGATAATCACAAAGGGTGGAAGCGGTGAGATAGTCGAGAAAAAGTCACGATTTATCTGTACTGTGCGTCCTGTTAAGGAGGAATCCGAGGTCCGTGATTTCTTTGCCGAGATTAAGAAAAAGTACTGGGATGCAAAGCACAACTGTACGGCAGCAGTTATTGGTGACAATAACGAATTTGCCAGATGCTCCGATGATGGCGAACCGTCGGGCACGGCAGGGAGACCAATGCTGGAGGTCCTTATAAATGAGGGATATCACAATGTGGCAGTAGTTGTGACCAGATATTTTGGAGGCGTACTCCTTGGTACAGGCGGTCTGGTCAGAGCATATCAGGCTTCGGTCAAGGCCGGACTGGCCGCATGTGAATGCAAGGTTAAGACAAGCGGATATAAATATCTCGTAACCGTTTCGTACAATGATTACAATAAATTAAACACATATATCGCTACTCATGACATTATTGTTGCAGACAGCGAATATGCTGACAGTATAAAGCTGACCGTCATCTTAAAAAGTGATGAACGGGACAGTGTCATAAAAGATTTTGTCGATGCCACAAGTGGAAGGGCTGTGATAGAAGACCTCGGAGAGACTGACATCGAGATGAATATTTAAGGAAAGGAGAGCTAACGATGACTGAAGAAGAAGTAAACAGCAGCCTGCTGACACTCGTTGATACAAAGCAGTATACGAGTCTTCGCCAGGAATTGTCGGAGATGAATGATGCCGATATCGCTGGCTTTCTTGAGACTCTTGAAGAAGAACAGTTCTTCAAGATATTCCGTATTCTTCCAAAGGATATGGCGGCAGATGTGTTCCCTTATTTTGAGATAGAGAACCAGCAGTCAATTATTACGAAGCTTTCAGATAAAGATGCTGCAGGCATTATCAACAACCTGATGGCCGATGATGCCGCCGACCTTCTTGAGGAAATGCCCGCCAATATAGTTAAGAAACTTCTTGCCAACGCCAATGCGGAGACGAGGAGAGATATAAACCATCTGCTCAGATACCCGGAAGATTCCGCAGGATCTGTAATGACCGTGGAGTATGTGGACCTCAAAGAGAATTCCACAGTTGCCGAGGCGATTGAGCGTATCAAGAAAATCGGTATCGATTCAGAGACAATCAACATTTGCTATGTCCTTGATGACAAGCGTAAGCTTATAGGTACGGTTGCGCTTCGTTATCTGCTTTTATCGGAGCCTGATGAGATAATCGGTGAGATAATGCATGAGAATGTCGTATCCATCCACACGATGGAGGACCAGGAGGAAGTTGCGAGAGCGTTCCAGAAGTACGACTTTACATCGATGCCCGTTGTTGATAATGAGAACCGTCTCGTCGGAATCATCACCGTCGATGACGTTGTGGATATCATGGAAGAAGAGGCCACCGAGGATATGGAGAAGATGGCCGCTATCGTTCCTTCGGATAAGTCATACATGAGGACAAATACGTTTGAACTTTGGAAGAAGCGTATGCCGTGGCTGCTGCTCCTCATGATTTCGGCTACATTTACGGGAAGCATTATCTCAAGTTTTGAGGATGCACTCTCAACATGCGCGATACTTGTGGCATATATTCCGATGCTGATGGATACAGGCGGTAATGCCGGAGGACAGGCATCAGTTACAATCATCCGTGGTCTTTCACTTGATGAGATAGAATTTAAAGACATTTTTAAAGTAATATGGAAAGAACTGCGGGTTGCCATTCTCTGCGGACTTGCCCTCGGAGTAGCCAACTTTGCAAAGCTTATGCTGTTTGATAAAGTAGGCGTAATGGTAGCACTTACCGTATGCCTCACACTTTTCTTTGCGGTAATGATTGCAAAGTTTGTAGGCTGTACACTTCCCATGCTTGCAAAGAAAATCGGTTTTGACCCTGCCGTTATGGCGAGTCCTTTTATCACAACTATCGTTGATGCGCTGTCACTTCTTATCTATTTTGGCATCGCAACTAAAATACTGAATATTTAAAAGGGAGATTTAAAATGAGTTACGCAGATCAGGTTTTTGTAAGTATGTGTAAGGATATACTTGAAAACGGTACCAGTACTGAAGGTGAGAAGGTTCGTCCTCACTGGGAAGACGGTACTACCGCATATACAATAAAGAAATTCGGTGTGGTTAACCGTTATGACCTTAGGAAAGAATTTCCCATATTTACTCTTCGCCGTACAGCTCTTAAGAGTGCTACGGATGAGCTTCTCTGGATATGGCAGAAGAAGTCAAACAATATTAAAGATCTCTCATCACATATCTGGGATTCATGGGCTGATGAAAACGGCTCTATAGGAAAGGCTTACGGATATCAGCTTGGAGTCAAGCATCAGTATAAAGAAGGTATGATGGACCAGGTAGACAGGGTTATCTATGACCTTAAGAACAACCCTTTCAGCCGTCGTATCATGACAAATATCTACAATCATCATGACCTTCATGAGATGGGACTTTATCCCTGTGCATACAGCATGACATTTAATGTCACACAGCGTAAGGGAGAGGACAAGCTTACACTTAACGGTATCCTTAACCAGCGCTCACAGGATGTTCTTACGGCAAATAACTGGAATGTAGTTCAGTATGCTGTTCTTATACATATGCTGGCTCAGGTGTGCGATATGAACGTGGGAGAATTCATCCATGTAATCGCAGATGCTCATATCTACGACAGACATGTTGATCTTGTGAAAGAACTTATCACAAGAGAGCAGCATCCGGCTCCGACATTCTGGATTAACCCTGAAATAAAGGATTTCTACAAATTTACAAAAGATGATGTAAAGGTTGAGAATTACGTACACGGTCCTCAGATAGAGAATATACCGGTAGCAATTTAATTTGGAGATAACAGATGAAGATAATAGTAGCAGCAGATAAAAAATGGGGTATCGGATACCAGAATAAACTTCTTGTAAGCATTCCCAAAGATATGAAGCATTTTAAGGAATGTACTACAGGCAATGTGATAGTCCTTGGACGAAAGACCATGGAGACATTCCCCGGCGGCAAGCCTCTTCCTAACAGGACAAACATAGTTCTCTCAGGAAATAAGGACCTTAAAATCGAGGGTGCAACGGTGGTTAATGACATACCTGCTCTCCTTGAGGAGTTAAAGAAATATGATTCAGACAGCGTATATATCGTAGGAGGCGAGAGTATATACAGACAGATGCTTCCGTACTGCGATACAGCGATAGTCACCAAGATTGACCACGCATACAGTGCTGATGCGTTCTTCCCAGATCTTGATAATGATCCTGAATGGGAAATCGCAGATGAGAGCGATGAAGAATATTACTTTGACGTAATCTATACATTCACGACATATAAGAGAAAATAAATAAAAAAATGGTGAGGACTTTTAGTCCTCACCATTTTTTATCTATTTACATTACAACTCTGTTTCGGCCGCCCTGCTTACCGGTGTATAGCTTGTCATCAGCATGCTTTAGGGTAACTTCAATTCCGAACATATCGTTAAATTCTTCCATACCATATGTCATGGTCACATTAAAATCAAAATCCTTGAAATGCATGGGAGTCATCTCTATCTGATGACGCATTCTGTCAAGGGCTGCAAATGCCTTTTCAATCCCCATATTCTCAAATACAAACAGGAACTCCTCGCCGCCCCATCTTGCAACATGACCTTTGCCTTTCATGTATTCAGAGAAGATACCGGCTACAGTGGAGAGCACATAGTCTCCGGTGTCGTGACCGTATGTATCGTTGACTTTCTTAAAGAAGTCGATATCACCGATTGCCATGGTGAACGGCTGGCCTGTACGGCTGTGCTCGTATACGAGACCTGCGAGGTGCTCGTTCATATGACGACGGTTGGAAAGCTTTGTGAGGGGATCATAGTTAGCCATGATCTCAAGTTCTTTGTTGAATGCACGGAGTTTCTGTTCTGCCTGATTAAACTTGGTACAGTAGCAGTATGCAATAGCGCTTAATATACCGACTGTAGCAACGATATTAATACATCTTGTAAATATTACGGAGAATGACGAGTCAAGACCTGACACACCGTATGCAGTACTGAGCCATGAGATAATAAGCGAGGCTACGCATATCAGTACGGTATATACAATCTTGGGAGTCATGTTTTCTGCCTGATTATAAAAGACTATGAGTATGGTAAAGAAAGTCATAAACTGGAAATCCAGGTCGTATCCTACGGCAAATGAGAGCATGGCCGGAAAGACAACCAGGACAATGTTTATGAGCATCATTGACAGTTTGGTGTAGTTCTCATATGTACATATAAAAGCGCCACAGCAGATGGCGATGGCCAGAATAAGTATGATACCTACATAATAGTGACGATTGCATGCTACAGTGATGGCTGTAACAAGATAATATATGGCAAGAATGAGACTCATGAATCTGAGCAGTACTGCGAAATCTTTGGTCTCAGTCTTTGATTTTACATCCTGAAATAAGAAATTGAAAAACTCTTTCATTGTTTTCCCCTGACTTTAATCGCAAATAACCGTCTCCGGGACGGCATACACTATTAATTATATTATCTGGTATGTTTCAAATCAAGAATTCAACATAAAAAGATGGATAAAAAACAGAAATGGTGCTATACTACAAAAGTTTGAGAAATGAAAGATAATTTTACGTATTTCGGAGAGGTTTTATTATGAAAGAGAAGAGAGAGGACATCAGAAACATTGCCATCATCGCCCATGTAGACCACGGCAAGACAACGCTGGTTGACGAGCTTTTGAAGCAGAGCGGTGTATTTCGTGAGAATCAGGATGTAAACGAGCGTGTAATGGACTCGAACGATATTGAGAGGGAGAGAGGTATAACAATTCTCTCCAAAAACACAGCCGTTATGTATAAAGGTACAAAGATTAATATCATCGATACACCGGGACATGCAGATTTTGGCGGCGAAGTTGAGCGAGTACTCAAGATGGTTAACGGTGTAATCCTCGTTGTAGATGCATTCGAGGGAGCAATGCCCCAGACGAGATTTGTGCTCTCGAAAGCTCTTGAGCTCGGACTTGAAGTAATCGTATGTGTTAATAAGGTAGACAGACCTGAGGCAAGACCGGCTGAGGTAGTTGATGAAGTGCTTGAACTCTTTATAGACCTCGATGCTGATGAGCGTCAGCTTGACTGCCCGTTTATATTTGCATCGGCCAAGAAGGGAACGGCATCTCTTGATATGGATAAAGAAGGCACAGACATGATGCCTCTCTTTGATACAATCATTGAGCATATCCCGGCACCTGAAGGGGACCCTGAGGCTGGTACACAGGTGCTCATCAGCACAATTGATTATAATGAATACGTAGGTCGTATCGGTGTAGGTAAAGTTGATAACGGCATAGTTAAAGTAGGCCGTGACGTTGTTATCGTAAATGCTCACGAGCCCGATAAGTGCAAGAAAGTAAGAATCGGAAAGCTCTATGAGTATGACGGACTTAATAAGGTAGAAGTGCAGGAGGCAGGCATCGGTTCCATCGTTGCCATATCTGGTATAGCGGACATCCATATCGGTGATACACTCTGCGACCCTGAAAATCCTCAGCCTATTCCTTTCCAGAAGATAAGTGAGCCTACAATTGCAATGAACTTCATCGTAAACGATTCACCTTTTGCAGGCCAGGAAGGCAAGTATGTAACGAGCCGTCATATTAAGGACAGACTCTTTAAGGAATTAAATACAGATGTATCACTTCGCGTTGAGGAGACAGATACTACAGAAGCATTCAAGGTATCGGGAAGAGGAGAACTCCACCTTTCCGTACTTATCGAAAATATGAGACGAGAAGGATACGAGTTTGCCGTATCAAAAGCAGAAGTACTTTATCATTATGATGAGGACGGCAAGAAGCTTGAGCCTATGGAAAAAGCATATATCGATGTTCCCGAAGATTTCTCAGGAGCCGTTATCGAGAAGCTCTCAAGGAGAAAAGGCGAACTTATGGGCATGAACCCTATCAACGGCGGATATGTGCGTCTTGAGTTCTCAATCCCTTCAAGAGGCCTCATCGGATACAGAGGTGAGTTCATGACTGATACAAAGGGTAACGGTATTATGAACACAATCTTTGACGGATATGCACCATTTAAGGGAGAAATAGCATACAGAAAGCAGGGCTCACTTATATCATTTGAGTCGGGCGTATCTGTTACATACGGACTCTTCAATGCCCAGGAGAGAGGTACACTCTTTATCGGTGCAGGCGAGAAGGTTTACTCCGGAATGGTTATCGGAGAGAATCCCAAGCAGGAAGATATCGAACTTAATGTCTGCAAGACAAAGCATTTAACAAATACGAGATCTTCAGGATCTGATGATGCACTCACACTCATCACACCCAAGAAGATGAGTCTTGAGCAGTGCCTTGAATTCATCGGTACAGACGAGCTCCTGGAGGTAACGCCCGAGAGCCTCAGAATCCGTAAGCGAATCCTTGACTCAACTCAGAGAAAGCGCGCAATGATTAGCGCCCAAAACAAAAATAATTAGTTGCAGTTTACGATAGACAAAAAATATCCCTCCTGATGCATTGCGCTCGCGCTCAGCGTCAGGAGGGATATTTTTTGTCATTATATACCTAAATCATTGTTAGATTTCTACAACCCATCCGAATTTATCCTCGATGCGTCCCATCTGGATACCTGTAAGTGTATCGTAAAGCTTCTTGGTAACAGGTCCCATCTCTTCCATACCTGCAGGGAAGCAGATTTCCTTGCCATGATCATTGATCTTGCCAACGGGCGAGATAACTGCAGCTGTACCACAGAGACCACACTCTGCGAAATCCTTAACCTCTTCGAAGAGAACTTCTCTTTCCTCGACCTCAAGTCCGAGATACTCTTTTGCAACAATCATAAGAGATCTTCTTGTAATAGAAGGAAGGATAGAAGATGACTTGGGAGTTACAACCTTGCCGTCTTTTGTGACGAAAAGGAAATTGGCACCACCAGTCTCCTCAACCTTTGTACGTGTTGCGGGATCGAGGTACATATTCTCATCAAATCCTTCAGCATGTGCAGTAACGATTGCATGAAGGCTCATTGCGTAGTTAAGACCGGCTTTGATATGACCTGTACCGTGAGGTGCTGCTCGGTCAAAGTCTGAAACCTTGATTGTGATAGGCTTTGCGCCACCCTTGAAGTAAGGACCTACGGGAGTACAGAAGATTCTGAACTGATACTCGTTTGCAGGCTTAACACCGATTACAGGGTTTGTTCCAAACATGTAAGGACGAAGGTAAAGTGTAGCACCTGATCCGTAAGGAGGAACATAAGCTTCGTTTGCCTTTACAACCTGCTTAACTGCATCGATGAATCTGTCCTTGGGGAACTGAGGCATCTCAAGTCTTGCAGCAGTATCAAACATTCTGTCTGCGTTGAGGTCAGGGCGGAAGCATACTGTTCTGCCGTCCTGTGTTGTATAAGCCTTAAGGCCTTCGAAACATGTCTGAGCATACTGGAGTACACCGGCACACTCGTTTAACACGATATTTGCATCATCGGTAATGACGCCGTCATCCCACTTACCATCTTTAAAGTTAGATACGTAACGCTTCTCAGTCTGGATATAACCAAACGGAAGACTGCTCCAGTCAATGTTTTTCTTTTCCATTGTCTTTCTCCTTTAGTATTAATGTATTACGGCAGGGATTAACGATGCCATTTAATGAGATAAATTTTATTCCTTAATAAAAGTGATGTCAAGAATAGCGATATTGACATAAACATATCGGAATGCTATGATTTAACCGTATTCGGAAACGGATACGGATAGAGGTTGCGATTTTTAAGAGTATGTCATCTGACGGCCGCACCGGATGATGATGACTGAAAGGAAAAGTCGCCGAAAGGTTACATGGTGCGTGACATGTAATTCTTGGGGATACAGTTAACAGCTGTATCACTGTCATCTTAATTATTTATAAGATGGGGCGCTATCAGTCATTATGAATGGAAATGATTATTATAGCGCCGTTTGCAAAAGCAGACAGCGTTTTTTTATACCTATTTCTCATAGTGCTAATTAACGACCTTTCTTCAATCAAAGGAGGAAAAACATGGCTGTATTTACAGGCGCAGGTGTGGCAATCATCACACCTTTCAAGAAAGACGGATCGGTAGATTATGACAGATTCGGACAGAACATTGAGGAGCAGATAGCAGGCGGTACCGACGCCATCATCGTATGCGGTACTACAGGTGAGGCTGCAACACTCTCACACGAGGAGCACCTTGATGTAATCAAGTACTGCATCGATAAGGTTGCAAAGAGAATTCCCGTTATCGCAGGTACAGGTTCTAACTGTACTGAGACAGCAATCTACCTCTCAACAGAGGCTGAGAAGATGGGAGCAGATGCACTTCTCGTAGTTACACCTTATTACAACAAGGCTACACAGAAGGGACTTAAGGAGCATTTCAAGATGGTAGCGGAGTCAGTAAAGATTCCCATCATCCTTTACAACATTCCCGGACGTACAGGCGGTGTAAATATCCTGCCTGAGACAGTAGTATCTCTCTGCAGAGAGTGCAAGAATATCGTTGGTGTTAAGGACGCAACAGGAAACCTTTCACAGATTGCAACAATGATGAGCCTTGCAAACGGTGACGTAGATCTTTACTCAGGCAACGATGATCAGGTAGTGCCCATCATGTCACTCGGAGGACTCGGAGTTATCTCTGTTCTCTCAAACGTTGCTCCCAAGCAGACCCACGATATGTGCCAGGCAATGCTCGACGGCGATGTAAAGACAGCAAGAGACATACAGCTTAAGGCTATTGACCTTATCTCATCTCTCTTCTGCGAGGTTAACCCTATTCCTGTTAAGAAGGCAATGGAACTTCTCGGAAAGGATACAGGTTTCCTCAGAAGACCTCTTACAGAGATGGAGCCTGAGCATGCTGAGAGATTAAAGAAATCCATGGAAGGATTCGGAATACTTTAATCGGCTGACTTATACATAAAGATTCAAAGAGCGGGACTTAGATTTAGGTCCTGCTTTTTCATAAAAGAAGGAGTAAAAACATGATTAATATTATTATGAACGGATGCAACGGAAAAATGGGCCAGACCATTACCGGTATCCTTAAAGATGATAAAGACGCAAAAATAGTTGCGGGAATCGATAAGTTTGACGGAATCAAAAATGATTATCCCGTGTTTCCATCACTTGATGCATGTGATGTAAAGGCTGACGTAATCATTGATTTCTCTACGGCAACAGCTGTTGATGCACTTCTTGATTACTGTGTAAATACAGGTACACCAGTGGTTCTCTGTACAACAGGACTCTCTGAGGACCAGCTTGCAAAAGTACAGGAGTCTTCAAAGAAGGTGGCAGTTCTTCGCTCAGCAAACATGTCACTTGGTGTAAACCTTATCATGAAGCTTATTAAAGAAGCAGCAGAGAAGCTTGTTCCAGCAGGCTTTGACATGGAGATAGTTGAGAAGCATCATAATCTTAAACTTGATGCTCCTTCGGGAACAGCAATTGCTCTTGCGGATTCCATAAATGAAGAGTTTAATAATGAATATGAGTATGTATATGACAGAAGCCAGCGCAGAGAAAAGAGACCCCAGAAGGAAATCGGTATCTCTGCAGTAAGAGGCGGTACAATCGTGGGAGACCATGATGTAATCTTTGCAGGTAAAGATGAAGTAATCACATTCTCACATACCGCATACTCTAAAGCGCTCTTTGGACAGGGCGCCGTATCTGCAGCTAAATTCCTTGCAGGAAAGGGTGCAGGTATGTACACCATGAAGGATGTAATCGGATAATATGAGCGACAACAATCAGACCGCAAACGATATGGTACTCCTTAAGCAGCTTGCAAAGCAGTATCCCACAATCGCCTCTGCGGCAACAGAAATAATTAATCTCAAGTCCATTCTCAATCTGCCAAACGGTACGGAGCATTTCCTTACCGATATTCACGGTGAGTATGAGCAGTTTAAGCATGTATTGAAAAACGGCTCAGGTTCTGTGCGCCGGAAGATTGATGAGGAGTTTGGCAATACCCTTCGTGAGAAAGAGAAGCGTTCTCTTGCTACGCTTATTTATTATCCTGAGGATAAGCTATCAATGATACTGGCTGAGGAGGAGAATATCGATGACTGGTACAAGATTACTCTTCACAGACTCGTGCAGATCACAAAGAGAGTGGCGTCAAAATATACCAGATCAAAGGTGCGCAAGGCACTTCCCAAGGACTTTGCGTATATTATAGAGGAGCTAATTACAGAGAAGGCTGAAGTCGAGGACAAGGAAGCTTATTACAATGAGATTATCAATACAATTATCCGTATCGGCAGTGCAAGGGAATTTGTCATAGCTCTCTCGAAGCTGATACAGAGACTGGTAGTCGATCACCTTCATATTGTCGGAGATATTTTTGACAGAGGTCCCGGTCCCCATATTATCATGGATACTTTGATGAATTATCACTCACTTGATATTCAGTGGGGCAATCATGATATCTCATGGATGGGAGCGGCAGCAGGAAGCCCTGCATGTATCATGAATGTACTCAGATTTGCCGTTAAATACGGTAACCTGGCAACACTCGAGGAAGGATACGGTATAAATCTGATTCCTCTTGCGACATTTGCCATGGAGACATACCGTGATACAGACTGCAGTGCTTTTGCAATCAGATATAACACTGACTATAACACCAAGGA
>JAEEGL011323383.1_pt1 | contig 11774 bp, 15 predicted proteins | sample 9134231 | NCBI WGS metagenome assembly JAEEGL01 (sample SAMN16246548, study PRJNA631951) | gut metagenome | biome: gut microbiome; feature: rumen; material: fiber-attached | host: Bos | place: Iran: Karaj | collected 2018-10
GACATCACTTTTCTGTGAAAAGAAATACATCGTTCTTGAGGCTGTTTTCGAGCTCAGGAAGGGTGACAAGAACGAGATCAACGCAACCATCGAAAAGTACGCCAAGGAGCGCAGGGACAAGCAGCCCCTCGATCTTCCCAGCGCAGGCTGCATCTTCAAGAATCCCAAGGATAATTTCGCAGCCAAGCTCATCGAGGAAGCGGGACTCGGCGGAGCACACGAAGGCGGTGCAATGGTATCCAAGAAGCACCACGGATTTATCGTTAATACCGGTACTGCCACTGCGGCAGATATCGTTAACCTTATGAACAGGGTCAGAAACGAGGTATATAAGAACAGCGGGGTACGTCTTGAGCCCGAACTTATAGTACTCGGAAGGCCCGGAAGGTATTGATCCCAAATGCGTATCGTAATAATAACCGGAATGAGCGGAAGCGGAAAGAGGACCGGCATGAAAATGCTGGAGGATATAGGTTTCTACTGTATCGACAATCTTCCCGCTTCACTTGTTGATAAGTTCGTTGAACTTCTCGCCCAGCCCGGAAATGAATATGACAAGGTTGCTCTCGGTATCGATATCCGTACCGCAGGCTCCATGAAGAACCTTGCCCAGGTAATAAAGAGCCTTAAATCCTCGGGACATGAGACGGAAGTTCTTTTCCTCGAAGCCTCCGACAAGACCCTCATCCGCAGGTACAAGGAGACCAGAAGACTCCATCCCCTTGCGGGCGAAGGCACGATCGAAGACGGAATAAAGAAGGAACGCGAAGAGCTTAAGCCCATCAGGAAGCAGGCCACTTATATCATCGACACCTCGAACCTCCTCGTTAGGGATTTCAAGGCCGAGGTCGATTCTATTTTCCGTAAGAACGAAAAATACAGCAATCTCAACATCAATATAGTTTCATTCGGATTTAAGTACGGTATCCCTGCGGATGCCGATCTTGTGCTGGATGTAAGATTCCTTCCCAATCCTTTCTACATCGATGAGCTGAAGAATAAGACCGGCCTCGACAAGGAGGTCAGGGACTATGTGTGCCAGTTCGAAGAGACGGGCAAGTTCCTCGATAAGCTTGAGGATATGCTGGAATTCCTTATCCCCAACTACGTAAAGGAAGGAAAATCCAACCTTGTCGTTGCGATAGGCTGTACGGGCGGAAAGCACAGATCCGTCACACTGGCCTCGGCTCTTTACGAGAGGATGAAGGTAAGGACGGATATAGGCTTTAAACTGACCCACAGGGATGTAACTGCAGGCTGACGGACAAAAAGGAGAGGCGGTATGTCTTTTTCCTCGGATGTTAAAGAAGAACTGGCGGAAGTCATCCCGCAGGCCAGGCACTGCAGGATAGCGGAGATCTCGGCAATAATGCATTTTGCCGGCCAGATCGGAGTGGATCACAGCGGTGAGATTACCGTCGGATTTAACACTTCGGGCTCTTCACTTATAAAAAAAGGCTTTACTTTACTTGAAATAACATTTAAGATAGGGAAGTCGCTGAAAAGTACCGATCCGGAGTTCGAGTCTCTTCTCGACCTGGTAGGTGACGGTAGCGACGCGGTTTCCGGACTTATCCTCAAAAATGCGTGCTGCAAGAGGGCCTTCCTAAGAGGAGCGTTTCTTGCATCGGGTTCACTGAGCGATCCGGATAAGGGATACCATCTCGAGTTCATCTGCCCGTCGGAAGCTCTGGCGGACCAGGTAACGCAGGTTTGTGCGGACTTTGAGATAAATGCCCGCAAGACCGAAAGACGCGGCGAACTTATCGTCTACGTCAAGGAAGGTGAGATGATCGGCGAGCTCCTGAATGTAATGGGAGCGATGAATTCCTACATGGACTTCGAAAACTGCCGCATCTACAAGGATGTCAGCAACACCGTTAACCGCAGGGTCAACTGTGAGACATCCAATATAAGGAAGACTGTGACCGCTGCTTCAAGGCAGCTGGAAGATATAAGATTTCTGGAAGAGCACGGGATGCTTGACGGTCTGCCCGCACCGCTTAGGGAAGCGGCATACGGAAGACTTGAAAACCCCGATGCGACCTTACAGGAGCTCGGAGAGATGATGGATCCTCCGGTCGGAAAATCGGGTATCAATCACAGACTTGCAAGACTGAGCAAGCTCGCTCAGGAAAAAAGGAAGTAAACGGCTTGGGGTGCCGTTTGATGTTACGGGGGAATAACGAATCAAAGGCCTTATGAGGAGAAGGCTGCCGGCGTCCGAGGGGAAGGATGCGGTATTGAAGGGAGTATTATTTTATGATCACAAGAACCGTAAACGTTAAACTGCCCAAGAATCTTTCAGCAAGCCCCGTCGCACTTCTTGTACAGAAAGCAAGCAAGTTCGACAGCATCATTTATATTGAGGCAGGCGAAAGAAAAGTAAACGCAAAGTCCATCATGGGTATGATGAGCATCACTCTCGATGAGGGAGACGAACTCATGATCAGATGCGACGGAGATGACGAGAGCGATGCTCTCAGCACCGTAGAAGGTTTCCTTACCGGCGCACAGGCATAATTCATACGAATATATGGATCACGGAATCTTAAGATTCCGTGATTTTTTGTTGTTTTAAAGGTCTTGTGTATTGCTTTGAATGATCTGTATGGTATTATCGACTTATGAAGAAGATGCTGTTTATATACAATCCCAAAGCCGGAAGAGGACGTATCCGTGAAGAACTTGCGGATATTCTCGATATATTTGCGTCCGCAGGTTACGAGATAACCATCTATCCCACGCGAAAGAACGGCGATGCCGAAAAGGTTGCCGCAGAGCGTGAGTCCGACTTTAACATTGTTGCGTGCTGCGGAGGTGACGGAACCCTTGATGAGACCGTACGCGGCATGATGAAGAACGAATACCGCACACCTCTGGGATATATCCCCGCAGGCTCGACCAACGATTTCGGCGGTTCGCTCGCTCTTCCCAAGGATATGCTCAAATCCGCGGACATAATAATCCACGGTAAGAACAAGGCGGTCGACGTAGGACTTTTCAATAATGAGGCATTCGTATACGTTGCGGCATTCGGAGCATTCACCGAAGTAAGCTACAGCACCGACCAGGATATGAAGAATGCGATAGGTCATTCCGCATATCTCCTTGAAGGGATGAAGAGCTTCACCAAGATCAAGCCTTACCATATGACGATCGAGCATGACGGTGAGACCATAGACGGTAATTTCATATACGGCATGGTCACCAACTCCAACAGTGTCGGCGGTATCAAGGGCATCACGGGAGATAATGTGGATCTTGCAGACGGCCTTTTTGAGGTTAATCTGATAAAAGAGATCACTACCCCGATAGAATTCCAGAAGCTCTTAAATGCGCTTGCAACCGGCAATTACGGATTATCCGAGAATATCGTATCCTTTACTTCGGGCAATATAAAGTTTTCATCCGAGAAGAAGATCGCGTGGACGCTGGACGGAGAGAACGGCGGAAAGCATAACGAAGTCGAGATCGTCAACGTAAAGCAGGCAATCGATATAAGAGTCGCAAAATAAAAAAACAGGGGACGGTTGTAAATTCCCCTCTCGCTACTGACTGAATGGTCCGCAAACCTTCTGACAGCGCAAAAAATGAATAGAATAAAGACTTTAAAGGTGGTCACGCAGACCACCTTTTTTAATTGTCTTTTTTGTTAGACTTAATTTGTTGGAGTGTATCCATTTGAGGATGTGTTAGAACAGCAAATTATGGAGGTTATTAAGATGAAAAAGGTAAAGGCATTTGCAATCGTGAACATTGTTGTTGGTGTTATCTTTACAATTTCGGGAGTTATCATGATACCTGACGATTCAACATATCCGGGACCGTTTATTGTGATCCCTTTGGGACTGTTGTTTTGGATTGTAGGTGGTATGACACATAAAAATGCAAAAGAATTCGGAGATGATGTATCAAGACTTGGCAAGATGAAAACAGTAAATACTGTATTGTTCGTGATCGGTTGTATTTTTCTTGCAGCATGTCTGATCCTGCCTATAGTGGGTCCGATGATCGATTAATCAGACGCGAAGAATAAATATATGGAGAATGATAACTATGGCAAAAAAGGAATTATCAGATTGGATCAATGAAAATGTGAAGGATGATGCAGTATGGGGTAAATTCTTTGCTATAGCACACAAAGAAGAGTATAAAACCGGAAGTAGGATTCGAATTGAACAGACTGTGAGTCCAATAAAAGATGCAACCATAACAGGAAAAGAAGTTAAGCAATATCTGACAGACAAAATGTCTTCGGCTAGTGGGATTTTCTGTTTGATATTAGGACTCGTGTGGTCAGTAGCTGCTATTCTGTCAAGAAAACCAATGGAATCTAGTACAGCATTTTTTGTAATAATGATTTTGGTGGGTGTGAGCTTTATAATAATCGGTATTCTATTGAGCATCAGTGCAAATAATACATCATCAGAGATTATGTCCATATCATCATGGGAGACGATGAATACGTATATAGAAGAGGCATTGTCACAAAAGGTATTTAATGAGGAAGTGGCAAACAGAAAAAAAGAACAGGGAGAACAGGGAGCCGGTTATGCAGGTTACTATTGTCTTGCTGCTAAAGATGTGCTTGAGGGAAACTTTGATAAAGCACAATCAAATTTTGGATTGGCTGAAGATTTGAAGGCATCACTTATACAGGCAGCATCTACGGTACCTGAGAGTGGATTGGAACTGAGCAGGAGATAGGAGCTATAAGAAATGAAGAAAGTGTTATTATCATTTATCTTGGCGTTGATCATGATAATGACTGTCGCATGTGGAGAAGCTGTCATGTATTTTAGTATGGATGCGGATTATGAACTAAATGAGAGTGATTTGGTGATAACAGAGTAAGCATATGGGGAGGACACTTGAATGCTACAGGCATATAAAAATTTCTGGAAAGGCTATGTGGATTTTGAAACTCCGATAGACAGGAAAGAATTCTGGTTAGAGTTTTTCGGTAATCTTATTGTCAGCAGTCTATTTATCGCTATTTCATTCTTAATTGGTATGCCGGGAGGAATGATATTCTTTTCCTTTTATTTTGTTGCAACAGCCATTCCGCTGTTTTCAAGTATGGCTCGCCGATTGCTGGATGCAGGCCGTAGTAGAGCTCATCTTCTCTGGTTCTTTGCTTCTATTGTGGGCTGGATAGTTCTTCTTTGTTTACTGTGCCAACCTACCAATGAGGCTATGGCTGCAGAGGCAAAAGCGAAGAAGGAAATGAAAGAGCAACAAGGTAAACTGGCATATCAAAAGGCAAAATCTGTTACATATACTGCGGATGATGCGGTAGCGGATATTCTTACACTGACAGGAAATGCCAATCTTATTCCCAACAGGAAGGTAACATCAGCGGATGTCGCTAAAGCGGCACTTGTAAATGAACTGACGGGGATTTCTCAATTGTCATCGCCGAAAACGCAATCAGTAACGGGAATTGATCCGATAAAGAAACAGCATTATTTGTTTTTAGCTGATCAGTATGCGCATGAAGAGAATCTGTTTGCTGATAATCCAAAGAAAAAGGAACTTGAGAATCAATTACTTGCAGGCGGCAGGAATGCTTTGGAGGGTATTACAGGATTTTTGATGTCATGTGGAAAAGGTCAGGTTAACTACGGATGGTGGAACGGGGCAGCAGGATTGACATGTATGTTGCGAAAGATTGGCGGAAACGATGCTGAAGCTTATCTATTAAGACTAAAAAACCTGTCTACCAATATATGGGAGTATCATACACAGGTTAAAGAGACTGCAGAAAAAGAACTGCTTGAGTTGAAAAAAGCTTCCGGCGATTATGGAAAGGACGGACGCATACCTGCTGAATTTGCACATGCAGAACTTCTCACATTACAAAATGTTTCTCCACCGGAGAAGAGGCTTGAGAATTGTTTTGCAATGAAAGACAGCGTAGACGGATGGTCTAATGCTGACAAGGCTTTCTATTACTTTATAGCCGGCGGAGCGTCACGCGTTCTTTTCCCGACAAACAGATCAAATCTGGCATTTTATGCTGCGCAGGTATTCAGTGATCCAAATCCTACAAGCATGGGATGGAATCATCTGAAAGAAGTTGAGGGAAATGATCTGCAAACAGATATGGAAAGTGCAAAACGCCTGCATGAAAAGTATCCTTTACCCAAGAGTATGGAGGAAGCAAAGACGTATGTATATGGTATGGCTGATACTTCCATCCCAAAAGAAGACAAAGATGTTTCATATTCACTCGATCAGGGGCTTAAGGATCTAATGGATCTGTTTAGAGACTATCCCAAAGTAGACAGAGCCAAAGTACAGGAGGTTGGGCAGAAGATATATGATGCTAAGATACCGTTAGTCAGCGGTGTTGGAGGAATGCACCAACTATATGTGCGCTTTATGGAACGAATGCCTATGTACGGACCTGAACTGTCACGCATATGGGATGGAATAGGTGATTGGGCTGATTAGCATGACTGTTGACATGAGCTGGTTATAGTCTCCTAAGGGGGGCGAAAAGACGATGTTCTACCGGTCAGGAGGAGCAAAAATGAAAAAGAATGTTTGTCTATTATTGTTGATTGTCGCGTTGGTTTTATCTCTGAGCGCATGCTCGCACAATTAAATCCCTGTGACAGATTTATCTATCTTACCGACAGGGATATATCGGGGGCTATAACGCCCGATGCCGGAAACAATAATTATGAAGGAATTGGAGATACAAGCATCTACAATCCGATAGAATCATTTGATATAGAGAATCCAAATATTCCGTAAACAATTGACAACGTCAATATTATTGTTGGAGATGTGTAGAAACCGCTACCATATTTTTTTCTGAACAAATCTGGCAAACAAACGAACGGAAAAGAAAGAAAAAGCCATATCAGCTGTATTTGGAATGGTTAAATATTCATTCAGAGGGAGAGTTTATATATGGGATTATTTAAACCAGTCTGGAAGACAAGCGATTATATGAAAGATAAAAAAGCTATCAAAGCGGTCAAGAAGATTACTGATAATAATAAACTTTATGAAATATGTATGACTGCTCCGCTTTTTCAGGTTCGTGATGCAGCTGTTAATCAGATAAACGATCAGAGACTTTTGCTTGATATTGCAGCAAAAAGTGACATGAGATCTGTTTCGAAGCTTGCGTATGAGAGAATCAGAGATCCTCAAATACTGAATGAAGTAATGTTGCATGGAAAAAAGGGAGTACCATTTGCTGAGCTGATAAATAAAATAAATGATGAGCAGACCATACTTTATATAGCGCATTGTGCAGATGATACGGAGGCCAGAAGAAGTGCTGTCAATGCTCTGAAAGAGCCTGATCAACTATTAGAATTTGCTTTTTCTTCAGATTACGGGATCAGGTCGACTGCACGACGATTGTTTAGTACATACTTTATTGCTCCTGAACCGTTTAGATTAAAAAACTATTCCATTACAGATGCACAGTTGAATAAATACATTGACTCTCTGATAGCGGAGAATTATAGCGATGGACTTACACTTCCACCGAATATAAATGAAGATCAACTCCAAAGAGTATATAGAAATGCCAAATCAGAGAATCTTCGCGCAAAAGCATTTGGACGTTTATGTGGTAGAGCTGATCATGAAAAACTGCTCGAATACTACAAGATAGCAAGAGATAAAGAATTTAATGAAAAAAGGTTTGTGGCAGAATGGCGGGAGGCACTAGATTTAATTGAGCGGCGTATTGATAACGGCGAAAGTGAAAATATCAGTCTTCTGTTGCAGTTTGTCAAGGATTCAGAGATAGATTGTGATATAGCCTCTCGATGTATAAAAAACCTCTTCTCGAAAAAACTGGATAATATCGAAAATATTAGAAACGTGAGATCCGAAGCGGTGAAGACATATCTTTCAATGATCGATGAATTTGTCAGACGGTATAAAGACCGTGGTGAAGAATATGCGATATATAATCTGGCTGTATCGATACCAAGCTCGGAAAGAGAACAATATGGTTTTGAAGTAAAAGGCTACACAGATGAAGCAGAAGATGAATATGGAAGATATTTATCTCATAGTACGGAAGTGAAATATAAAGGGAAAACATATTGGTATAATATGTAGAATTCTGGGATTTACTTATGAGTATTTTTGAACCAGTCTGGAAAGCAAACGAATGGAAAAAGAAAGATAAAGCCATATCAGCTGTCTTTAGAATGCATAGTGCAAATAGAATTAATAGAGTTATACTTACAGCACCACTATTAGAAGTCAGGTGTAAAGATGATTACTTATCGAGATAAAGGAGAAAAAACATGAAGATTCTTCCCCAACACATACCAAATGGTGAAAGGTTTTCAGAAAATGATCTAAAATCAGTTAATGATAAACTTGAAGTTCAGTATAAAAAGGAGGCATTCTGCTGGATAGGTACCCTTATCGGCATGTTTGCTCTTGGTGGCATAATGTCTGCTATCGGTGGCGTTGTCGGATACATGCTTGCGGTAGTGTGTTTTATAGGAGCTATACCGGTCTCTACAATCATGGCTCGTAAGCCATCAAAGACAACTTTTAAGGAAGTTGCTAAACTGGGGATGGATAGCGAGGCATGGAAAGCTTCACTGGCAAATCTCAATGAGGATAAATATGCTTGGGGAGAAACGGTCTCAAAGAAGATCCGCTATCGCTTTAAATGCAGAAAATGCAAAAAGGTCAGCAGTTGGTTTGAGCATACATTTGAATCCTGTACAGAAGAATCTCTTAACGAAAAGCTTAATGATTTTAAGCATCAGACTATGGATAAGGGATACTTTTATGAGAACAGAAAGAGGATAGGAAGTGTTAGGTATTCACTTAAAAGGCAGTGCCTTTCATGTGGGAAGATTCAGCCTAAGTGTTCTCCGAGATGGTGGACGGTTCCTCTTACAGCTTTGGTGGCATTAGTGTTGAATATTACATATACACTCATTATGGTTTCTATAAGAGATGCACTTGGTATGGATATCCGACATAATCCGATAAACGATATATTCATCGATGTAGTCGGTCCAATCCTTATGATGATTTCATTTGCCGCTATCATTGTTTCAATCATAAGATGCGTCAGACTGAAAAAAAAGGCTGCACCGGAATATGATCTTTCCTAATGCATAAAGAATTATGAACACGGAGGGTATATCTCATGAGGCTTTTTATTTTACTTCTTATAGTAGTAGGCAGTATAGTTGGGGCGATAGTTGTTGTGATACTTAAGGCAACATCTGTTGCATCAAAAAAGAACATTACGGTTGTTATGTCAGAACTGAACCTGTCTTTTTCGCCAATTAGATCTGACTCTTTCTGGATAAAACGAGATTGGAATGATACTCTGTTCATATCCAATTCTAATAACATAACTGGTAATCTGACATCGTATGAAGGTATATCTGCTGGAGAAAAACTCGAGTCGATGATTAATAAGAATCTAAAAAAGCAAAAGGACATCGAAAAAGGCAACATATCGGTAAATGGTATCAATTGGATATACGCACTACCAACATATGCTCTTGAAGGAGGAACATTAAGTCGTCAACTTGTAGCGGTTACAGGAAATAGTAGCTGCGGGCTCATATTTAATGTAAGCCTAGGTAATACGAATAGTATGTCTGAAACAGATTTATCAGAACTCCTTTCGGGATTATCATTAAGTGGAGGCCAGTAACAACAGATAAACAAATGGTATTTTATGCCAATTTCAAAAGGAGAATATAGATATGGGATTGTTTGAACCAGTCTGGAAAACAAACTAATGGAATAAGATAGAGGCAGCATCTACAGTGCCTGAGAGTGGATTGGAACTGAGCAGGAGAAAGGAGCAAAAATGAAAAAGAATGTTTGTCTATTTTTGTTGATTGTCGCGTTGGTTTTATCTCTGAGCGCATGCTCGCACAATCAAATCCCTGTGACAGATTTATCTATCTTACCGACAGGGGATATATCGGGGGCTATAACGCCCGATAAGGATATGAGTGAGGTCATAGTGTGCGTAGTGGCTAAGGACAGCACGGGCAAGGTGAATTTTGAGGGGACGATACAACTATCTGAAACCTTCTCCAAAGACGTCAAAACAACGTTTTCGTTTGATATTTTTGACACAAGGATGTGGTCTAATGCAACGTTTTCCTATAATCCGTTTGGCAATATGTATAAAAGCTTTTTAGAGGATAACGTGTCTTGTAAACTTATGTACGAGGGAAAAGAAATTTCTTCATTTACAATTGATACTACTCAGATTGATCTGGAAAAAGCCTTTTCAGATGAAGAAACTGAATCTACTGACGAAAATGAATCACTTGGTAGAGAATATGATGAAGATGGTAATCTTATTAGTATAAATGGAATCCCTATAGCGACTGATGCCGGAAACAATAATTATGAAGGAATTGGAGATACAAGCATCTACAATCCGATAGAATCATTTGATATAGAGAATCCAAGTATTCCGTAAACAATTGACAATGTCAGTATTATTGTTGGAGATGTGTAGAAACCGCTACCATAGTTTTGCTTTTGGATACAATGTTTTTGGGGGAATATTCAAATTCAAATCCCCCCATAAAAGGGAGGATCCCGGGTATCTGCAGATACCCGGGATTATTATGAAAAAGATTATTATATATCACGAAGGGGTGGTAGTTCTTTTCTCGTTCTATGGTTATATTCTACTTTGTAAAGATGTATAGACAATGTTATTGAATTTAACAATAGGAAAATAATTTGTTAACAATCTATGAATAACAGGCATTTTTTTATGCCCTGTAACGCCCTATTTTACGGCAAAATCGAATCTGACATACTCTGAAGTGCCGATGGATACAGGGTTTCCTTCAAAAAAGCCCAGTTTTTTAAGTAATTTAACCGCTTCCGAGTTTTCTTTTTCGGTGAGACTCATAATTTCGGACATATCATTTTCGGCTGCCCATGAAAGAATCGCGCTGCAGACTTCATATGCATAGCCCTGTTTTTGCCATGGTTTTCCTATGACAAATCCGAGCTCGGGAGTGTCGAAACCTGCTCTTTCATCGAGTCCCGCACGTCCTATTATCTCACCCGTATCCTTTTTGACGACGGTCCAGATGCCGTGTCCATAGATCTCATAGATAAGGTCGCGGTAATTCTCGGTGTATTTTTCTTCCTCGCTTCTTTCCATCAGATCCTCGGTAAAGCGCGTGATACCGGGCTCTGCGTAGATCGAATAGAATTCATCAAGATCGTCAAGTGAAGTTTCTTTTATGACACATCTGTCGGTTTCAAGAATGTCCCATGGTATTTTCTTTAATCTTCTGTATATCTTCTCAAGCTCTTCGGGGTCGTAATCCTCGGGATCGAAAGCTCCCTCGCCTTCGAGAACATACTTTACGCCGTCGAAAAAGGTACTGCCGCTGTAGGTAAGAGTATCAACATAGATGACAAAGGAGACGCCGCTTTCAGCAAGTGCCTTAATGTCGGCATCGGGCGTTGCAACGTAGAGTGTTCCTTCGCAAGAGGGTGCTCCCGTTGAGGCAACATCGGATCCGACGGCTGTGCGGCTTTCGGCACTGTCCGACACAGTTATATTTTTGAGATAGTGAATGCGCTGTTTCATGTTATAATACAGTAAGTTTTTCAAAACGCGTAAAGAAAGGAAACATTATGTCAGAGAATAAAAATCCCCTTGTAACATTTACGATGGAGGACGGCTCGGTGATGAAGGCTGAGCTTTATCCCGATATCGCTCCACAGTCAGTTTACAATTTTATCAGCCTTATATCAAAAGGATTCTA
>JAEEGL011444345.1_pt1 | contig 11774 bp, 7 predicted proteins | sample 9134231 | NCBI WGS metagenome assembly JAEEGL01 (sample SAMN16246548, study PRJNA631951) | gut metagenome | biome: gut microbiome; feature: rumen; material: fiber-attached | host: Bos | place: Iran: Karaj | collected 2018-10
ATTCCTACAAATGAGGAGCTCGCAATCGCTCAGGAGACAGAGCGTCTCGTAAGATAATCCTTACGAAATTTAAGGAATCAAAAGGCTGCAGAACTGATCTGCAGCCTTTTTCTATTTAGACTGAAGAGTTTTCTAACAGATCAAGATGTAAATGTTTGTTTGAAATATCACTATTTTTTGACTATAATCTTGTCCGTGTGTTTTACTCATTGCGGCGCCGTATGCGTTGCTTTTATGGAATAAGGGAGGTCTTTATGCGAAATTTAAAATCCAAGATCTTGAGCGTTCTGGTCTCGCTCGTAGTGATGCTGGGTATCTTTGCAGGATACAGGGAGCCTGTCAGTGCAGATGATTTATATTTTATCAAGCAGCCGATGGGAGGGAGCTGTGATTATTCGGATCCTTTCACGATCACCTGGACATTAAATCAGGAACCGGACTGGGTTAATCTTGAGTACAAACGAGGCGATGACCCTACCTGGTATCCGGGTGTGGATTTTCACGGATCCTCATACCAGATCAGATACAGCATGGGTGTATCCTCATACAGACTTGTGGCCAGTAAGAATAACAAACGGATATATTCAGATCCGTTTATCATAAAGTGGACGGGCAAGGATCCCTACAGTTTTTGGACCTCCCCCGAGAGTACAAAGCTCTACAAATCGCAGGATTATACCATCACCTGGACATTAGGTGCTACTCCAAGATATGTCAAGCTCCTAAAATACGATACGAGCGGAGGTTATTGGACGAGCGAGGCAGAGCTGACCAGATTAAAGAAATACGATATCGAATTCCACGGTAATTATTCCGAGACTTTCAAGTTATTTGCAGCTTTCGATTATGGGGATGTTTACAGCAAAACATTTACGGTAACCTGGATCGAAGATACTTTCAGTGTCAACGTAGGATCCGGTACGACTGTGAGCAGCACGGCTAAAGCAGGAGATACAGTGAAGGTAACTGCGGATAAAAGCCCGACCGGCAAGGAATTTGATAAGTGGGTAGTTACTTCAGGCAAAATAACACTTGCGAATGCAAATGCTGCCGAGACCACGTTTACGATGCCTTACGAAGACGTGAGCCTTCATGCGACATACAAGGATATCCTTTATGAACTGGAAGTAAATTATGATCCCTCGATGATAGAGGTGGATGGCATAGCTTCGATCAAGACATCATGTTATGGTGACGAATATAATTTTACGGTAGAACCGAAAGACGGGTACAAGATCGTTTCTGTCAAGGCAAACGGACAGGCACTTAAAGCATCGGGATCCGACTATAAAGTTACCCAGCCTGCGGGAAAGCTTACTGTCTCCATAACAGCTGAACCGATTGTAAAAAACGGCTGGCTGCAGACAGGTTCTAAATGGATGTACTTTGAATCAGGTAAGCATGTGACAGACTGGAAGAAGATCGGCGGAGCATGGTATTACTTTGATCTGAACGGTGTAATGGCTACCGGATGGAAACTCGTGGACTGTGAATGGTACTGTTTTGAGACTTCAGGCCACCTGATGACAGGCTGGCAGCAGCTCGACGGGGACTGGTATTACTTCGGTTCAGACGGAGCCATGAGGAGCGGCTGGATAAGGTCAGGCAGCGACTGGTATTATTTAGACTCGGCAGGCATCATGCTTACAGGCTGGCAGCTGATCGATGGTGATTATTACTTCCTTAAGAACAACGGCGTGATGGCATCCAGTGAATGGTGCGGCGGTTACTGGTTAAACTCCGACGGAACATGGACATATCCTTACAGAGCGAGCTGGAAGCAGGATTCCAGAGGCTGGTGGTATGGAGATACTTCCGGCTGGTATGCTAAAAACTGCAAGATTACGATCGACGGCAGGGAATATGCTTTCGATAAGGATGGATACTGGATCGCATAACACAAGTGTGTTATGTAATCTCAGTAGTTGATTCCGAATGCTTTCTTGATATCCTTGTCGGCACCGAAGACAGTTACCGTATCTCCCTCTTCGAAAACAAAGTCGGCAGGGAATTCAAGGATAGGTTCATTGTTTCTCCTGATTGACAGAACATTTAAATGCATTCTGCTGCGGATCCCGAGATCAACAAGACTCTTGCTGATCCATGCCTTGGGAACCTTTACCTCGAAGATGGAGTATGCTCCCGGATACTCGAGATAATCCACAACGGTAGCAGAACAATAACGGATCGCTGACCATTCAGCGAGCTGTCTTTCGGGGAAGACAACGGAATCAGCACCGTTTCTTAACAGGAACTTCTGCTGGACGGAACGGGAAGCTCTGGCAACGACATATTTAGCGCCGCACTCTTTAAGAAGTGATGTTGTCTCGAGTGAAGCCTGGAAATTATCACCGATAGCCACGAAACATACATCGAAGCTCTCAACTCCCAGTGATCTTACAAAGTTCTCATTGGTGGCATCTCCGATAAGAGAACTTGTTACCATGTTCATGACGGGCTCAAGTCTTTCTTCGGATGTATCTACTGCCAGTATCTCGTCACCCGCCTTGTTCAGCTGATCGATAAGGTGATAGCCGAAACGTCCGATTCCGATTACGAGTATGCTCTTCATGTTATAGTTCCTTTCTGCCGGATCAACCGACCGCTATGTTATCTGCCGGGTAATGCTTGTTGTCCAGTGATTTGCGCGAGATCGCGGCAAATACGAGGGTAAGACCGCCGACACGTCCGGTGTACATAAGTAATATAAGAATTATCTTGGATATTTTGCAAAGAGTTGGGGTAAGGCCCATTGAGAGTCCTACGGTGGCAACCGCGGAAGCGCTCTCGAAAAGCGTTTTCAGGAAGTCTGTGTTCTCGATCTTCGATATGAACATTGCGCCAAAAAGTGTGAGGATCATATCGAGTGTAAATACTGCAACGGCACCGTAAACTGCCTCTGTCGTGATCCTGCGTCTGAATACGGCAGGTGCTTTCTCACGCTTGAAAACAGAGAGCATGGTGAAGAAGAGTATAGCAACGGTAGTGATCTTCATACCACCCGCTGTTGAACCCGGAGCGCCGCCGATAAGCATCAGGATGACTGTCATGACAACGCCTGTGCCGGAGAAATTGTTGTAATCAGTTGTGTTGAATCCTGCCGTTCTCGGTGTCACCGCCTGGAAGAGCGAAGCGAAGAATCTCTGCGCATAAGGAAGATCGGAATACTCACCGTACCACAGATAGAGCATGGGAATAAGTACCAGTACTATTTCCATAACGATGATCATCTTGCTCTGTGTGCTGTATTTATAGAATTTAAGTCCGTTCTTGCGGATGTCCATCCAGGTGAGGAAACCGAGTCCGCCTGTGAGGATAAGAAAGACGAGCGTAAGAACGATAACGGGATTGTCCATGTAAGGTGTCATTGAAGAGAACTCGCCGTATGAGCCGTTAAGGTCGAAGCCTGCATTACAAAATGCTGAGATAGAAGTGAATATGGCCATCCAGATACCCTTCAGAGGACCGTACTCTGAAATGAACACGGGAGCCATGAGGGCTGCTCCGATGCCCTCGAAAAGAACGCATCCGATAAAGATAAATCTGGTGTATTTCATGATCTCGCCGAGGTTAGGCGCGGATACGGCTTCCTGCATGGTTGTTCTTGCCTGAAGACCTAATCTCTTGCCGACGATCCTGCTTAATACGGTAGTGATAGTGACTACGCCCATGCCTCCGATCTGGATCAGGGCGAGGATAACGAGCTGGCCGAACCATGACCAGTGTGACCATGTGTCATAAACTACGAGACCGGTAACACAACTCGCTGAAGTGGCTGTAAAGAAAGCGTCAGTTATACCAGTCCATTCTCCGCTTCTGGTGGAGATGGGAAGCATAAGCAGGAGCGCTCCTGCTGCTATTAACACAATAAAACCCAGAAGTATGGTCTGGGATCCGCTCAGTCTGAAATGTTTTGGCCTATTATCACTCATGGGGATATTATAAAACTAATTTATTTATTTTTAAAAGAAATTGTCCCATTAATTGACGGCTAACATAATTCATTATTGATATAATCTCTTACAATCGGAATTTAAATCAGGAGAATAAAGTTTTGACAGACGATAATTTCAGTAATCCGGATGAGTTTTTCAGAGATCTGGAGAGTATATACGGACAGGGTTCAGAACCCGCAGGAGACAGCGACGCTGACAAGATGCTCGAGGGGCTTAATCCGGAGCAGCTGGCTGCGGTCACACATCTCGACGGACCATTGCTGATCCTTGCCGGCGCAGGGTCAGGCAAGACCAGAGTAATCACATACCGTATTGCCTACATGATGAAGAAGCACAATGTTGCTCCGTCATCCATTCTGGCAATCACGTTCACCAATAAGGCTGCAAATGAGATGCGCCAGCGTATCGAAGGGCTCGTCGGAGACCGTTCGAAGTATATCTGGTGCGGAACATTCCACAGTATCTTTGCCAGATTGCTGAGAAGACACGCAGAGCTTCTCGGCTATTCACAGAATTTCTCCATCATTGATACCGATGACCAGTTGAAGCTCGTTAAGGATTCAATGAAGGAACTTGATATTGCCGACAGCCAGTTTAAGCCGAAGAGCATCCAGAGCGAGATCTCAAATGCAAAGAACAAGTTCATCAGTGTCGAGGAATACTCGATCCAGGCAGGCAAGGACTACTTCCCGGGCGTTGTTGCCAGGATATATAAGAGATATCAGGAGAAGCTCCTGGCCAATAACGCGATGGACTTCGATGACATCCTTGTTAACATGGTTAAGCTTTTAGAGCAGAATCCCGATATCTGCGAGATGTACAGGGCGAAGTTCAGGTATATCATGGTCGATGAGTATCAGGATACTAATATGCCCCAGTACCGTGCGGTAATGAAGCTCGCATCAGGCAACGGCAACATCTGCGTTGTAGGTGACGATGACCAGTCCATCTATTCTTTCAGAGGCGCTGATGTAAGACTCATCCTGAAGTTCGAGAAGGATTTTCCGGGTGCCAGTGTTATCAAGCTCGAAGAGAATTACCGTTCGACCAAGACGATACTCGAGGCTGCCAACTGTGTTATCGCCAACAACACCAAGCGTAAGAGCAAGCATCTCCGTACCGGAGGTCCGGAAGGCGAGAAGATCATCGTCATGAATGCCGATACCAGTGCCGGCGAGGCTGACTTTGTCGGCAGGACCATCAAGATGATGGCTGACAAGGGTAAGTTCAAATATTCTGACTGCGCAGTCCTCTACAGAATGAATGCTCTGTCGCGTAACGTGGAAACCACGCTCCATAATCTCGGAATCCCTTTCAGGGTATATGGAGGAATGAGGTTCTACGACAGAAAAGAGATCAAGGACATCCTCGCATATTTAAGACTTATAAACGACACGAAGGATAATATTGCTTTCGAGAGGATAATCAACGTTCCGAGACGTGGAATCGGTGATACTACGATTGAGAAGATCAGACAGTACGCGTTAAACGACAACATCAGCATGTTCGAGTGCGCGATGCATGCTCTGGATTATCCCGAACTGGTGAGATCGGGCTCTAAGATACTTGCATTTACGGATCTTATTAATTCCATGAGGGATAAGCTGCATGAGAATGAACTGGATTTCGCGCAGTTTGTTGATTACGTTGAGAATGAATCCGGGATCATCGAGGAGATAACCGAGCAGAGAGAGAAGAAGGGCGAGATCATCGACAGGGTCGAGAACCTGAAGGAGCTTTTGTCCGAAGCTGCAGAGTACGATAAGGCACACCGTGCCGAACCTGTTGACATGGATACTCTTGAGATCGATGACGGTGACGGATTCCCTGTCGAAGTTGATGATGATTTCTTCTTTGATACTGCGACCGCAGACACAACGGAAGGCATATTGGGTCTATATCTTGAGAATGCGGCACTCTTTGCTGAGGGCGATGAATTCGATGACACGGATGATTTCGTTAAGTTAATGTCCATTCACAGCTCGAAAGGATTGGAATTCGGCGCGGTATTCATCATCGGCCTTGAAGAAGGTGTTTTCCCGAGTTACAGATCGGTCCAGAGCATGGAAGATACCGAGGAAGAGCGAAGGCTCATGTATGTAGCCATTACGAGAGCCAAGAAGAACCTGTTCATGGTACTCACCAGACAGAGAATGCTCTTCGGTCAGACCAACTGCAACAGGCCTTCCAGATTTCTCAAGGAAGTAAACCCCGAGCTGCTCTATCTGATGGGCACAAAGAGGGAAACTCCCAAGGATGTGCCGGAAGGCGAATCGAGCAGGGAGAAGTCGAAGAAGTCCATATCATCGGCTCTCAAGTCCCAGTTCACCAAGGACAACAAACCTGCGGGAGCACGTGAGGGACAACTGAAGCCGGAGGAACTGGAGAAGGGCATGAAGGTCATTCATCCGAGATTCGGCGAAGGGATCATTCTTAAGGTCGAGCCTGTCGGAGGCGATGCGCTTATCACGGTTGACTTCGACGGAATGCATAAGAACATGCTCGCGAACGCTTCAGGACTTAAGAAGGCATAAGAATACGGCGGTTTTAACGGGAACGGGGAAGCTATTTATAGTATAATTACTTATTCTTTCAAATAAGGGAGACTTAAGCAGATGACAGATAATCTCAGCTTCCAGGATCTTTATGCGGACAGCGTTGCCTGCCTGGGCAAGTCAGACAAGATATCTGATTCGACATTAGCCAAGATCCGGATGGTGCAGGATCAGAAGGATAAGATCCTGAGCGTTAATGCCACTAAATGTTCCGCTTCAAGAGGCAGAGTTCTCCCTGAGAAAGACGGTGACGTAAGAAACTGTTTTGAGCGTGACATGGGCAGGATCATATACTCCCAGGCATTCAGACGCCTGAAGCATAAGACTCAGGTATTCTTCAATCCCGCCAACGATCACATCTGTTCACGTCTCGAGCACGTTATCTACGTGGATTATATTGCTTCCACGATCGGCAACGCACTGAATCTTAACGTCGATCTTATCAAGGCGATCGCTCTGGGGCACGATGTCGGACACACACCGTTCGGCCACAGCGGAGAGAGAGTACTTAACAAGAAACTCAAGGAGATCGATCCGAAGCTGTATTTCGAGCATGAATCAAACGGTCTCAGAGTTCTCAACATACTGGAAAAGCATAACGAGGCGAGCGGCCTTAATCTTACGTTTGAAGTAAGGGACGGCATCATATCACACTGCGGCGAATACTATAACGAGCGCAGGCTCGAACCCTGCAGGGACAAGACTGAAGAGGACCTGTCCTATCTGATCCCTAAAAAGAACCGCAAGGGACCTGCTACGATGGAAGGCTGTGTCGTAAGATTTGCTGACAAGATCGCCTATGTCGGAAGAGATATCGAAGATGCATTGAGAACGGGAGTTATCGCAAGTGAATTCGATCTGCCTGTTGCAGCGGATGTAATGGGAAGCTCCAATTCCGAGATCATCAATTTCCTTGTTCAGGACATAATAGAGAACAGCATAGATAAGGGCTGCATCATGATGTCGGATCATGCAGGCGATGCTCTCGAGCATACGCTCAAGGAGAACGTTGCAAAGATCTACACATCAGTGAAGGTAAGGACATATGAGAAGTACTGTGACGTAATGCTCGAAGGTCTTTTCGATGCCTTCTATGAAGCAGTCCAGAATCTTGAGAAGGCTGAGGATTCGAAGTCTTCTTCCATCAGGAAGTTCGCTGAATTTGTAAAGAACCATCCTGAGTTTAAGGCAGGTATCGACACTCCGCTCCCGATCTATGTATCAGATTACATTGCGGGAATGACGGACTCTTTTGCGGTAAGCTGCTTCAATGAGATGTATAAGAGTTAATGGAGATAAAAGGATAATATGGAAGAATATGGATTTTTCGCGATGCTCGACCGCATGCAGTACATCGGCAGATGGGCACTGATGCGCAACAGCAGGACAGAGAACATTAAGGAACACAGTTTCGACGTTGCGGTCATAGCGCACTGCCTGACCGTGCTTCACAACAAGTTCGAAAAGGATACCGAAGGTGCGATACTTCCCGATCCGTACAGGGTTCAGGCATATGCCCTTTATCACGACTGCACGGAGATCTTAACAGGCGATCTTCCCACTCCGATCAAGTACCGCAACAAGGAGATTACGAGGGCTTATAAGGAAGTGGAACACGAGGCTGCAGCGAGTCTGGTTGAGCTCCTTCCTGAAGATGATGAGATGAGAGCTCTGTATATGGAACTACTGTCACCCGACATCACAAATGAAGAAGAAAAGTATATTCATAAACTTGTTAAGGCAGCCGACAAGATCGCTGCATATATTAAATGCTTAAGAGAAGAGAGCACCGGCAACGGTGAGTTCTCCGCAGCAAAAGAAGCAACGGGTAAGATAATCCGTGAGATGAATATGTCCGAGGTTGATTACTTCATGGAACATTTCGTTCCTTCGTACGGATATACCCTGGATAAGATCACCGGGAGGGACGCGTAACCGATGTTCAAAAGACGTCCCGAATATTTTGCAGTTGCAGCCCTTGGCGGAGTTATTGCGGTTGCCGCATCGGTAGTAACGGCACTCAGTCTGGATACGGGAATAACCGAACCTGACAAAAAGACTCTGAAGCAGGCTGACGAGATCGTTGTACGTGCAGCCGCTCTTACTTCGAGCAATGAAGAAGAGATAAAGATCGCAAAATCGCGTGTTGAAGACGGACTGTTATCCTGCGGTGATTATGTTATCTCCGTAATGACTTCGCCTGAGTATCTGCTGCAGGGCGTATCAGATGAACAGTTTGCTAATGATCTCTGCGTTGTAATATACGGCGAGCCCAAGCAGGATGAGATCAGTTATATCATTGATGACCTCGGAAAGACTTCACGTATCGCAGCAATAGACAATGCGCTGTCTTCCGAGAACAGGAACCTCAGAGCTTCCGGCAATCCATCTGGCAAGGGTTCTGTCATATCCGATGTAAGCCTTGAGACGACCATCGATTCACCAGGACAGTATACGGTCGGTATCAGAGAAGCATCCGGTTCATATACGGCAACGGGAGATGAGGTCAGAACAGACTTCTTTGTTGACGGTTCTTTGTATTACGGATATCTGAAGTTTAATGACAACAAAGGTGATTACCGTGAATTCGTGCTCTCCTGGGATACTGCAGACTGTGCTCCCGGAAGACATGAGGTTTATGCGTTATTAAGAAGTTCTGACGGCAGAGGAACTGTTATTTCAGGAGGAGAGATAACGATCCCTGAAAAGACAACAATTACTCCCGGCAGCGTAATCGAATCAGGATTGTCAGCAGGTGAAGCTGTATCATGGTACATGATCGATTGCGGCGATAATGACTGTTATATCGATTTTGCAGGGTTATCTGATGACATCCGCGTTTCTTTGTACGATCTTAAGGGTAATCTTATCGGTGCCAACGAGAATCCGGGCATTCCGTATGCGATCCTGAGAGGCAGGAAACAGGATACACAGGCTGTGGCAGATGAGACGGGAATCACGAGTGTTTCCAATTGCTATTATGTATGCGTCAGCCGTACGGGATCTTCTTATGACATCGACAGGGATGTGTATTTTACGATGGTACAGTCCAGGGAGTGTGCACGTTTTGACGGCGCCTACATGGCGGTAACCGGAGCTGACGGTGACAAGGTAAAACTTACTGACAGTTATAAGAACACTTATGAAGTGGATAGAGACAAGGCGGGGATCCTTCCCATTAACGGAGCTCTGTCTGCACTAAATGTCTCCGCGGCTGATGCAGATCTTGTTAAGATCTATCCTGATTTTGATTACCTCACGAGTGATTACGGATATTATGCCAATGGCTCGAAAACCATTGCATTCAGATGTAATGCTCTCGGAGGATATTCCTCGCAGGTTACGATCAAGGCTGTTTCGAACGGCGGAGAGACAATACTTGACCAGGGACAGGCTTTCGATCTTCCTCAGGGAGAGACTGTCGTCACCTGTACGGTTACTGATTTTGACGGCTTTACCAAAACATATTCGCTCTATTTTCTTAATGGTGATGACGAGGGTGATTTCAGTGAGAACACACTGTCGAAGTTCCCGGTAAGTTATTACAGCGGATTGTGGCTCCTTCACAGCCTCAAACCCAATTACATCTTTACGCCTTACTATACAAATCTCTCATTCGACAAGGCTTTGGCGGCAGAGGACAGCCAGGGGCGAAGCCTCATTGAGAATTCTTATAAATCAAACTGGGTAAAACCCAACAGTAAGGTATACGATAAGCCGGACTGGATGGCTGCAAAGACTGAAGTTGTCAGTTATTACATGGACCCCAGGAACTTCTTCACACCCGAGAAGATCTTCGCATTTGAACTGTTGGGATTTGATCCGGGTGTTCATACCGTTGACGGTGTAAGAGAGATCATCAGAGGATCGTTCATGGCTGACAGCGATGAGTATGATTATGCGCAGATCATCTATGATGCCGGAAAGAATGCGGGAGTTTCTCCGTATTTCCTGGCTAGCAGGATCATACAGGAGATGGGTTATAACGGTGAATCCGCTCTGTGCAGGGGCGATCTCACCGGTTTTGAAGGATATTACAATTACTATAATATCGGTGCTTATGCCACGACTGAACCCGGCGGCGCTGTTGTCAACGGCGCTAAATACGCACAGTGGGGAAGAGACTGGGAAGGCCAGGAGATCACTGATACGGAAGCAAAATACCTGCTCCCGTGGACATCCGTGGAAAAAGCGATCGCAGGCGGCGCTGTATGGATCGCGACCGGTTATATCGACAAGGGGCAGAACACGCTCTACTTCCAGAAGTTCGATGTGCTCGATGACGGAACGGAGAAGTATAATCATCAGTATGCCCAGAATATACAGATGGCTTATTCTGAAGGAATGAGATATTACAGAAGTTATGAGGCCATCGGAATGACAGACGCGGGATTTGAGTTTATCATTCCTGTATATGAGAATATGCCTGAGGAGTACGGGAGCCTGCCTTGATGAAACTGCACATTAACAGAAGGATCAAAACTTATATTGCAAAGACCTTCTCGGCTTTTGCAGTGTTTGTTCTGACTTTTGTGGTGTGTTTTTCAGGATTTAATGTTTTTCAGGTTCATGCGGATTCCGAGGTCGCCATATCAGCAGTCACCAAACAGACTGAAGTTGGCCCGGGCGATCTCCTGATGGTTGAAGTTGTTGCTAACAATTTTCCGGGTATTACCGAGTTCGGCCCGGTCGTATTCAATTACGATTCCGACAAGGCTGAGTTCGTATCTTTCGAGCAGGGAAATGATCTGTCCAACTATGTGTTTTCTGAGATCAGAAATGACGGATCGTTTACGGTTACCGCCCAGGACCAGATGATGGGAATCGGAACCGACGAGAACGGCAACGAGATCCTCTCATCTTCGTTTTCCTCAGATAATCAGGTCGTTCTTTTTACGATCGCCATCAGAATCTTCCCTGAGAGTACGGGTGATATCAATTGCTGGATCAGCGAGACGGGTGAATTCATATCTCCTGCGGATACAGTTTCAACAAGGATCGGAAGCGGCCTTACGCTCCCGATCAAGCGGTCAGGTCTGTCCAGTAATGCAACGATAGCATCTCTTAAGATCAGGGGAACTTCCATCACGCCCGATTTTAATCCGAATATCACGGAATACAGCTGCTCGGTTGAGCGTTCCGTAACGGATGTACAGGTTACGGCAACTCCTACAAACCTGTGGGCGGCGATCGTAATCGACGGCGCGCAGCAGCTTAATCTCGGTGAGAATATCGTAACGGTAAATGTAACAGCACAGGACGG
>JAEEGL012604602.1_pt1 | contig 11774 bp, 7 predicted proteins | sample 9134231 | NCBI WGS metagenome assembly JAEEGL01 (sample SAMN16246548, study PRJNA631951) | gut metagenome | biome: gut microbiome; feature: rumen; material: fiber-attached | host: Bos | place: Iran: Karaj | collected 2018-10
AAAAAAAATAATAAATTAAAAATAGTGAATTAGATATAATAATTGAAAAACAATGTTCCACGTGGAACATTGTAAAAAAAGCTATTAATAATAAAAAAGAAATAAAATTGTAAATAGAGATAACAATTAACACAAAAAAAATAATAAATTAAAAATAGTGAATTAGATATAATAATTGAAAAACAATGTTCCACGTGGAACATTGTAAAAAAAGTTAATAATAATAAACAATAAGAAATAAAAAATTAAAATAGAGATAACAATTAACACAAAAAAATATAAAAAATTAAGAGTAGTAATTAGTCATAATAATTAAAATAAATCAATGTTCCACGTGGAACATTGATAAATAGAAAGAAAAATATAACAGAATAATATAATAAGATAATAATAAAAAATAACATACTAGTAACATACAATAATAAATAGTAATATAATGATTAAAAACAATGTTCCACGTGGAACATTGTGCAGAAATTAAATTTCTGTAGCATATAATATACAGATTTGAAATTTTGGTATAACAAAAAGAAGATGCTTAATTAGCATCTTCTATATTATTATCAACAGATGTATCAGAATTTTCATCATCAATATTATCTCTATCAACAACAGATACAGTACTAACTTTTTGGCCTTCTCTTAAATTAATCAATCTAACGCCTTGAGTAACACGACTCATTTCAGATATCTTATCAACAGCCAATCTAATAATTATACCCTCGTTTGTAATGATTATTAAATCTTTATCATTTGATACAGTTTTGAATGAAGTAATAATACCATTCTTATCAGTAATATTTAAAGTTTTAACACCTTTTCCGCCTCGATTCGTTATACGATATTCACCAATTGGAGTTTTCTTACCATATCCGTTTTCAGTAACGACAAGTACTAGCGCATCCGGAGTAGCTATTTCCATACCAACAAGGACACTGCCATCAAGATTTATACCTCTCACGCCAGAAGCAGTTCTTCCCATTACACGAATCAATTTTTCAGGGAAACGAACCATTCTACCATTTGAAGCAGCCATCAAAACATCAGATTCACCATTAGTATTCTTAACAGAAATTAGTTCATCATCTTCCTTTAATGTAATAAATCTTTTACCATTAGCACGAATATTATAGAATTCACTAATATCAGTACGTTTAATTAAACCTTGTTTTGTAGCAAATATTAAATATTTCGTATCGTCATTTTTTGATCCATTAAGAAGTGAAGTAACAGATTCGCCCTGTTCCAAACTTAATAAGTTAACTATAGGTAAACCTTTTCCCTGTCTACTATATTCTGGAATTTCGTAACCTTTAACACGATATACTTTTCCTAAATTTGTAAAGAATAAAACATAATCATGAGTCGAACAATTAATCATCTGTTCAACAAAATCTTCTTCATTTATAGACATACCTTTAATACCAACGCCACCGCGATGTTGTGTCTTATAAGTACTAGCAGGTAATCTCTTAATATAACCTTTATTAGTTAAAGTTATAACAATTCTTTCTTCAGGAATTAAACTTTCATCTTCAATATAATCAACAGCTGTCATATCAATATGCGTACGTCTTTCATCAGCATATTTATCCTTAATTTCTAATAATTCCTTCTTAATTATTTCAAGAACCTTTTCTTCAGAATTTAATATAGATTTTAACTCTTCTATTTCAACAAGCAAAGCAGCTAATTCAGCTTCGATCTTATCTCTTTCCAAACCAGTTAATCTACGTAATTTCAATTCAAGAATAGCATCACTTTGAGCTTCAGTAAGACCAAATCTACTCATTAATTTACTTTTAGCTTCTTCATCAGTTTGAGCTCCCCTAATAATTCTAATTACTTCATCGATATTATCTTGAGCAATTTTATAACCTTCTAAAATATGAACTCTTTTCTCATCTTTATCTAAATCAAATTTAGTTCTACGAATAATAACTGATTTTTGATGATCAATATATTTTGCAATAATATCTTTTAAACATAAGGTTCTAGGTGTACCATTATCAATCATCAAAAAGATAATACCATACTGAACTTGAAAATTCGTATGCTTATATAAGTTATTAAGTACTACTTGCGGATTAGCATCTCTCTTTAAAGTAATAGTAATCTTAACACCATCTTTTAAATCAGTATGATAGTCAGAAATACCATCTATAATTTTATCCCTAACAAGTTCAGCAACCCTATTCTTTAATTCTAATGTATTAACACCATAAGGAACTTCTGTAATAACAATCGTATTATGATTAGCGTGTTCTTCAATTTCAGCTCTACTTCTAATTGTAATAGAACCACGACCAGTATCATATGCTTTTTTAATACCAGAATTTCCAAGAATTATACCACCGGTAGGAAAATCTGGTCCTTTTATATGAGCCATTAAACCTAACGTATCAATTTCAGGATTATCAATATAAGCAACACAACCATCAATAACTTCTCCTAGATTGTGAGGTGGTATATTCGTAGCCATACCAACAGCGATTCCCATTGTACCATTTACAAGAATATTTGGAAATCTACTTGGAAGTACCGTAGGCTCATCTAATGTTTCATCAAAGTTTTTAGTCATATCAACAGTATTCTTACGAATATCAGCTAATAATTCCAAAGATATTTTTGATAAACGAGATTCAGTATAACGCATTGCTGCAGCGCCATCACCTTCAATATTACCAAAATTACCATGTCCATCAATAAGTAAATAACGTTGGTTAAAATCCTGAGCCATTCTTACCATAGCTTCGTATATAGAAGAATCTCCATGAGGGTGATAATTACCCATAACTTCACCAACAGTTTTCGCAGATTTACGATGAGGTTTATCAGGTGTATAACCAGAATTATACATACTCCAAAGAATACGTCTATGAACAGGTTTTAAACCATCTCTTAAATCTGGTAATGCACGCGATGTAATAACACTCATTGAATATTCCAAGAAAGAAGTTTTAACTTCATCAACAATATTGTTCTCAGCTAAACTATCACGTTCATGAAAATATCCACTAAATTTATTACTATCTTGTACTATTTCTTCATTATTAATAGAATTATCCACATTATTGGATTCTGATTCAACATCATCTACTTGATCATTAGCACGATCAATTAATTCATTAATATCATTATCTAATTCTTTATTATCTTCCATATTGCACCCCCTTAAATATCAAGATTTGTAACATATCTTGCATTTTCCTCAATAAAGCTTCGACGTGGTTCAACATCATCACCCATAAGTTTTTCAAATATTGCATCTGCAGCAACACAATCATCAACGGTAATTTTTCTAAGAACACGTTTTTCAATATCCATAGTAGTTTCGTTTAACTCTTCAGCATCCATTTCACCAAGACCTTTCATACGAGCAACCTCATATTTAATATTAGGTGATAAAGATGCTAAATAACTGTCTTTTTCATCATCATTAAGAACATATTTTCGCGTTTTTCCATGCATTATTCTAAACAATGGTGGCTGAGCAGCATAAACATGACCGGCTTCAACAATTGGCTTAAAAAATCTGTAGAATAAAGTTAACAATAAAACTCTAATATGAGACCCATCAACATCTGCATCGGTCATTATTATAATCTTGTCATAACGTAATTTAGATAAATCAAATTCTTCACCAATACCAGTTCCAAATGCCGTAATAATTGTTCTAATTTCCTCATTAGATAACGCTTTATCGAGTCTAGCCTTCTCTACATTTAAAATCTTACCACGTAAAGGAAGTATGGCCTGTGTCATAGAATCTCGTCCTTTTTTAGCAGAACCACCTGCACTATCTCCCTCGACAATAAATATTTCAGATACTTTTGGATCTTTACTCTTACAGTCAGACAATTTTCCGAACACATTAGATAAGCCAATTTCACCTTTTCGAGTTATTTCACGAGCCTTACGAGCAGCATTTCTAGCTCTACATGCTAACATTGCTTTTCCAACGATAGATTTAGCCTCCTCAGGATTTTCAAGTAAAAACCTTTCAAATCCTTGACTAAATATACTATCAGCAAGCTTTCTAACCTCAGAATTTCCTAATCTTCCTTTAGTTTGTCCTTCAAATTGAGGATTAGGATGCTTACAAGAAATAATCATTGTAAGGCCTTCTTTAACGTCATCACCAGTTAAAGAATCATCCTTTTCTTTCAAAATATTATTTTTTCTAGCATAAGCATTTATTACACGAGTTAACGCCCTGCGAACACCCTCTTCATGAGTACCACCATCATGAGTATTAATATTATTAACAAATGAATAAATATTATCATTATAACCAGTATTATATTGCATTGCAACTTCTAAGAAAACGCCGTCTTCTTCACCAGATAAATGAATAATATTGTCATGAATTGGAGTTTTTCCATGGTTAATAAATGAAACATATTCACTAATACCACCTTCGTACAAGAATGTCTCCCCGGTAGTATCCTCCATATCTCTATCATCACGTAACGTGATAGACAAACCGCGATTAAGAAAAGCTAATTCTCTAATTCTAACCTTTAAAATATCGTAATCATAAATTTCACTATCAAATACAGTAGGATCAGGCTTAAAAGTAACAACTGTACCAGTCCTATTTTCATCACAAGTATCAATTACCTTTAATGGTTCAACTGTATGTCCACCATTTTCAAATCTAATAAAGTGAACCTTACCATTTTTGTATACTTTAACTTCTAACCACTTAGATAAAGCATTAACAACAGATGCTCCAACACCATGTAATCCTCCAGATACCTTATATCCACCGCCACCGAATTTACCACCAGCATGAAGTACTGTATAAACAGTTTCAACAGTTGATTTTTTTGTTTTAGGATGAATTTCCGTTGGAATACCACGTCCATCGTCTTTTACCGTAATTGAGTTATCTTTATTAATAATAACTTCAATATTATTACAATAACCAGCCAACGCTTCATCAATAGCATTATCTACTATCTCCCATACTAAATGATGCAATCCTTTTATATCGGTAGTACCAATATACATACCTGGTCTTTTTCTAACAGCTTCAAGTCCTTCTAAAACCTGTATATCTGAGGCATCATAATGTTCATTCTTTTTCTCATCCATTTTTACATCACATCCTTCTTGTAATTTGTCTCAACAATTTTTCCATCATCTATTTTATATATAATTGCCTTCCTAATAACTCTCTTATCAATATTCTTTAAATCAGTAGTTGTAACTATTGTTTGAATATCTCTATTTAAATAATTAATAACATTATTTCTCTTTTCAACATCTAGTTCACTAAATAAATCATCTAATAATAAAACAGGATATTCACCACACTCTTGATTAAACACATCAATTTCAGCTAATTTTAACGCCAATATAGCCATTTTAATTTGTCCCTGGCTGCCATATATCAAAAGATCATTATCATTTAATTTAAAACTAAAATCATCCCTATGGGGTCCAACTAAAGTATTGCCAATAATTTTCTCACGTTCAAAATTATTTTTTAACTTATCATGCATATTTTTTCGAAATAATGACATATTAGTAATATTAATATTAGGTAAATAATTAATTGAAAGCCCATCATAATCTGAAATTTTATTGAATGTATAATTTATATATTTATTAATATTAGCAAAGAATTTTATTCGATAATTATATATTAACTCAGCTAAATCAATTAGTTTTTCATTAATAATATCTAAATATATTTCATCAGCATTGTTATTTTTTATAACTTTCAAATATTCATTTCTTTGTTTTAGTACTAAGTTATACTCATTTAAGATATTAATATACTTATTATCTAATTGACTAATTTCAATATTAATAAACTTTCGCCTATTGGCTGGAGCCTCTTTAATTAACCGAATATCATCTGGATTGAAAATAATCACTTTCAAATTTCCAATATAATTAGCATGTTTTTTTATCTCTACATCATTAATTTCTAATCTTTTGCCATTTTCATTAAGTAATATCTGTAATTTTTTCTTATCATTATTTGTTTCCGTATATCCGGTTATACGCGTAAATAATTGATTTTTAGTAATACAAGACTTATCATTAATTGAAAAATTAGATTTAGTAATTGATAAAAAATAAATAGCTTCTAATATATTTGTTTTACCTTGGGCATTATTTCCAATAATTATGTTTAAATTATTACCAAAATCAATATCCAAATCGTTATAATTACGAAAGTTTTTTAATTTTAAATTTAAAATTTTCAAATATAATCAATTCCATTTTATAATACCCCACAAATATACATTATTTATTAATTATTACACTATAATTATAACATAAAATACTTAAAAATAAAAGAAAAAATCTATTATTTTAGATTTTTTCTTCGTACTTTTATTTCATAATCTAGTATTAAACTTCTAGTAACTTGATTATCGATAATATAATAAGAAAACTCTAATGGAACTTTTTTACCATTTTTAAAGATCAAATTGGTCTTATTACCTTCTTTTACATAACTTTTGAGATTATTAAAAGAAATCCATATATTATTATTTTCTCTAGGTGATTTTAATGGAAAAAAGATGATATTTCTAGTATCTTCAATAATAATTGGACTTTTGGAATTCATATTGACATATCTTTTAGTAAACTTAATACGATCAGCTAAAGAACAGCCAAAATACTTACAAGAAGTATCAATTATTTTTTTAGCTGATTGCTCTACAATCAAATCATTATCTTTAGTTACAACTTTAGTCTTATTATTATCAATACCAATTAACATCAATGTTGATAAATCTATTTCATACATACTTTTCCCCCCTCTCTTAGCCAAATATTAAAACAAATTTATTTGTCGAAATATGACGAATTATGTCGAATAATGAAAAAAATAACAAAAAAAAAGACATAAATTAATATGTCTTTATCGGTAATACCAATTGAACTAAAGATTTATCACCATCACTCTTTATAATAATTGGTGAATTATCATCATTCATTAAGATATTAATTTTTTCACTATTAAAACTCTTAATGGCTTCAAGCATATACTTAGAACTAAATGAAATAGTGATATTACCATCATTTTCTATAGCCATTTTATCCTCTACTTTACCTATTTCAGGAGAATAAGATGAAATAATTAATTCTTTATCTTTTAAAGTTAACTTAATAGTATTTTTATCCTTATCACTAGTAAGTAAAGAAGCACGATCTATCATGTCATATAAATCATTATAATTACATTCAATTATAGTCTTAAAATCATTTGGAATAATATTAGATGATACTGGATATGTTCCACTAATTAATCTTGATAAAAACATAATATTTTTATACTTAAATAATACTTTATTACTAAAAATATGTAAATAAATATTTTCTTTATCATCATCAAGCATTCTAGATAGTTCAACAAGATTCTTACTTGGAATAACTAAATTAAAATCATTCTCATACTTTTCTTTTAATTCAATCTGTTTTCTAGCTAATCGATAACTATCCGTAGCAATTACTTCTAGAATATCTTCATTCAATTTGAAATTAATACCAGTAAGTAATGGCCTTGTTTCAGATAAAGAAGTACAGAAAAAAGTTTGATTAACAATATTCTTAAATACAACAGGATTTAAAACAATTGGATTTTTAGTATCCTCTAAATCCAAATTAGGAAATTCATTCGGATCAATTCCATTCAAATTAAATTCAGAACCACCAGCCTGAATAATCATATTAAATCCATCAACAACCTCAATTGTTATATCAACATCTGGTAACTTTCTAATAATCTCAGTAATATACTTACCACTAATAACTACAGAACCTTTCTCAATAATCTTAGTTATTTCCTTCTTTGAAGTAAATGTTCTAATAGAAATATCCGAATCACTTGCTGATAAATATAAGCCATCTTCAGTTAAATCAAATTTAATACCAGTTAAAATAGGAATTAAATTTCTACTTGATATAGCTTTTGAAGCATTTAATAAGTTTTCTAATAAAATGTTTTTCTTAATAATAAATTTCATTTTCTTCCTTCTTTCTATATTATATTATTAATACTATTACACTTGTTGAAACTGTTGATAACTATTAACAAATTGCTTATTTATAAGTAAATAAATATCAACAACCATTGTTTATAAATCAATAATTATCATCATGAATCAACATTTTAAGCCAACTGTCTTTTTAATTCTTTAATTACTTGTTGCAAATTATCATTATGTTTTAATTCATTTCTTATTTTTTTATCAGCACTTATTATTGTTGAATGATTTCTACCTCCAAAATATGAACCTATCTTTGGAAAAGATTCTGTTGTTAATTCTCGGCATAAATAAATAGCTATTTGCCTAGGAAAATTAACTTCGTTATTTCTACTTTTTCCTTTCATTTGATCAATACTAATTTTATAATAATCACAGACAGCACGTTGAATTCTTTGAACATCATTTTTATAAACACTCTTCTCTTTTAAGATATCCTTTAAGGCATCAACTGCAATATCTAATGATATATTTCCTTTACTCATCATTGCCGAATAAGCTAATACTCTTGTAATTGCTCCTTCTAATTTTCTTATATCTGAATCAAAATTATTAGCAATATACTCAACTACTTCTTCTGGTATATCATTTGCCACTTCATTAAAAGCTAATTTATTCTTAATAATACTGACACGTAAATCATAATCTGGTGTAGTTATATTTGCTGTAAGTCCCCAATTAAAACGTGTAATTAATCTATTTTCAAAAGAATTTAAATCATCAACAGGTCTATCTGAAGCAATTATAATTTGTTTACCTGCATCATGTAATTCATTAAAAGTATTAAAAAATTCTTCTTGTCCTTTCGGTGCCGTACTTAAAAATTGAATATCATCAATCATCAAAACATCAACATTACGATATTTTTCTTTAAAAGCATCAATTTTTTCGAAATTATTTTTCTCGGAATATCGAAATATTCTTGTAAATTCATCAACAAATTTGTCACTTCTTATATACAATACCTTCTTATTACTATTCTCTATTAAATAATTACCAATAGCGTGCATTAAATGAGTTTTGCCAACTCCACTCTCTCCATACAAGAAAAGTGGATTATAAGAGCCAGGAGCCTCAGCAATAACTCGCGCTGCTTTATAAGCAAATTTATTACTCTTTCCTTGAATAAATGTTTCAAAAGTATAATTTGGATTAAGATTAGCATTATTTGGGGATTGTTTTTCAAATATATTAGTTTTATTCAATTCTAATATATCATTAAAAGCTTCTTCATTTTTTTTCTTTTCAATTTCACTTTCTAACATTATATTGAACGTTATATTCTCATTAGTAACTTTATTAATTGCATCGTTCATAATATCCAAATAATGTTCTAAAATATGTTTTCTAATAAATTCCTGATTAACAGTTATAGTCATGACATTATTTTCTAATGAATAAAATTTAGTATCCTCTTCATTAAACCAAGTTTGAAAAGAAACATTAGTGATTTCTTTTTTTATATTTTCTATAAACAGATTCCAAATCTCATTATTACTCATGACCATACCTCCCATTCAGTTTTAACTTTATTTTAACACATTGTAAATATTTGTCTATCACTTTTTTTTTAGTAAACAACGTTTCAACATGTTATCAACAACTTTTCAACAATATAATACCATATAATTTAAGGCTTTTAAATAGTTTTCAACAATTTTAAGTAAATTTAACCATATGTTAATAAATTATTAGACATCAAAAGTAACATGTTCAAAAGTAGCAAATCTGTTAATATACTAAAAAAATGCTATTAAATAAAAGAATGTTATCAACAAAACCTGTTGATAACATGTTAATATATGCAAAAAAAGATGTTAAATAATTAACATCTTTAATAATATCAGTTTTTCCACTCAACAATCCATTTATCATATATAGACGCATTGGCACTTTGTGGTTCTGGATTAGGCATTTGCATTTTAACAATCATCGGAATTCTCATCATTCTACCAAAAGCAACACAAGTACCAGATTGTAATGATTTTTGTTTTTCAATTACATCAGAACTAATATTAGGAACCATCTTTCTAATATACTCCAAGTCAGTAGGATGATTTAATTTGAATATTATGAAATTTGAACACTGAGATAAAACTGTTTCAGATAGTTCTGTAGGCCTTTGGGTAATTAGATTCATTATTACACCAAATTTTCTACCTTCCTTAGCTATTCTTTCAAATATATTATAACCAAGAATACTTACATCATTATCCTTTTGAACATACCTGTGTGCTTCTTCAAGCATTAAATTCATCGGCATTGCTCCACGAGGTTGCAATTTTTTAGCAAACTTAAATAATATTCTAGAAATAACTTTAACCATATTTTTAGCTAGTCTATCATCTATTTCTTCTAAAACGAAATTAACAATTTGCACTCTACCATTATTTTGATTAATTAATAATGAATTAATAAATTGTTCAACTGTTATATAATTAGGCACATTGAAAAATTCTTTATTTGAACTGTTATTGATTGCATGTAACTTAACTTTTAATGCAATAGCATCACTATAAGATTTTTCATTCATTAAAAGTCCTTCACTAATTAAAGTAAAATTTAGAGCAATTTCTAACTGATCTAAGGTAAAATATGTTGGAACGTATTCCTCTTTCCATTGTGTTTCATTATCGATAAAACTTTGAATATATTTTGTAACTAATATTCTTTCGACAAATTCACCATGATTATCAATATCAAAACATTTTCTAAATTCTCTTGTATATCCAATACCAGGAACTTGTACGTCCAAATTTAGTTCATTCGTAGAACAATCAGTTAATATATTAAATATCTGATCACGTATCTTAGCTGCCACTTGATTAGAATATAATACCGCAATAATTGCCTTTGCAATTAAATGATTCTTATATCTTATTGATTCCTCATCATTTTTTGCAAAAATAGATACAAAACATAACATTTTTTCTATTATATTAATCTGAAAATATTCCGTAACATCGAGTATATTTGCATAATCATCAACATCCATTATCCAAAGTGGAATTTTAATAGGATTACCAGTCGGATCAGTTTTATCTGTAGTATATAATTTATAATTAAAATTAGGATTTATTTTACTTATATCCTTAAAAGCAGCGTCATATTCACTAGTGTTGTTAAAAATAAATATATTAGAATTAAAAGGAATTTTATCTTTCATATTAAAGAAATTTTGTATAATTCTAGCTACTCCACAAGTTTTACCAGAACCAGTATTACCAAAAATAGCCATATGATTACTAAACATTTCATTAATATTAACCTTAATTGGATAGTTGTTATATAGCGGACTAGTTCCTAAAATCATTGTTCTAGAGTCATTATCACCAACTAATTCACCCAACTCTTGTGCATTAATAATTCTAATGTTAGCTTCCAAAGTAGGCCTTCTAATTATTCCGCTAAAGAACTTACCATTAATAAATTCACCTAAAAAAGAAATTTTTGCTTCGTCATTAACTATTTCATCTATTTCACCTAAAATTTTTTTATCTTTGTCTTCTAAAATAACATTATAATTAAGAATATCATCATTAATATTGTTTGAAACTTTGACAATGGCATAATTTTTTGTTATTGATAAAATTTTCTCAAACATAAAAATCCCTCTATTCTTTTATAACATTATAACAGAAAAAAGTGTAAAAAAAAAGCCAAAATTTCAAAAAAGTGTTTTTTTTTGTTGACAGAAATAAACTATTTCTATATAATAAAGAAGATTTTAACTTGGAGGTGTTAATTTATGAAGAGAAC
>JAEEGL012688160.1_pt1 | contig 11774 bp, 10 predicted proteins | sample 9134231 | NCBI WGS metagenome assembly JAEEGL01 (sample SAMN16246548, study PRJNA631951) | gut metagenome | biome: gut microbiome; feature: rumen; material: fiber-attached | host: Bos | place: Iran: Karaj | collected 2018-10
TATAAGGTAATAACGTTGCTCGATAATCTAAACCAATAGTTCATTGATTTGTGAGATTTCTGCAAAAACGAAAGTTTTCTTTTGAAAATCCATGAGACAACTCGATTTTATGCAGAAATTTCACAAATAAGCGAGTTATCTTTCAAAAAATCAAGAGATAACTCTATTTCTTGAAATAAGAAATGTGGGCAAACGTGGTTGCTCATTATATGTACTATCTCGCCACATTTTCTGTTAGAAACAGTCGCAATTACCTCACATATGAGATTTCGACAGATTCTGACAGAAAATCTGTTGTTCTGGCAACTTGACAACGCTCTGCATATTTTATCTTTTGCAGGATTATGGATTGTTAATTCTGCAAAGGAGTGGGTGCAAGCCCTATATGGAGCATGGAATTGGGTGCAAAATGGGTGCAACTTTGAAATGTGAGAAAAAGAAAAGTCCCGTAAATCATTGATTTACAGGACTCTTTCTTTGGCGCTTCAGGATGGGCTTGAACCAACGACCCCCTGATTAACAGTCAGGTGCTCTAACCAACTGAGCTACTGAAGCAAAACATCTGATTTCTCATTTGCGGGTGCAAAGGTAAGACAATTTTTTGATTCCTGCAAACTTTTTGGCAAAAAAAATTCACGGAATGCGTATTTTTTTGTAATTTTGTCGCCGAAATCATAAAAAAGAAGATGAAAAAAAGTGTTTTAATATTGATAAGTGCCTGTATGATGGGGCTGACTGCACAAGCGCAGGGAGCCAAGAATCATAATCTGGAGGTAGCTAAGAATCTGGAAATATTCAATGCGCTCTACAAAAATCTGGATTTGATGTATGTGGACACGTTGGATGCCAACAAGGTGATAACGAAAGGCATTGATGCTATGCTGGCATCACTAGACCGCTATACAGAGTATTATCCTGAGGAGCGCCAGAAGGAACTGAAGACAATGCTGACGGGTAAGTATGCAGGTGTGGGTGCGCTGATACGCTATCACCAAAAGCTGAAGCGGGTGGTTGTAGAGGAGCCATACGAAGGCATGCCTGCTGCCGAAGCCGGTCTGAAGAAGGGTGACATCATCCTGCAGATAGACGACTCGCTGATGACAGACAAAGGAACCAACTACGTGAGCAGCCATCTACGTGGTGAGCCTGGCACTACTTTCATGCTGCAAATACTGCGTCCATCGACAAATAAGAAGATGAAATTCAAGATTACACGCAGAAGCATTAAGATGCCTGAGATTACATGGTATGGCATGCTGGATAATGGTGTAGGATATATCAATCTGAACACTTTTACGGGTGAGCCTTCTAAGCCGATGCGTCTGGCTTTTGTCGATCTGAAGAAGCAAGGAGCCAAGAGTCTGGTACTGGACTTGCGTAACAACGGTGGCGGATCGCTGTCTGAATGTGTGGATATTCTGAATATGTGGGTGCCCAAAGGCGTGAAGATTGTAGAAACGAAAGGTAAGCTGAAGCGTGCCAACTCAGAATACAAGACTCGACTGGAGCCTACAGACACTGTAATGCCCATCGTGGTGTTGGTAAACCGTGAGACGGCATCGGCATCGGAAATCACGAGTGGAGCGCTGCAAGACTTAAAGCGAGGAATAATAATAGGTACGCGTACTTATGGTAAAGGGCTGGTACAGGTGCCAAATATCGACCTACCCTACAATGCCAATCTGAAACTGACCACCTCGCGCTATTATCTGCCCAGCGGACGCGGCATCACATTTGAAGAAGGCATTAAACCTGACGTAGAGGTGAAACCCGACACGATGGCTAATGTGACGGTATACCTGAACCGACTGGATTCGACGGAGGCCGCATTCGACTATGTGGTGGACTATATTGCAAAACACCCCACTATTGCTCCCGCCAAGGACTTCCGTCTTACAGATGCTGACTATGAGGACTTCAAACAGCGGGTGATCAAAGCTGGTTTCACCTACGACCAAGTGAGCAAGAAACAGTTTGAAGAGTTAGTAAAGGCAGCTAAGTTTGAAGGCTATTACGACGATGCCAAGGCTGAATTCGAGGCATTGAAAGCAAAAATAGACCATCACGACCTTGCACGTGATTTGGATGCTCACCGCGATGAGATCCAATTGCTGTTGGAACAGGAGATAGTTGGTTCATATTACTATCAGGCCGGTCAGCTGCAATTAGGCATGCGCAACGACAAAGTATTGGACGAAGCCCTTCGTATCTTGAACACTGACGGCGAGTATGAACGCATCCTAAAACGTGAACAAGCGGAAAAATAGGAATATTAAACGGCAAAAAACGCCTGTTATCTGTTAAATAACCAAAAAATCGAAAAATAAGATGATTTAGGCTTGGAAATAGAGAATATTCTTCGTAATTTTGCACTCGCACACAACTAGTAATTTTAATCTATATTTATCATTTTCCTCGAGGTTAAGCTGTCTGTGAAGACAGCTTAACTTTTTTATGTCATCTCAAGGCAGAAAATCAAAAAAATCAAAGCATCTGCATGAGTTCCTTCATACCCTCAGAAGCACCCTTCTGAATCTGCTTGACACCATTACCCGCACTGATGGGGTTGGGGTCGATAAGATAGATGGGAGTGCCTGGACGAACGTAATGGATAAGGCCTGCTGCCGGATAGACATTGAGCGAAGTGCCAATGATGATGAAGATGTCAGCCTCCTGACATTCCTCGGCAGCAACGGTAATATTTGGGACAGCCTCGCCAAAGAACACAATAAACGGACGTAACAATGATCCGTCGCCAGCCTTTGTGCCTGGTTCAATCTCACAATTCTCAGGCGTCAGCTGCTGCTGATAGCGAGGATCATCAGGATCGTTGCTCGAACAAACCTTCATCAACTCGCCATGCAAGTGAATCACATGAGTAGAACCTGCCTGCTCATGTAGATTGTCTACATTCTGCGTCACCACCGTCACATTGTACTTCATTTCGAGTTCTGCCACCAAGCGATGACCTTCATTAGGCTTTACACCCCAGCACTTCTTGCGTAACATGTTGTAGAAATTAGTTACAAGAGTGGGGTCGTTAAGCCAACCTTCGTGAGTAGCTACCTGCTGAACAGGATACTCTTCCCACAAACCATCAGCATCGCGGAAAGTCTTCAGTCCACTTTCCACAGACATGCCTGCACCAGTTAAAACTACTATCTTTTTCATATACTTAAGTATTAAGAATGCACAAAATTAGTAATTTTTCCCGAAATATCGCACGAAAATCATGGATTATTTGTAACTTTGCAGCCGTTTTTATAATAATAAGGTATAATAAGACATGGATAAAGTAAGTTACGCATTAGGTATTGGCATCGGTCACCAGTTGGCAAACATGGGTGGCCAGGAGCTGAATATCGATGATTTTGCCCAGGCCGTAAAGGATGTTCTGGGTGGCAAAGAGTTGAAGATAAAGAGCAGCGAGGCTCAAAAGATTGTCCAGGATTTCTTCGCTCAGCAGGAAGAGAAAATTAACAAACAGCGCCAGGAAGCTGGTAAGATGCATAAGGAGGCTGGTGAGAAGTATCTGGCCGAAAACGCTAAGAAAGATGGCATCATAACCCTGCCTTCAGGTCTGCAGTATCAAGTGCTGCAGGAAGGTAATGGTAAGAAGCCTTCAGCTAAAGACAGTGTGAAGTGCCACTATGAGGGTTTCCTCATCGATGGTACTGTGTTCGATAGCAGCGTGCAGCGTGGTGAGCCCGCAGTATTTGGACTTCAGCAAGTGATTGCAGGTTGGACAGAAGGTCTGCAGCTGATGCAGGAGGGTGCCAAGTATCGTTTCTTCATCCCCTACCGCCTGGCATATGGTGAGGGTGGTGCAGGCAGCTCTATTCCTCCCTTTGCAGCACTGATCTTCGATGTAGAACTGATCGAGGTCATGTAATGTAGAAATAACGATATAACGTAATAACAAAATAAAAATCAAAAAGAAAAAATGAAAAAGTTTACATTCGCTGCTATTGCAGCTGTAGCTGCCGTTATGATGTATTCATGCGGCAATGGTACTCCAAAGGCCAATCTGAAAACAGACATTGATACCGTGAGCTATGCTATCGGTATGGCTCAGACTCAGGGTCTGAAAGACTATCTCGTAGGTCGTCTGGGTGTTGACACCGCTTACATGAACGACTTCATCAAGGGTTTGAACGAAGGTGCTAACGCTGGTGACGACAAGAAGAAGGCTGCTTACTACGCTGGTATCCAGATTGGTCAGCAGATTTCTAACCAGATGGTAAAGGGTATCAACCACGAACTGTTTGGTGAGGATTCTACCAAGACCATCTCTTTGAGAAACTTCATGGCTGGCTTCATTGCTGGTACTGTAGGTAAGGGCGGTCTGATGACTGTTGACTCTGCCCAGATGGTTGCCCAGGAGATGATGCGCGCCATCAAGGCTAAGAACATGGAAAAGGAGTTTGGTCCTAACAAGAAGGCCGGTGAGGAATTCCTGAAGGAGAACGCCAAGAAGGAAGGCGTAAAGGTTCTGCCTAGCGGTGTTCAGTATAAAGTTATCAAAGAGGGTACTGGTGCCATTCCTGCTGACACCTCTCGCGTTCGCGTAAACTACGAAGGTAAGACCATGGATGGCAAGGTATTCGACAGTTCTTACAAGCGTGGTCAGCCTGCTGACTTCCGTGCCAACCAAGTTATCAAGGGTTGGACAGAGGCTCTGGTTCACATGCCTGCCGGTTCTACATGGGAGGTTTACATTCCTCAGGAGCTGGCTTACGGTGAGCGTCAGCAGGGTGCCGACATCAAACCTTTCTCAATGCTGATCTTCAAGATTGAATTGCTGGAAGTAGATCCTAAGAAATAATGAAGAAACTGATTATGATAGCACTCGCCCTACTGGTGGCGGGTGCTTCTTCATCTTATGCCCAGAAGGGTAAGAAGTCGAAGAAGAAGGCTGCCAAGGAGGTTAAAGTTGAAGTGGCCCCTGTAGCACCTGCTGCGACCTTCCGTCTGGCAAATGGTAGCGACTCATTGAGCTATGCTGCCGGATACACCTTTGCCGAAGTGGTACGTAACCGTGTGTTCAATGAACTGATTGAAGAGTTGAAAGGCTCAGCCTATACCTTCACCCCTGAAGTTGCCTATCAGGGACTCTATGATGCACTGAAGAACGACACTTCTCTGATGAAGCCCCAACGTGCCGAGTGGTATTTCAATGAGCGTATGATGGCTCACCAGCGCGCCAAGGCTGAACAAGGCCGTGCTGCCGGAAAGGCCTGGCTGGCTGAGAATGCCAAGAAGGAAGGCGTCATCACCCTACCCTCAGGTATGCAGTACAAGGTCATCAAAGAGGGTAACGGTCCTATAGCTAAGGCTGACGATCAGGTACGTGTAAAATATGAGGGACGTCTGATTGACGGTACAGTGTTCGACTCTACTGACAAGCATGGCGGCGAGCCCATCACTTTCTCTCCCAATCTGGTTATTCCTGGCTGGTGTGAGGCGCTCACCATGATGCCCGTCGGTTCTCGCTGGGAGGTCTACATCCCTGAAAATCTGGCTTACGGCAGCCGTGCCACAGGACAGATTCCCGCCTATAGCGCCCTCATCTTCGATATCGAGGTAGTAGGCATCGAGGGACAGACCAACACCAAGAAGGCCAGTGGCTCGAAGAGCAAAAAGAAGAAGTAATATCAACATATGCAAGAAACAAGACAGAACAAAATAGCGCGTCTGCTCCAAAAGGAACTAAGTGTCATCTTCCAGGAGCAGACCCGCTCTATGCATGGTGTGATGGTCAGCGTGACGCGTGTTCGTGTCAGTCCTGACCTCAGCATCTGCACCGCCTATCTCAGCATCTTCCCATCCGAGCGTGGTGAAGAGTTGTTGCAGAACATCACGAAGAATGAGAAGCAAGTGCGCTACGAACTGGGTACACGAGTACGCCACCAGCTGCGCATCATTCCAGAGCTCCGTTTCTTCATCGACGACTCGTTGGATTATATCGAGCGCATTGACGAACTCTTGAAGAAGTAAAAGGTGAGGTGAATTTCCCGTTTTACATAGCACGGCGGTATCTCTTCTCCAAGAAGTCTACACACGCCATTAACGTCATCAGCGGCATTTCCGTGGTAGGTGTTGCAGTTGCAACTACCGCCTTGGTTGTGACGCTGTCGGTGTTTAATGGCTTTCACGACTTGGTAGCATCGTTCTTCACTGCTATGGATCCTCAGATTAAGGTAGTGCCCGTCAAGGGTAAGGCGGCACCCGCCGATGATCCAATATTAACCAAAATACGCCAATTGCCAGAAGTCGACGTAGCCACTGAATGTCTGGAAGATCAGGCGCTGGCCGTCTATGGCAATCGCCAGCAGATGGTAAAATTAAAAGGTGTTGAAGACAACTTCGACAAGCTCACCCACATCCGTGAGATTCTGGAGGGTGACGGTCAGTTTGAGTTACATGCCGCAGATATGTATTATGGCATCCCGGGCTTGGGCATTGCATACCAGATGGGACTGGGGTATACCTATGAGCAACCACTGAAAATCTATGCGCCTCGTCGCGAAGGGCAGCTCAACATGGCTGATCCTTCCGAGGGCTTCGTAGAGGACGAGCTGTACTCGCCTGGCGTCGTCTTCTGTATCAAGCAGGGCAAATATGACAAGAACTATATACTCACCTCCATCCATTTTACGCGACAGCTGTTTCAGCAGGACGGCATGCTGTCGTCTCTGGAACTGCGCCTAAAGCCAGGCAGCGATTTCGATCGTGTCAAAAAGAAGATGGAGGAACTGGCAGGCACACAATACCATGTGCTTGACCGTTATGAACAACAGGAAGACACTTTCCGTATTATGAAGGTAGAGAAGCTCATTGCCTACATCTTCCTCACATTTATCCTCATGATTGCCTGCTTTAACATCATTGGCTCGCTGTCCATGCTGATTATCGACAAGAAAGAGGATGTGGTTACCCTACGCAATCTGGGTGCTACTGACCGTCAGATTAGTCGTATCTTCCTTTTCGAAGGTCGTATGATTAGCGCCATTGGTGCCATTATTGGCATACTGCTGGGACTCCTACTCTGCTGGATTCAACAGCAGTACGGTATAGTGCGCCTGGGCGACAGCGAGGGGTCGTTTGTAGTCAATGCCTATCCTGTCAGCGTTCATCCTACTGACATCATTCTTGTATTCATAACCGTTATCACCGTCGGTTTCCTCAGCGTTTGGTATCCCGTACGCTATTTCTCCCGACGTCTGTTATACTAATCAACAACAATCTCGTATAAATCTAAAACTTTAAAATATGAGCATTAATAAAGAATCCATTATTTCGAAAGACGGCATCAGCTATCTGGTTCCGTTCATCCTCGTTACGTCATGTTTTGCCTTATGGGGCTTTGCAAACGACATCACCAACCCGATGGTAAAGGCGTTCTCCAAGATTTTCCGCATGAGTGTGACAGATGGTGCACTGGTACAGGTGGCTTTCTATGGCGGCTATTTCGCTATGGCATTCCCTGCCGCTATGTTCATCCGTAAATACTCGTACAAGGCGGGTGTACTGATGGGGCTCGGACTCTATGCCACTGGAGCCCTATTGTTCCTGCCTGCCTCTTGGACAGGCATGTACTATCCCTTCCTGGCGGCATACTTCATCCTGACCTGCGGACTGTCGTTCCTGGAAACATCGTGTAACCCTTACATCCTGTCAATGGGAACAGAAGAGACGAGTACACGAAGACTGAATCTGGCACAATGCTTCAACCCCATGGGTTCACTCTGTGGTATGTATGTAGCCATGAACTTTATTCAGGCCAAACTCAATCCAGCATCTACGGAAGAACGTGCTCTTTTGAATGATGCCGACTTTACAGCCATGAGAGATGCTGACCTGAGTGTGCTTATCACACCATATCTAATTATCGGTGCCGTGATAGCCCTGATGTTCCTAGTCATCTTCTTCACCAAAATGCCACATAATGCCGATACGAACCACGATGTTCATCCGCTGGCAACGTTGAAGCGCATCTGCAAGATAGACTACTACCGTGAAGGCGTGATTGCCCAGTTCTTCTATGTGGGTGTACAGATTATGTGCTGGACCTTTATTATACAATATGGTACGCGCGTGCTTATGAACGAAGGCATGACAGAACAGATGGCAGAAGTAACCTCGCAACGCTACAATATCATTGCCATGGCTATCTTCGTTACCAGCCGTTTCATCTGCACCTATTTCCTGAAGTATATCAACGCAGGCGCCCTGCTGGGTATTCTCGCTGTAGTAGGCACGCTGCTAACATGTGGCGTGATATTCATCGACGGACGCATGGGTCTCTACTGCCTGGTAGCCATCTCAGCATGCATGTCGCTGATGTTCCCCACCATCTACGGTATTGCTCTGCAGGGATTGGGCGACGATGCCAAGTTTGGAGCTGCCGGCCTCATCATGGCCATCCTCGGTGGTAGTGTACTGCCCCCGTTGCAGGCAGCCATCATCGACCAGAAAGAGATGTTCGGCATGCCAGCCGTCAACATTTCCTTCATTCTGCCACTAATCTGCTTCCTGGTTATTATCGTCTATGGCTATCGCACGTATCAGCGTACAAGATAAAAAATCAGCCTGTCTTAAGAATATGCGCTTTCGTGTACGCCCTTAACGGCACGACCACTGGGGTCGTTCATGCCTTTGAAGGCGGCATCCCATTCGAGTGCGATGGCGGTACTGCAGGCAACAGAGGCTTCGGAAGGTACACTCATGGCGGCAGAGTCGCTGGGGAAATGCTCGGCGAAGATGCTGCGGTAGTAGTATTCCTCTTTGTTCTTTGGCGGATTGATGGGGAAACGCTCGGCAGCATGGGCCATCTGTTCATCAGTAACAGCCTCTGAGGTTATCTGTTTCAGGGTGTCAATCCACGAGTAGCCTACACCATCGCTGAACTGCTCTTTCTGTCGCCAGGCGACTTCGGCGGGCAGCATGTCGGCAAAGGCTTCGCGGACAATCTTCTTCTCCATCGTCTGACCAGGACACATCTTGGCCTCGGGGTTGGTGCGCATAGCGACATCTAAAAAATCCTTATCAAGGAAAGGTACGCGCCCCTCCACACCCCAAGCCGACAGGCTCTTATTGGCACGGAGACAGTCGTAGAGATAGAGTTTGCCTAATTTGCGGACGGTCTCTTCGTGGAAGGCCTGAGCTGAAGGGGCTTTGTGGAAGTAGAGGTAGCCACCGAAAATCTCGTCAGCACCCTCACCGCTGAGCACCATCTTGATACCCATCGACTTGATGACACGGGCCAACAGGTACATTGGCGTAGAGGCACGGACGGTAGTGACATCGTAGGTCTCGATGAAGTAGATGACGTCACGGATGGCATCCAGTCCTTCCTGAATGGTGTAGTTGATTTCGTGGTGAACAGTGCCGATATGGTCGGCCACCATCTTGGCCTTAGCCAAATCGGGAGCACCTTTCAATCCTACGGCAAAGGAATGCAGACGGGGCCAATAGGCCTTGGTCTTCGAATCGTCCTCGATGCGATGCTCTGAGAACTTTTCGGCGATGGCAGAGATGACAGAGGAATCGAGTCCGCCCGAGAGCAGCACACCGTATGGCACATCGGACATCAACTGACGCTTGACGGCAGCGGTCAGCGCATCGTGGATGGAAGAAACGCTGGCGGGATTGTCCTTCACCGCATCGTACTGCATCCAGTCACGACGGTAGTACCATTTCATTCCCGGCGAGACACTCCAATAATAATGACCAGGCAGGAAAGGCTCGTAGCGTTCACATTGTCCTTCGAGAGCTTTCAACTCTGAGGCAACATACACAGTGCCGTCGCTATCGTAGCCGATATAAAGAGGTATCACACCGATGGGGTCGCGGGCTATCAGGAACTCATCGCGTTCCTCGTCGTAGAGAGCAAAGGCAAAGATACCATTGAGATCTTCAAGGAAATTGATGCCCTTCTCACGATAAAGCGCGAGGATCACCTCGCAGTCTGAACCTGTCTGAAACTCATAGCGCCCAGCAAACTGACGACGAATTTCCTGATGGTTATAGATCTCGCCATTCACAGCCAACACCTGCTTACGGTCTGGCGAGTACAACGGTTGTCCGCCACTCTCTGGGTCGACGATACTTAATCGCTCATGGGCTAAGATGGCTGAACCGCCACAGTATATTCCACTCCAGTCAGGTCCGCGATGACGGATTTTCTGACTCATACGTAATGCTTTATGTCGCAGTTCACTGGTCTGCTCTTTTACATTGAAAATTCCTACGATTCCACACATAATCTTTCTTTTTATTGTTTCTGTTTGCTGTCAATATAGTTCACGAATGCCTGGTTGACGAGTCGGGTGCCGCCAGGCGTGGGATAATGGCCGGTAAAGTACCAGTCGCCGGGATGATTGGGGCAAGCCTCGTGCAGTCCTTCGATGCTTTGGAATACCAGTTCGATGGGGGCCTGCATGTCCTTTGGGCGCAACATCTCGACAATCTTCTGATTAATCTCCTCGACGGTGAATGGCTCGTATAGTGCGCGCACGCAATTACACAAAGGGGACGGTTCTTTTTGTGTACTTTTGCACGCCAGATAGGTGTCATTCACCAACTGCCACATGCCGCGCTCCTCTATCAATGCCATCGTGGCGCGGAAGGCACAGAACTCCTCAAGGCGGGCCATGTCGATACCGTAATAATCGGGGTAGCGGATCTGGGGCGAACTCGACACCATCACAATCTTTTTGGGATGCAGGCGATCGAGAATCTTGAAGATGCTCTCCCTCAGCGTCGTGCCACGAACTATCGAGTCGTCGATAATCACAAGATTGTCCTCGTAGGGCCGTAACGAGCCGTAGCTGATGTCATAGACGTGAGCAGCCAGATCGTTGCGCTCTGAGTTGGTAGAGATAAACGTGCGCAACTTGATATCCTTCCATACGACTTTCTCTGTTCTCACATCACCATGAAGTTTACGGAACCCGTCTGTCATGCCATAGAAGGCTACTTCGGCGGTGTTGGGGATATACGAAAAGACCGTGTTCTCCACATCGCCATCGATGGCCTTCAGGATGGCGGGAGTCAGCTGTTCACCAAGGCGTTTGCGCTCCTGATAGATGTCACGATCGGAGCCTCGGCTGAAGTAGATGCGCTCGAAACTGCAAGCACTCAGCTTCTGTGCGGGCATAATCTGTTCCAGATGGCTCTCACCGTTGCGACGCACAATGAGTGCCTCGCCAGGCTTCAGTTCATGGATATCCTCGCATTGCAGGTCAAAGGTGGTCTGCAGCACAGGGCGTTCGCTGGCAAGAGCAATGATTTCATCGTCACGATAATAGAACGCCGGACGAATGCCCCAAGGGTCGCGCACGGAGAACATCTCGCCGCTACCCGTCAGTCCGCACATCACATAGCCGCCATCGTAGTGCTCCATAGTCTTCCGCAGCACGTTGGCCATCTCCACATGGTCGTCGATGTATCGCGTAATGTCAAGTCCTTCAAGTCCCTTCGCCTTGGCTTCTTCAAACAGCCGTTCCACCTCACGATCCAGTCGGTAGCCCATCAGGTCGAGCGTGATGTACGAGTCGCCATAGATGCGCGGCGACTGTCCTTGCGCCGTCATGAACTGAAAGACCTCGTCGATGTTGGTCATGTTGACGTGGCGACACAGCGAGAGGTGCTTGGCGCGCCAGTTGTTACGACGCAGGAGGGGATGCACAAACGTCAGTCCGCTTTTGCCCGTCGTCGAATAGCGCAGATGACCCATCAACAGTTCTCCGGCCATATCCTGAGTGACGCGA
>JAEEGL012800941.1_pt1 | contig 11774 bp, 11 predicted proteins | sample 9134231 | NCBI WGS metagenome assembly JAEEGL01 (sample SAMN16246548, study PRJNA631951) | gut metagenome | biome: gut microbiome; feature: rumen; material: fiber-attached | host: Bos | place: Iran: Karaj | collected 2018-10
TTTCGCTGAGGATCTCAAACTCGACGTCGTTTTCTTTGCCGAGCTTGCTCAGTCCGCTCTTTACATTGTCGACGATCTGGTTGAGCGAGGCGTGGTCTACATAGTTGCAGATGCCTACCTTGAAGGATTTCTTTGTGGTTTTGGTGTCAGAACCCGTGTTGCCCGAGCATGCGGTCATAACGGTCGCGATCATAAGTACGGTCAGTAAAGCTGCGATGATTCTTTTCATGATAATAACTCCTTATTTGTTAATTGTTTATTTTCTGCGGATATTACTGATGAAGTCGCCATCGCATTGTTAAGAGTACCATAATTCCTCCTGAGAATTAAGAATGTAAATAAAAAACCTGTCCCTGCATAAATGCCGGGACAGGATACTTCCTGCGGTGCCACCCTGCTTGACGCGTTTCAGCGTCCTCTCAACACGTAATTAATTACGCCGACCCGCTTTACGTAGGGTCAATCCGTCTCACATACTCTGTGTTTCCGCATTTCTGTTCGCCCTCAGAAGTCCATTCGGTCATATATTCTCTGCTGCGATTTCACCGTCCGCAGCTCTCTGTAAGACAAGTGATAAGACCTACTTACTCTTCGTCATCGGTTTGGATTTTAATTTGTATGTATTTTAACGCATAAATCGGAGTTTGTCAATATTTTTTCGGAAAAGTATTACTGTTTCGGGTATTTGCGGCTATTATGTATGACATTGCAGGTAGAGCCGCATAATAGATAAATGAATGCGTCTTGCCTTCACCGTTCAGGTGTGATATACTAAAGCTGATATTTGGATATTGGAAATGACAACAGTGAGAGGATAAATATGAGTGAAATTTTCAGGCTGGCAAAGCCCAGAAAAAAAGGACTGCTGCATTTGGTGTTCAGCCGGTTTTCCGTTATAGTACTGCTGATTTTGCTGCAGCTTGCGATGTATATATTCTTTTACGGCTGGCTCATCACCTGGCTGCCGTTTTTCTCGGCGTTTCTGGTGGTTTTCAGCGTAATAATGATTATCTATCTGTTCAACACGGGTATGGATTTCAGCGCAAAGCTGACATGGATGTTTCTGATCTCCGTATTCCAGGTACCCGGCGCGATATTTCTGCTGTTCACGAGAATGAATGTCGGGTACAGAAAGCTTGAGCGCAGAGAAAGAACTCTGATACTGCAGACCCGGACCGCCATTCCACAGTCACAGGACGTTCTTGACGCGCTGAAAAAGGACGGGTCAGGCATGGACGCTCTGGCGAGGTACCTGAACCGCACAGGCTGTTTTCCCATATACAACAACACCGAGGTCACATACTTCCCCATAGGCGAGGACAAGTTTGCCGCTATGATAAAGGCTCTTGAGGCTGCCGAAAAATTCATCTTTCTGGAATATTTCATAGTTGAAGAGGGCTATATGTGGGGCAAGGTTCTCGAACTGCTTGTTGCGAAAGCGGCTCAGGGAGTTGAAGTGCGTATGATGTACGACGGAATGTGCGAGATGTCGCTGCTTCCCTCGAACTATTGCAGACTGCTTGAAGAAAAAGGAATCAAGGCAAAGGCTTTTTCTCCCATCAGACCCGTCGTATCCTCGCATTACAACTACAGAGATCACCGTAAGATACTTGTGATCGACGGCGAGACAGCCTTCACCGGAGGCGTCAATCTCGCAGATGAGTATATCAATCTGACCGAACGCTTCGGGCACTGGAAGGACACAGCCATCATGCTCAAAGGCGAGGCAGCAAAGAGCTTTACGCTGCTGTTTTTGCAGATGTGGAACATCGACGAGAAAAAACCTGAGTTCTCTCAGTGGCTTGAGGGCGCGGTAAGCGCGCCGAAAAATCCCTCGGGGTACGTGATCCCCTACGGAGATTGTCCCCTGGACAACGAGAAGGTCGGAGAGACCGTCTATATGGATATAATCAACCGCGCAAAAGATTACGTGCATATCATGACGCCTTACCTTATTCTCGACGGAGAGCTTGAAACCGCGCTGAAATATGCCGCAGGCCGCGGAGTAGACGTAAAGCTGATACTGCCCGGCATTCCGGACAAGAAAGCGGCTTACGCTCTGGCAAAATCCCACTACAAGCGCCTTATCGCGTCAGGTGTGAAAATCTACGAGTACACACCGGGATTCGTTCACGCAAAGGTATTCGTCAGCGACGGCTGCAAGGCAACCGTCGGTACGATCAATCTTGATTACCGCAGTCTTTATCATCACTTCGAATGCGCGGCATACATGTACAAAACAGCTTGTATTCCCGAAATAGAGCTTGACTTTCAGCAGACGCTTTCAAAATGCCGCGAGGTAACACCGAGGACAATCAAAAACGAAAAAATCTCATATAAACTGCTGGGCACACTGATGAAGTTCTTTGCGCCTTTGATGTAAAAAAACAAATGGGGCTGCCGCCAAATCTTTCGATTTGCGGCAGCCCCTTATATATCAGCCGTTTCTCTTTATAAAGTCGCGCAGAATCGCGATATAACGCTCGGGATCGTAAAAATAACTCACGCCGTGAACCGCATCGGGAAAGGTGTGCCTCTCCACGCAATCGGGATTTGCAAGCCGTATTTCCTCGCTCATTTCATTCGGGACAAAGCAGTCCGCCTCGCCGTGAATAAGCAGCACCGGCTTGTCGGTGTTCCTCACAGCGTTCGCGGCGGTCAGGTTACGCGGAATTATCAGGTGACCGTACACGAGCGCGGAAACGCGGATAAGCGCCCACAGAAGCCTCGGGCATTTATACCAACGCTTTGCGACGTAGAAAATAATGTCCCGCGGCGAGCTGTACGGGCAGTCAGCGCAAATCAGTCTGACGTTATCCGGCAAAGCAAGATCTGCCGCCATCACGACCGTGGCCGCGCCCATCGAGATTCCGAAAAGATAGATCGGCTTATCCTTGCCGAAGCGTCCGTTTGCGTATTCTATCCAAGAGAGCACGTCGCGGCGTTCGCGTATCCCATAAGCTATGGTGTGACCGCCGCTGCCGAAATGAGCGCGCTGGTCAACAAGAAGGACATTGTAACCCTCGTCCTGGAGGAACTGCCCTATTATACTGAAATGAAGAACCGATGAGCCGCGGTAGCCGTGAAAGCAGATACACAGCGGCGCGTCGTCCGACTTGTGATAATACCGTCCCGAAAGCCTAACGCCGTCGTATGCTCTCGTCTGAACACGGCTGCAGGGAATTTCAGAGAGCTTTCTCGCCTGAGCCTTTATCTCGTTGAACATATCCATGTCGTCCAGAAACGGCTCGGTTTCAATTTCATCGGCGTTGCGGTGCGGCGAGTAAAATACTATGTAGTACGGAACAATCAGCCCAATAAGAACGGCTGTGAGAAGTACTGAAAGTACGATAATGAGAACAATCATATTATCATCTCCGAAAATACCTTATCACATTTTCCGGAAAATTGCAATGATAACTGGATTGAAATTTACGATCGCTGTCTTTTGACCGCTATCTCTTTTTATAGATAACAAGCTCAGGGTCGGCTCCCTCTGCGCCGTAGGTGCATATCAGGATAAAATTCATGTTGGCAAGAACGCCGAAGCATCTGTCTGAGCCAAATTCCGATTCCAGCTGATTTCCGAGATAGGTCGTTTCGTCATCAAGGAATTTTGCGTTCATGCCATTCGGCAGCCGGAATTGAAGATTGACGTACTTTCCGACGAGCGCGTTCAGCTTTTCTACCTTCGGCATGCCCTCGATATGAAGGTCGTTTATCTCTTCGATAAGCTTCTGCTTGAACGCCTCAAACTGTCCGTCGTCGCTGAGCTCCTTGTATCTTTTCCAGTAATCAAGCTTGGGCAGCATCTCTTTCATATACGCGCGAGCCTGTTCTTCGGAAAAGCCCTCCTTGACCATATGAGGTATACAGACATCTATCAGATCGTCCATATCGCTGTAGACATATTCTCCGTCGGCATAGCACCACTTGCAGTAATCCTCATTCAGCGTTCCGTCCTGATTTCTGGCAAAGATTCCCTCCTCAAGCGGCATGCCGCAGCACTGGCAGATAAGCTGACGCGGCGCTCCAAGCAGAGTATTGATAGAAACACCGAAAAGCTCGGACAGCAGTTTCAGCGTTTCGGTATTCGGCACCGTTTCTCCGTTCTCCCAGCGGGATACCGCCTGACGCGTCACAAAGACCTTTTCGGCGACTTCATCCTGTGACATACCTTTCTTTGTCCTGAGTTCGTAAAGAATTTCTTTTGTATCCATAATAACACCTCCTGATAATATTATAGCACTGAAGAATCACCCTGAAAAGCAACCGCTTGTTGCTTTTCAGCAGCAAAAAACGCTTTGGCTTTTGTTGTCACAATTTCCTCCCGAAAAAGTGCTAATGTTTATTAGCTTTATTATAGCTGATATTCCGTTGGCTTGTCAAGTGCCGCGTGTCTTAGTTTGAGTTTTTCCTTTTTGCGTATACAAAAGCTCCTATGTTTGCTGAATTAATTCCGTTGCACAGCTATTCAACACGATGCTAAAAGGACTGTGATTATGTACAAGGAGTATTGACATTAAAAGGGTATTCTTTGTATAATATTAACAGAGATTATGTATTTCCTCACCCAAAAAAAACGAAACAGGAATTACGTAAAGCTAAATATGTTTTTCAGGAGGCGTTATTAAAGCATTTCTGAACACTTTTCCGTACTGCGCACGGCTCCTGGTCGATAATTCCGAGGTAGAAATCGGATTGATCTGAATTGTGCGCTTTTTATCTTTTCCGTCCACCTGTGCGTAAACATAAGTGCTGTTATTATTCTTTATGGCAGTCTTGAGATTATTTTCGTCCGTAGCATAATCGCACTGACTGAGATTCAGCCCGTCGCTGTACTTGCCGCATGGAATCCTATATATGCACCGTGCTGATTTGCATGATCACGCTGAATGTGCTCAACATTCTGGTTTTTGAGAACAACCGTATCAAAAAAGAGAAAAAGAAGTATTTTTTTCTTGCCTACTGTTTTATCGGTTTGGCAATAGCCGCCGAATGGCTGGGATACTTGCTGAATGAGCTTTCAGGTGCGCCGAGCGGGTTAATCATGAGAAAATAAAACAATCCTCAGCAGGGCATTAATTTCCTGCTGAGGATTGTTCTTTTGTAACAGATATAACGCAAAAAGCCGCCGGAAACTGAATCTCCGACGGCTTGATACACATGAATATCGACGCTTCTCTTATTCGGGCGTTCTTCCGCCGCAGAAATAAAAGATGGTAAGCAGTCCCGGACCGCAGTGCGCGCCTATGACTACGCCGAGAGAAGTGATTTCGATTTTGCCGATCATCGGGAACTCAGAACGGATCGCGGAGCTCACAAGTTCGGCGTCGCTGAGGCAGTCGGCGTGAAGAATGTGTATCTCTGCTCCCGTGCAGTCAATCGCGCGCAGGTCGCGGAGTACGCAGTCTGTGATGTACTTAAGGGCATTTTTTCTGCCGCGGATCTTCTTCGCGACTTCGAGCGTGCCTTTGTCGGGAACGTACAGCACGGGCTTGATGTTCAGAATCGAGCCTACCAGCGCCGATGCGTTTGACACGCGTCCGCCTGCCTTAAGATAATTGAGGTCGTCAACGGTAAAGCGGTGGGCTATTTTCAGCTTGTTCGCCTCTCCCCACGCGATCACGTCGTCAAAGCTCATGCCTTCTTCCATCCGGCTGACCATATTCTGAACGAGCATTCCCAGACCGCCTGAGATGCACAGCGTATCCATGACGTAAAGCGTCTGTGTGGGATATTCAGCGCGTACCTGTTCGGCGGCGTTCAGCGCGTTTTTGTAGGAAACGGACATCTTCTCCGACATATCGAGAAAAATAACGTCCTTGCCTGTTTCCATCAGCTTTCTGAAAAAGTCGCAGTACATGACCTCGTTGATCATAGACGTCTTGAGGATATCGCCCTTCCTCATTCCCGCGTAAACCGCGGCGCGGCTTTCCTCGCGGCAGTCGTCCTCGTACAGAACGCTGCCGACCGTGTATGTGTAGGGAATAAACGGAACGCCGTGTTCGTCGAGCCAGTCACGTGTCAGATCAGAGGTTGACGACGTCGCTATAATGTAGTCTGCCATTTTGCACTCCTTTTCCGAGTCACAATACCTGAATATTATAACTCATATGATATTTTCTTGCTTTCGGTCACTTTCGCGTTATTGCACAAAAATCTCTGATTTGAGTTTATCATAAACTCAGACTTAAGTCAATATCAGCAGCTTCGGAATATTAAAACTTTATCAAGTGCGGCAAAACAAAAAGCCCGCAGCCGCCTTGTCAGGGGCAGTTACGGACTGTATGATAATTTAGTTATCTCCTGTAATTCAACGCCTTCTGGATATCCTTAAGCTCTCCGAGGACGAAAGCGATGTCGGCGGGCTGAATAACAGTGTTGGCGTCGGGGATCATTACCTTGTCTCCGCGCTTCATAGTCAGGATATTGATATTGAATCTCTTTCTGACGTCAACCTGAACGATAGATTTGCCGTACCAGTCCTTCGGCACCTCAAGCTCGTAGATATAATAGTCCTTCTCAAGGTGGAACAGGTCAAGAATATTGTCAGACGCGTATTTGGTGGCGATGCGGTGCGCCATCTGCTTTTCGGGGTAAACGACCTCGTCGGCGCCGTTGCGGAGCAAAAACTTCATCTGTACGTCGTTCGTGGCGCGCGAAATTACCCTTTTGGCTCCAAGCTCGCTGAGAAGAGAAGTGGTTTCCAGCGAGGTCTGGAAGTGTCTGCCGAGGGTGACAAAGCAGACGTCAAAATTATCAATGCCCAGGGTACGGAGAAAATCCTCGTTTGTGCCGTCTCCGATCTTCGCGTCGGTCACATAAGGCAGGATATCGTTGATGCTGTCCTCGTCGATATCTATCGCCATTACTTCACAGTGAAGCTCTTCCATTCTCTGCGCGATATGGGTTCCGAATTGTCCCGCGCCTATAACTAAAACTGATTTCATTTTGATTCTCCTTTAACCGATTGATATTTTTTCGAGCGGCAGACGGGAATTCGTACTGCCCGATGACGGCACCGCCGCGTAAATCAGCGTCAGTCCTCCGACTCTGCCGAAGAACATCAGCACCATTAGTATTGCCTTTGACAGCATTGAGAGCTTTGTTGTTATTCCGAGCGTCAGGCCGACCGTTCCGATACCGGAGCTCGTCTCAAAAAGGCAGGTCAGCAGCGGAAGATTATCGACCCTGCTGATGATAACGCCGCTTATGAACGCCAGCGACAGATACATGAACAGTACCGCGCCCGCGTTGCGGACGATATCGTCTCCGATTCTTCTTTTGAACGCCTGAACGTCCTTTCTCCTGCTGAATACCGTGATCGCCGCAAGGAACACGACAGCGAAGGTAACGGTTTTCATACCGCCCGCGGTCGAACCCGGCGAGCCGCCTATCAGCATGAGGATTATCATGACCGCTACGCCCGATTCGTTCATCTGCGACAGATCCTGCGAGTTGAAGCCCGCCGTCCTTGTCGTTACGGATTGGAAAAACGAGCTTATGATTCTTTCCGGCATATTCAGATTGCCGTATTCGGTAAAGAAGAACAACACAGCCGGCAGCACAATCAGCAGCAGCGTGGAAAACAGCACAATCTTGCTCTGGAGAGAATATCTCTTGAAGCGGTATTTGTTGGCTTTTATATCGCCCCATACGAGGAAGCCGATACCGCCTGAGATGATCAGCAGCATTATGATGCAGTTGAGGTAGATATTGTCGCCGTAGGTCGTCAGAGAAGAAAACTGCTCACGCGTTCCCATAAGGTCAAAGCCCGCGTTGCAGAACGCCGAGATCGAATGGAACAGAGAATACCAGATACCCTTGAGGATTCCGAAATCCTTGCAGAATACCGGCAAAAGCAGCAGCGCGCCGATAAGCTCGATAAGCACGGTCGTTTTCAGGATAAAGCCTGTGAGACGCACCATTCCTCCGACATGCGGAGCCGCTATGGAATCCTGCATGGTGCTTCTGTGCCAAAGGCCTATCTTCATGCCCGACGCGCGCATTACAGCCATTCCGATCGTGATAACGCCCATTCCGCCGATCTGGATAAGCGTGATGATAACGCACTGTCCGAAGAACGACCAGTATGTAGCCGTATCGTGTACGATCAGCCCCGTTACGCAGGTCGCTGAGGTCGCGGTGAACAGCGCTTCGGGAAACGGAGTGAATACGTGCTGCGCGGAAGAAATCGGAAGCATCAGCAGCAGAGTTCCTGCCATTATAAGCCCGAAGAAGCTCATGATAATAACCTGGAAGGAGCTGAGGCCTCTTCGTTTTTTACGTTTTTTCAATTCAGCCATTTTTATTCCTCTCATAAGGTCGTCACAAAGGGCAGCTCCGTTTCGGAGACGCCGTTTATGCCATTGACTTTATTCAAATACTTATAGTACCAATCAGGTATATAATAACACACTTTTTTTCAAATCTCAATACGTATTTCATACCGAAAAAAATATTCATTTTCCGCCGTGTTTAAAGCCGCAGCAGTACCACCCTAAAGGGTGGTACTGCGTCAACCCGAATATTCACCCGTCGCCAGCCCGAATTTCAGTGCCTCCTTCAGGTCAAAATAGCTGTCGCGCTTTGTCACTCTGCGGACGTCCTTGAGCGGCTTGCCCGTGACGTCGGAGATGATTCCGCAGAGGACCTGCTGAGTTTCGCGGAGCATGGAGAGCTGTTCATCGATCTCATCGGGCTTCATGCCGCTGAACGTGTTATGAGTGCTCGGATCGTGAATCATGACCTTTGTATGCGAGAGCATCTCACGCTTGGTTCCGCAGAGGAACAGGATAGCTCCCATGCTCGCCGCGAGACCAGTACAGACGGTCCTGACAGGCGATTTCATCGTCCTGATGTAGTCGACAACGGCAAGGCCGCTGAGACACTCTCCGCCGGGTGAATTGATGAACAGGGTGATCTCTTCACCCGTATCGGTCTGCTCGAGATACATCAGCTGCTGCAGCAGAGAGTTCATGCTCGCTGCGTCTACCTGCTCCGTGAGGAACAGCATGCGCTTCTTAAGAAGCGCGTCGCTGATCGGGTATACCACCGTTCCGTTTGCGGTTTCTCTGATAATATTTGCCATTATTCATACATCCTTTCTTCGAAATTATCAGTGCACACGTCACGGCACGGAGCGGAAGGCTCCGCATCGCAACGGCTGTAGTTTATGTGTGTTGTGATGTCGTATTTGACCACCTTTCTGGCAGGCGTGCCCCTGACGAAGAGGTAGCACTCGCCCAAAGGCATATTGAGCAGCGCGCTCGCAGGCTTGTTCGCCCTTTGAGCAAAGAGCTGCGCTGTATGGATATCCTGCACTCCGAGCACAAGCTGCTGGTCGCAGTTGCCGATGATGGTGGACGCCCGTGCCGTGCCGTACAGCGCCTCAAGCTGAGCTACGGACTGCAGGATAACGCTGACATAGATCTCACGGCTGCGGATATTGCTGCTGATTTTGTCAAAATCGGGAATATAGACATTTGTGGCAAAATCATCAAGGTACAGCCTTACAGGTACGGCAAGCCGTCCGCCGATACTGCGGTCAGCCGCTGCAATCAATCCCTGCAGAGCCTGCGTCCAGAACAGGTTGACCAGCCTGTCCTGAGAGCGGTCGGTGTCGCTGACCGTCAGGAACAGCGCGATCTTACGGTCACTGAACGCCGAGAAATCCACCTGCGAAGTTCTGCTGTACATATCGACCGCTTCTCTGAAATCAAACGAGCTCAGATTGGTAGCGGCAATGCCGAGCACGCTCGCAGTCATCTTGTCAGCTTCGGCCATGACGCAGAACTCACGGTACCGCCTGACAGCAAAGCTGTTGGGACAGAGCAGCTCATGCTCGTTCATCATCTGGTCGTAGCGTCTGATGCCTGTCTCGGCAATGACCCGGTTGACGTATTCGAGTGTATGCTCCTCCTCGGGAAGCGCCTCGAGCACATAGGCGATGACACTCGAAACGTACATTCTCGCGGCAACGTCCCAGAACGGTTCCTTTTCGCTCATCGACCTGATGACGATCTCGCATACGCGGAGAATGTCCTTCTGGTCATACTCAGCTCTGACAGGGTCATACCTGATATAGCTGAGCGGATTGTAGCCGACATTGCCCTTCATATTGACAAAGTCGAGATGCCAGACCTCGTAGCCGTTCGCCCGCAGCAGCGGTGCAGTCTCGCGGTACAGCGTACCCTTGGCGTCGGATACGATCATATTGGTATTCGCCTGCATAATGTTCGGCTTGACATAGGAACGGGTCTTTCCAGCTCCCGAAGGGCCGACCACAAGGACGTTATTGTTGATGCCGGTCTCCCATGTATCATTGCTGATGAACGTATCCTTCGCCAGGATACTTGATGACTTATATTGAATGCGCTTCTTATCAGTCATTATTATCACTCCTTTGATTATCATTATTGTGAAGTCGCTTATTCAAAACAGCTATCGGAATTGCGAGCAATTCATATGCCAGCTGATAACTGCGGCGGTGGTTCTCGTTATCGAACAGCTCCCACCAGAGCCCTTTCATAGGATCATCGATACAGAACAGCATCTCTTCCTGATCCTCATCTTCATCCGGATCGAAGTTCGGATTGTACTCAATAATGTAGTTCTGACGGACTTTTACAATCCTTTCATCGTTGTCCGTCATCGCAAGCAGCGTATCGAAGTATTCCTCAAAGGTAAACATACGGTAATAGTAAAAGCCGCGCGCTTTCTTCACGTCGTCCAGCTGAAACAGGATATCGTTCCAGAACCGGACGTCAAATCTGCTTCTGCAGTACGCGCGCATCTTTACCCTGTGGTTACTGATATCTTGTTCGATACGCATCGATTCCTTAATCGGCAGCGTCAGAGCGTCAATGAGCCGGCCGACAGAAAGAGGATCGTTGTCGCGGTACCTCTTAACGGCGCACTCCGCAATATCTCCATACGTCAGTTCGGCGAACACCTCCCGCCGTTTCACGTCATCTGTCACCGTTTCAAACAGTACTTTATAGTAATCGGGAAAGATGTCCGAAAGACGCATGTCGCACAGTTCACGGAGAATCTGCTGCCGGGCTTCGGGATTGCAGAACGTCTTATCCTTAGACGCCTGCAATCTCTCTGCAAATCTGAACTTATCCATTCTGCTCCTCCTTTCTCTCAGCTTCCTCAGCTTTCAGCATAGTACTGATCTCCTCGTGCGTCATATAGACGTCGAGGTCATCAGACGGAAGCTCAAGAGTGAAGTCGATGACTTCCTCGTGATCGATATTCGCATCAAAGCGTTCGCAGCAGTTCCGGAATGCCTCAAATATCGGCATGGGACACTCACCCTGAATAACCATGTACTGCTTGTACCTGCGGTAGTAACCAATCAGGAAGTTTGCCGCACAGATGTAGAATTCCTCCTTGTTATCAGGGTAGTTATCGGGTTCGTACATCAGTACATCGGCAATCGCATCAAGCGTATGGTTAAGCGAGCCGATAAGATATGTAACCATGTCCGCAGGATTGCCCTTGAGCGTTACATGGAGCTCTCCGTCTTCGACCTTGCCGCTGACGAATGTCTGTCCGGCAGAGCTGACTTCACTGATGATTTCATTTGTGTTTGAATTATTGTTCATATTATTTTTCCTTTCTAAAGTAAAATTTAGATTACATTTTTTATTTGTAATCAATGGTTCACTCGAGTGCGCAGCACTATTTAAAAATTTAACATCAGGCAGTAACCGACCAAGTTGAAGCTTCGCAGAGAGTTATCTCAGAGAGTCGGTGTAAAAAAA
>JAEEGL013210772.1_pt1 | contig 11774 bp, 2 predicted proteins | sample 9134231 | NCBI WGS metagenome assembly JAEEGL01 (sample SAMN16246548, study PRJNA631951) | gut metagenome | biome: gut microbiome; feature: rumen; material: fiber-attached | host: Bos | place: Iran: Karaj | collected 2018-10
CAATCCCCAATCCCCCATCCCCAATCCCCAATCCCCCTTATGAATTTTGTAAAGAATACAAGTGATATCAAAATTTGAGAATAAAAAATTAGATAATTAAAATTAAACAAAAATATGTTTGAAGTATTGATAGAAAAATTAATTCTATCATATTTTGGAGATTATATTGAAAATTTAGATAGGAATAAATTATCTTTAGGATTATGGTCAGGTTCTTTAACTTTAGAAGATATTAAAATAAATCCAAAATCAATTAATAAATTCAAACTTCCTTTCAAATTTTTATTCGGGAAAATAAAAAAATTATCTCTATTAATACCATGGAAACAGAATTTCAGTGTACCTACAGAAATAACAATAGATTCAATTCAGATAATTTTAACAGCAACAAGTGATAATGATAAATGGGATTACACAGATTATAATAGCTACGAAAATAAATTATATTATTTACTAAAATTTTCAAATGAAAGAATGCTCCAATTAGCTGAATCTTTTCTCGAAGAAACAAGAAAAATAGAAATGGAAAAAACAGGGCAAGCAAGTCAAATACAAGAAAAACAAAATACTTTTTGGGAAGGAATGGTAGTTAAAATTTTGGATAATTTGCAAGTTAAATTTAAAAATGTTCATATAAGAATTGAAGCCCCTTTTGATAATAATCATACTTCTTTTGGAGTTTCTTTAGAAGAAATGTTTGTGGTTAATACTAATGAAAATTGGGAAGAAGAATTTATTGATAGAAATGTATATAAAAATGCTAATATTTTTAAATTATTAAAAATTTCAAATTTTGGAATATATTTAAATCCGAATGAAACTTCCTTATTTTATAATTTATATTCATCAAATATTAAAAATAAAACAGAAAAGGAAACATTAGATATTATAGAAAAAGGAATGAATGATATTTTTCCAGAAGGTGAAAAAAATTGATTGATATGGAGTATTTAATAGAGCCTATGTCATTAACAGCAAAAATGACTCAAAGAAATGATATGTCGAACACTAATAATAAAGATAATGATAATGATGTTAATGTTCAATTACCAAAGATTCATTTAATTCTTGAATTAGATAAATTTAATTTTGATATTCAAAAAGAACAGTATGATTGTATTATTAAAATTATTAATACTGTGAGTCAGTATCATCAAATTCTGTATGATTTTAATAATACGACAAAATTTAAATTTTTCAGGCCAAAAATTAAATTATCAAAATTTTTGACAAAAAAAGAAACAAAAGAAGAAAATAACATCGATATCAACTATGAAAATAAAAGGAAAGTAATACTAGACTGGTGGAAATATGCTATAAATATGATAGTCAGACAAATTAAATATGTTAAAAGCAATAAAAAAAATATATTTCAAATACCTCAGATTTTAATCGACGAATATAAAAAAGATTTTCAAAAATTATACAAAAAATATTATTTAATATATAATGAAAATAAAAAAACCGAAACATTAACAGAAAAAGAGCTAAACCAATTATATAAAATACTCGAAATTATTGATTTGAAAGATTTATACATTTGGTCAAGCACAGTTTTAGAAGAAATTTTCACCGAGAAAAAAAAAGAAGAAAAAAAGTATAATAATACTTCATATTTAGGATTAATTTTTGGAACTAAATTTAACGAAGATGAATTAATAAGTAAAGAAGAAAAAGATATTATAAAAGAAATACTAACAAATGAGATAAATAAAGCTATGAAAATAATTATTAATGATGATATTGAAGTTAAGTTGCAAATAGATTTTATATTAAATGAAGGCTCATTTAAATTTACTAAATATTTTAATGAACAAAAAATTACTGAAGGATTTGAATTTCAATATAAAGGATTTTTTTTTTCTACAAAACAAGGAGAAAGTTTTAATGAGTTTAATTTACATTTAGATAAAATCAATGTTTATTTATTTAATATTATTAATAATAATATAATATCAATACCAATAACATACAAATTTTTAGAACAGGGTGGAAAAGAAGGGAAAAATAAATACATATATAAAAACAAAGAAAAAAAAAATGAGCCCATTTATAATAAAAAAAATTCAAAAAATGCAGTAAAAGATGATTATTCTGATAAAAATAATACTCATAATAATTTAATAAATAATAGTGATTCAGATTCAATTTTTAACAAATATGAAACATTTAATTCAGTGTATTCCGATTTTGATGACCTTGAAAAACAGCAAAATTTATCTACGAGAAAATACCATAGAAGATTAAGTTCTTTAAAATTAGAAAAACTTTTCGAAAATCAAGAAAGTGAATATTCTGATGCTAATGATGATTATAAAAGTAGTGAAAATAATGCTGACGACTTCAACGATAGTTTCAGAGAAGATAATAAATATTTCATGACTTTATTTTTTAGAAAAAATTTATATAATAATAAAGATAATATAAATTCAAAATTAAAATTATATATAAATGTTTTGCATATAACATATCATCAGGTTTTCCTTGAAAGAATAATTAATTTTTTCAAGGTTCCTTTAGATGAAGACTTGGCGAGTAAAGCTATTGATAAATTTGAAGAATTAAAAATAGGAACACAACAATCTATTATAAATAATATTTATAAAAAAAATATAATTCAAATTTATATTGAACCAAGAAAGATATTAATACCGATTAATAAATATGATATTAAAAATTCTAAAATTTTATTGGTTGATTTCGGGAGAATCGATAGTAATGATTATGAATCAAATTTAGAATCTAATGACTATATTAACTATAAAGAAAAATATAGTTTATATATACATAGTTTTGGACTTCATTATTATTCTAATTATGAAGAAATGATTAAAGATAAAAATAAATTCGAAATTATTTCAAGAATGACCATCGATCTAACTATGGGATTTCTTAATCCTGGATTATCCGATGAAAAATTTCCTCTATATAAATTTTTTTTAAATATAAATTCCATGAATATAGATTTAAATTGCTATATTTATACAATATTTATGTCAATAATAAGCATATTAAAGCCTACAAAAGAAATCGATTTATGGTCTCAATTAAATATGAATGAAAAAGAACTAAAAACAAATGCGGAAGTATCCAGTTATATTTTAAAAAAAAATTACTACAAAAAATATCAGCAATATTACGCAGTTTTATCAGGGGGATATATATATTTTTATTATGACAATTATGAAAATGATTATATGGCTTATTATCACTTAAAAAATTGCATATTGAAAGAATCGGAAGATGAATTAGGTTTTAAACTTAGTTCTCATAGTGGTACAATAGAATTAAAATTATTAGATAAAAAAAGTTATGAAAGATGGAAAAAAAGCATTATTGATAGAATAACAGAAATGAAAATATCATATAAATTCCAAGAAAAGGAAAAAATAAATCAAGAAAATATCCAAATAAAAAAAGAAAACAGTAAGCAAATATATTTCAGTGCAGAAATTAATTTTAAAACAGTTAATATTAAATTGCATGACGAAGAAAAAAATATATTCATCATAACTAATTTATCTAACATGAAAGCGAATTTTTCTTTGAGATTATTTGATGTATCTGTACATATGGAGGTTCAAGGTTTAACTGTATTAGATAATTTAACAAAAATTAAAGATTTTCAAACAATATTAACCACAGAAAAAAAATCGGAAAATATAAATGAAAAAATTATAGATTTAAATATATTAATGTGTGACGAAAAATCCGATAAATACAAAAATATTGAATTCGATGTTAATATGAATATAGGTACTTGTACTTTGATATGGAATCCTCCTGTTATAAAAAATATAATATCTTTTTTGATATATAATGATATATATAAGCATAAAGTTAATTTAGAATTAAATAATCAAAATATTAATATCAAAAATAAAGATTTCATTTCTCCTTCAACCTTTGCTATAACCAGAGAAAAATGTGATATTAATAAATATATTTATATGAATATTCATAGTAGTTTTAGTGAAATAAGGATTATTTTAATTCAACCTATATTGCAAATAAAATTTAATGAACTGAGATTTGGTCCTTCTTTTTTAGATTATGAGACAAAAGTTGATCATTTTATAATTAAAGGAGAATTAGGAAATACTCAATTATTTGATTTATGTCAATACCCTTTTGTGATAAAAAATCAGGATGAATATGATCCGAGTAAAATTAAAGAAATATTTGGAATCAAAAAAAATGGTGATGATAAAAATAAAAATAAATCAAATGAAGAAAATAATAATAATTCATCATTAATAAAATTTTATTATAAATCGATGAGCTCATGGTGCCCAGAAGTAAAAGATAATTACACAAGTGAAGCCGATGTAGTTATTAATCAATCAATGTTAATATTTATTTATGAACAATTTATGCGATTTTTTAATTATTTTATATCTCAATTTTTGGGCTCTTTTTCAGCACCAGAAAAAGTCAAAAAATTTAAGCAAAATATTGCTAAATTAAAACCAAAGCAAGAAAAAGATATCGATTTTATGAAATTAAACGTCGTTATCAATAGTCCGCAAATAATACTTAAACCGAGGTATCATATGAAAGAATATTTTTTAATTGATTTAGGAGATATAAATTTATCTGTTTATTATCAAAAAGTTTTTGGAAGATTAAGAAAAAATATCGATGATTATCGTTGGCTAAGTACTTATCAAATTAATATGAAAAATTTTACGATTAAAACTCATGATAATTTCGATATTTTAAATAATTCGAATTTAATCATTAATATGCATTTTATTTATGCGACAGATGAAGATAAATTATTAAGTGAAGTGGAATTTGATTCTTCATATCAATTTGATTTAGTTATTGATAATTTAGATATGAATTTAAGGCAAAAAGATCTTACAAATTTATTGCGATGTTCTGATTTAAATATACTTTATACAGATAATAAAAGTGATTTATATGATTATGACAATTATTATAATTCAAAAAAGAAAAAAATAATTCTAAAAAAAAGAAATTCAAAACTAATTATAAAAAATAATAATAGCGATTCAAGCCAAATTGAAAGTGAAAGTGATGACGATATAAAAGATATGCAAAAAAGCCAAAATATATATTCAACACCCAATAAAAATGATAATAATAAAATAAATATTGATGAAATAAAAGATAATTTAAATTCCTCGAATAAAAAAAATTTATTTAGTGAATATTGTAGTTTGATATGCTATTTATTAATCAAAAAAATAAGTATTAAATTATATTTAAGTAAAGATTCTGTTAATAATGAAAGCTATAATTTAGACCAATATTATCCCTTCGTTGAACTTTTATTAAAAGAAACTCAAACAATATTCACCAAAAAATTAGATATGAGTAACGAAACACGAATAATTATCGCTGATATGGAATTATTAGAAATTTCTTATGAAAGCAATAAAATTACTAAATTTAAAATACTAAGTGAATTCACACAAAATTTAATCACAGGTGAAAGAGATGATTATGAAGATAATATTGAAGATGATTTATTATTAATTAAAAAAAATAGTAAAAGAAGAAAAACTATAAGAGAATCAACTATTAGAGGAGATAACATTTTTAAAGTTAATGATGAGCAAAATATAAATAATATTAATGAAATAAACATTAATAATATTTTACAAGAGACAAAAGATGAAATTGAGGAAGGTCTTAATAAAGAAAAATTGAGTTCTAAAAATTTATCTGGATTAGATAATGAAAATGAAAAATACAACAGAAGCAGCTTAAGAAAATCAACAGTTAAAATAACAAAAAATTTTAATAAAGTATTTAATGATATTATTTCAGAGAAATTCATGAATCAAGTATATACTTTAATAAAAAAGTGCGCTATAGTGCCATATAAAGAAATGGTTAATCAAAGTTCCAAAATTCAAGTAGATATTCTTATAGTAATTGATTCTAATAGAGAAAAATCTTTTCAATTAACTCTTAATGGATTTAAATTAATAATGCGAATAGATATTTTTCAGTTATGTCGTTATTTTTTTTTGGAAGGTTTTCCTTTTTATGACAAATCCTCAAAAGATTTGCCAAATTTATTCGACCCAGATGAAGATAATAGACCAGGTATGAAAATGTATATAAAATTAAACAATCCAATAATATGCTTTTTAACTGATGATATATCTAATAAAGAACAAGAATTAATATGTATCACTTCTGAAGTCACTTTCGGGATAAAAAATGATAAAATGAGTATAATGAAAGATAATTTAGTTAATAAATTTTATAAAATATATAATGAATTACAAGAATGTAATAATCCAATTGATAAAAAATTAATTGAAAATAAAATAAATTCTTTGCATGAAATAAATAATATTATTAAATGCACATTAATAGATGTATGTCCTTTTGTTTGTGATTATAAAGATTTAGATAATAAAAGTAATCAAAATTTATTTGTAAGTAAAAGAAAAATAATGAATGATTTTATATTTTCATATGTTTCAGAATATATTATAAGTTATAATCCTGATGATAATACATTTTTATTCAAAAATTTACAAAATATTGAATTCACTAATATTAACATCAAAGCAAGTTATAGAGATTTTTTCCTTTATTTAAATTTATATAATTATATTTATTCTTTATTCACTGAAGAATATTATAAAAAATGTGATATTTTGATGTATTATACACATCAAAGAGAATTTTACAAACAAAAAGAAGAGCAGGAAAATAAACAGAATATTGAAAAAGAGTTACAAAGAAATGAAAGCTTAAAAAATTTCAAAACTCTTAAAAGTAAGAATTCTAATGCAAATATAAAAATTGATTTTGGAAGTAATATATATGGAGAAAATCAAATCAAATTTTTATCTGATGGATTAAAATTGGTTTTAATAGATGATCACAGTAATACTTTTTACCCATTTATAGATTTTTCTATCAAAAAATTTAAATTAAGTAATATTTCATATCCTATTATAGATGCAAGAAATAGTTTAAATAATAATATTAATGAAAATCAAATTGATATAAAAAATAAACAAATTCTTAATGAATTAAAAGGTGAAATAAGTTTCAAAATATTTACTTATAATTATATCGGTGGAGAATGGGAACCTTTACTGGAGAGTTGCGAACTGGAATTTAGTCAAAAAACAAAAATTGGAAAAAAGAATACTATTTACATATCTACTAAAAATAATAAAAAAGATAAAATTCCTGATATTAATATAAATATTAGCGATTTGACTATTATTTTCTTGTATAATACTTTAAATAAATGGTCCGATAAATATAAAAATATGCAAAAAGATTACAATGAAATTAAAAAGTATAAATATTTAAAAAATATGTCTATAATTAACCACACTATATATAATTATTCAGGTCGAGAATTAAACATTCATATCAAGGCAGAAAACAAAAATTTACTAAAGTTGAAAAATGGTTCAAAACAAAGAAAAGATGAATTTAGTAATAGATTAGATTTTTATATTGATAATAAAGACAATTATAAAATTAGAAATATAGAACCTAATAATTATTATGATTTAGAAATAGATAATAGTGATTATTTATTCATGAAAAAGCAAAAATCAAATTATATTAAATTATATGTAGAAAATGCACACGTATCGAATCATATTATTCAGATTGATAATTTGCAAAAAAAATATCATAGAGTGAATTATAACGAAATTAAATCCTTGAATAAATATATAGAAAATCCTGATAATAAAAATTTTTTTAATAAATATAGCTTTTTAATATCAAAAATAGAATTACATGGATTAAAAAAAGTAATATATTTTTATTCCCCTCTTGCAATATGTAATAAAACTAATTTCATTTTTGAAATAAAAATAAATAATGAAATGAATATTCCTAAATTATTTAAATTAACATCAAAAGAAACTATAGGAATTCCTTTTGAATATCTTAATGGAAACATTGAAATTAAACTTGAGGGATGCACTGAAGTTAAAAAATTTGATATATATAAAGAATTTTTGTTAAATGAAATTAAAGATGAACAAAATAATGAGGTAAAGCATAAATTAAATTCGGATGAAATCGAAGAAAATATTTATGAATTTGAAAAAAGGATTAAGAGAAATAAAAATATTTTAAAGGAATTGTCTTTTGTAGGTAAATTTAATCAAATATCATATATAAATCTTAGTTTTAATAATCCAAAAGAAAATGAATATTTCACTGAATTTTATTATTCATCAAATACACCAATTGATAGATTAAATCGTATAATTAATTTTAATACATCTTATACCTTATTAAATTGCCTTCCATTTGATATAAAAATTATATTTAATGAACAATTTACATATGATAAAATTCAGAAAAATGAAAAAGTTAATTTAACAAATATAAGTGTATTTTCGCCATTAAAAATGAAATTATTTATTAAAGAATATTCCACAAAAAAAAGTATAGTTGTATATGATATATATAAAGAACAAGATAATTTTAAATCTATGCAAATTACTTTGCAGAGCAATGATCCAACTGATAAAACTGAAATTATAGTTCAAGTCAGTTTAAAAAATAAATTACTTGTTTTACATGTAAATTCAATTTTGGTTAATCATTCGATGCTTGATTTGAATTTCCAAGTTGGGCATAAAGAAAAAGATATTAATAAAAAAGTGGCAAATCAAAAAGATAATAATAATTATTACATATTAAATGATGAACAATTTATGATGATTTCCCATGTGGATAAAAATAATAATGCTTATATAAGTGAGCCTATATCTATTTCAGCCATTGGAAATCATTATGTTATTGAGCTTAAAAATACTGAGAATAAAACACAAATTGAACTTATTATGGAAATAAGTTTAAGCTTGCTCAATATAAAATTAGATTTATATTGCAATATTATAAAAATTATTCCTAGATATATTTTATATAATCAAATGAAAACATATGATTTAGATATATACTTAGATAACATAGGCTCAGATAAACACTTCTTTCTTTGTAATTTAAAAAAAGAACAAAAACAGCCTTTATATTATACAGGCATCAGAGAAAAAGAGTTATTGGCCTTAAAATTAGATGAATCAAAGAATCATCAAAAAAAAAGAGATAAACATAATATAATAAGATTTGTTCCTAATATAAGAAAAAAATGTAATAAAAAGGAAATAAATGGAATGAAGGAAAATAATATAAATGAACAACAAGAAAAAGATGAGTACTTATATTCAGTTAGTTCTCCATATTCAACAGATGGCGATGCTTTAGTAACTTTAATGTGTAAATATAAAAATAAAAATAATAGCAATGTAAATATAATTAATACAAAAAGTGACCTTGATATAAAAGAGGAGAAAAATAAAGCTTTTTATTTCAATATAGAAAAAAGAAATTATGAATTAAGTAATTATTTAATTATTAAAGAAACAAATAAAAATAATTCTCAGATTTTTATATCAAATTTAACAGATAATATAAGCTTTGATATTTGGCAAAAAGATTACTTTGATAAAAAATTATTTTTAGAACCAAAAAAAAATTCAATTTTTGTTTGGAATGACTCAACAAAACAGCAAATTATTAATTTTCAATTTTTTTTAAAAAATTTAAAAAATATACCAGAAAATCTATATTCTTTTGAATTATCAAATAATAAAATCACATATTTAAACAAGAACTCAGAAGATGAAGAAAAAGAAGAGCGCAAGCCATTATATTCATTTGAAGATGATATAAAATTATATTTAATTAATAATAGAAACAAAAATACATATTATATTTTCCATTTATCAATTAATTTTAATGGAAATCAAATATTAATTGAAGTCAAAAATCTTAATTCAGAAAATGATATAAATTTAATAAATAATTTATCCTCATTAAAAAAAACTAAATATAATATAAATATAAATAAAGTAGGTATAAGCATTATTGGCGATAATAAGCATCTGATCAAAAGCAGTTCAATCAATAAAAAATATGAAAGAAAAGAAATATGTTATATAACTTTAGACAAAATTAAAATGATTTATAAATATGAGCAATTAGATAAATTAAATCAATCAGTTGTTTATGATATAAATATCCACGATATAGAAATAGATAATGAATTAAGTTATATAACAAATTATCCAATAATATTATTACCAGTGCATTCACCGAGAAGGAAAGAATTAAAAAAAGAAAAAAACGAAGAAAATAATTTAGATAATTATAATTATGTGGATGAAAAAGAATTTTTTAATTGTTCTTTGGTATTTAATAAAAAGAAGGGTGAAAAAATCACAAAAATAAATTTATTTAAATACGTGATTCAACCTTTTGATATAAATATAGAAAGTAGTATTTTTTTAAGTTTTTTTAATTTAATAAATAACTTATCTAGTGGTATGTCCACATCTTTAACATCGGTTAACCCACTATTTCAAGAAGAAAAAAATTTAAAAGAAAAAAATATAAAAATAAAAAATTTTTATTATGAGCCTGGTTGGATACGAGAAAAAATACCTGAATTAGATGAGGACGAATTACAAAAAATTATATTTATTAATGAATTTAATGCATCAAGCTTAGAATTTAATTTAACTTTTATTGCACAAACTAAAGATCAAATGTTTGAAAAATTATTGAAATTAAATGATTTTTTAACTGGGGTTTTGAATGTTTTGAATAAAACTGAAAATGTTCCACTATTATTACAAGGAGGAATTTCTTATAATTTATTTGGAAATATTAATGAAATATCTAAAGGCTTGTTTGAAATTTATAAACAACAAGTTGTAATACAATTTGTGAAATTATTCGGAGGAATGGAAATTCTAGGAAATCCTATTAATTTTTTAAATAATATTGGAAAAGGCTTTCAAGATTTATTAACAAAACCTGGAGAAGGATTAATGCAAGGCCCAATAGAAGCAGCTAAAGGCTTAGCCGATGGAGCGACATCTTTAGTAAAGCATACCGTAAATGGTACATTTGATAGTACATCTAAAATAACAAGTGGAATCAGTCAAGGAATTTTATATATAACTCAAGATGAAGAATATATTAACGAGCGTGAACAAAAAAAAATAACAGAAAAGCCCAAAGATATCATGGAAGGGTTTGGTTACGGAATTTCATCCATGGTAGAGGGGGTATTTTCAGGGATAAGTGACATCATTTTAAAACCTATAGAAGAATCCAAAAAAAAAGGATTAGTATCAGGCCTTACCAAAGGTGTATTAAAAGGCTTGGGAGGTGCTGTAATTAAGCCTATAAGTGGTGTATTTGATTTTGTATCAAAAACAACAGAAGGCATTAAAAATGGTGTTAATGACGATAGAATGATTAATAGATTAAGAGAGCCAAGAGTTTTTTATGGTATATTAAAAGTAATTAAAGAGTATAATTATAGTGATGCTTATGTTAAAAGATTTTTATGTAATGAAATTCAAGAAATAAAAGAAAGCGAAGAATATAATGTTAATTTTTATGGATTTGTTACTTATAAAAATAAAAGAGAAGAGCCTATAATATTAGTTTTTGTGCATAATGGGTTTTGGATTGTTGATATTTATAGAAAGGAATTAAAAGGTATTATAGCATATTCTGATATTCAAAATGTTGAACTAGTTAAAATTGATTTAATAAGAATATATTTCAATAAATTAATTAATAAGGAAAAATTCTATAATATTAAATTAAGTGAAGATACAAAATATCCTGATAAAATTGTTAATAAATTAAAAGAAGCTATTAATTCTAATAATTGGAAAAAAAAGTTGAAATAATTATATTTAAAAAGAAATATAAAAATTTTAATA
>JAEEGL014313804.1_pt1 | contig 11774 bp, 9 predicted proteins | sample 9134231 | NCBI WGS metagenome assembly JAEEGL01 (sample SAMN16246548, study PRJNA631951) | gut metagenome | biome: gut microbiome; feature: rumen; material: fiber-attached | host: Bos | place: Iran: Karaj | collected 2018-10
AGTTCAGGTCCGCCATCCGGAAGAGCGTCATGCAGCTGCGCAGCTTGAGGTCGTCCGGATAGCCGAAAATCTCGTGCGCGGAGAGCCCATCCAGCTCCAGCAGCGCCTCGGAGATCTCCTTCAGCCTCGGGCCGAGGACCGGATGGGCGAGATAGGCCTTTGCCTCATCCAGGTCGCGGATGGCGTAGTACTGCGCGGTGCTGGAAAAGCCGAGACCCTGGATCTGCGGGAAGATATACCACATCCAGTGGCTGCGCTTGCGGCCGGCGCGGATCTCGCGGAGCGCCTGCGCATAGTCATGCTCCTGCGCCTTTACGAAACGGGACAGATCGCTTGCCATGGTTATTCTCCTTTCTTTACGGCGCCCAGCCGTCGGCGATGTCGCGGATCAGCGCGTCACGCTTCCGGACGGGGCTGTCATCCCACTCCCAGCCGCGGTCGAGCAGCCAGTACTCCGCCTGCTCCTCCAGCGGCTCATCCTCGTCGATGGGGACGTCTTCCTTGCGGTTCTGCAGCTTTTTCCGCGTCTCATAGGCGCGCAGCTCCTTTACCGTGAACGGAAGCCCTGCCTCGGCAGCGACCGGAAGCAGCACATGCTCCACGACGGACTCGCGGATTTCCAGGCTGCCGGGGTAATTGGCAAGCCCCTCGGCAACTTTGGCCTGAAGCTCCGGCTCCGAATCATACCGGGCAAAAAACTGTTCGACATTCGTCATGAAAATAATTCCTCCATGATACTTGACAAATCCTGAAAACTCTGTATAATACTCTTTGCGTTTAGCGGGATTGTGTAAAGGTAGCACAGCGGACTCTGACTCCGTATGTGAGGGTTCGAATCCTTCTCCCGCTGCCAAGAAAGCACCTGAAATCGTAAGATTTTGGGTGTTTTTCTTTTTTGTATCCGAAGCCGGTCTGAAAAGTCCGGATCAGGGAAGCGTTTATTCTTTTGTCCCCAGCCGGTGTTTGAACGAAGATATTATAGCAGATATTAACCCTTCTGAAAAGCACTTTCGTATGGCTGCAAAGCCGCTGCCATGACCTCCGGCATGGCCGGTGGTCATGTTTCTCTGCTGATCTGCAGCTCTTTCAAGATGGCCTCCGCATCACGCAGGGGACGCACATAGCCTTCCAGGGTTCTGACTTTCACCGCGAGACCGCGGGAGCGGGGATTAATATAAATGCAGCATTTCTCCCTGCCGTTTCGGGCTTCCTGGATCAGGTTCAGCGCGGACGAATTTCCGTCGAAAGCCAGAAGCGCCGATGGCCTGCGCTTGAAAACCTCATAGGCGAAGCTCTTGTACAGACCCATGGGTGAGTTCTCAATGCTCAGAAGCACTTTGATCCCGGATTTCGTGAGCCTTGCCTTCTCCGCACGGCTGATCAGGCGCGGCACGATGGCAAAAAGCTGAAACCGGCCTCCTGCCTGCTGCGCCAGATAAGCCTCCTGCCCGGTCAGGCTGTGACCGAGCACAAAGAAGACCTTTTCAGGGTCTGCCCCTTTCAGCAGCGCATCCAGGAACGCCCGGTCTTCCGCGCTGAGCTTGCTGCGATGGCTGCTGTTATTAAAGCTGCCGCCCGCAACGATAATCGGCAAACCGTCTTCCGGCAGCGTTGCGAGCTGCTCCCGGAGGGCTTCGTCAGCGTTGATTTTCCCGGAATCCTGCCAGAGAATCCTGGCGTTCTGTTCCGTCTCCTCCAGAAGCCGGCGGTAATGACGCTCCGGGTCTCCGGATGGGAAATCGCTGCGAAACTGTGCGGTCTTCTCTTCAAATACCTGCCGGCTTCGCGCAAGAATCTCATCTTCGCTTCTGCGCATACTGCACAGCTCTTCAAAGCGCAGGCCAAGCAGTTTTTCCAGGCTCAGCTCCTCGTCAATCGAGTTTGTGCCGTAAAGGGCCCCGCCGTCTGTGCCCTGCACGCAGTGTACGCCTGCGCTGAGATACTGCCGCAGCGGGTGGCGCGTCAGACTGCTGAGGTTATTCAGCCGTACGTTGGAACTGATCTGAAATTCCAGCGTCACTGCATGTTCACGAAGCTCTTCCAGAAGGCGCGCGCCCTTGGCGCTTCTCAGGTCGCAGGTATAGAGACCGTGTCCGATGCGCAGTGCCGGGAATTCCTGCCCTTCGCGGAGGGCATCCTTCACACAGCGGATGGCGTTTGCCACGTTGTCGCGCAGACTGTCATTTTCTCCGGCGTGAATACGGATGACAAAGCCGGTATTTTTCTCAGCGATGCGGACCAGCTCTCCGATCACGCCGCGCAGCTCAAGGATGTCGTTGATTTCCTCGCCGATGATATCCGCCCCTGCCACATAGGGGTCACGTGCGACAATACCGAGACAGCGCAGATTCTCCGACAGATAGTCGCCGGGTGTCACCCGATCGCGCACGATGGTCAGGGGCGTGCGGCGGATGCCGGCCAGAAAGCGAAGCAGCACTCCGGTCTCCCGTGTGACGTTTGGCATGACTTCGTGGATCTGGCGAAGCTTTGAGGGAAACTCTGCCTTGTTGAGAAGAGAGGTATCCGTGATCTCGGCATATTCAATGCCATAGCGCCGATACTCCCGCGCGATCCAGAGCAGAAGGTCCTGATAGAGCGTGTTCTGCCGGTAGCGCACGTCCTCCCGGTCCTCGCGGATCTGTGCGGCGTAGGCGCGCACTTCGCGATTGGGGATCTGCTCGGTGTTGAGCGCGGCGAAGGGGTCATCTGCTGCGATCCCCTTCGTGAAAACATAGCGATAAAGATATACTTTTTCCAGATCGGCAAAGACCGCCTGCCCATCCTTCGGAATCGTCAGGGAGTTGCGGATATGATCGATATTTGCAGCCGCATCTGCAGGGTTGCCGAGGATGAGGTCGGCGAAGTTGATGAAGGTGAAATCGTCAATGCGCCGCTCCCGGTGCTTCCCGGTCAGCTGAAGTTCTCCCAGCTCCCGCACCGTCTTTTCCCTGGCCGCTTCCAGCCGTTCGTGCTGTTCCGGCGTACAGCGCAGGCCAAGCTTTTTCACATAATAGTAGGGATAGCGGATCTGGTGCATCACACCCAGCGCAATCAACAGCTCCGGCGGCAGATTCCCGTTCATGTGGGTGTGCAGATCGGTATGAAACTTGCACTCACTGCGGATGTAGGTCTTGACCAGGGTCTTTTCCACACCCAGGCGATAGTCCTTGGTCTGGCTCATCAGCGTTTTGGAGATGGCGGGGATGGATGCTTTGAGTTCCACGCTCCCGTCAGGGAAGATGTTTGCGACTTTTGTCCCGCCCAGACGCAGGATGTACATCCGGCGATTGCCCCCGTCAAAATAGCAGGGGATCTGGCCCCGGATCACGAGCAGGCCGCTTTCGTCCTCTGTTGTTGTGAGGGCAAAGAGTTTTGCCAGGTTCCGGATCAGGTTGCCGGTGTGATGGTTCGGCGTGCGCATGATGTAGTGCATCCGCTCACCGTCCATATAGAGATCGACAACGATGTCCTTCTCCCGGTCCAGATAAAACTGCTGAAAGAATACGATGGCAGCACACCTCCCGTTGTTTTGCTATATACTACCATGTGCAGGCCCGTTCTTCAAGAGAAAAGCAGTCGGAACCCGGCTTCCCGGCTGCTGCAGTTTTCCTTTAACAGCAATCAGCGCTCATGAAAAACGCTTTTGCCCATGCGGGACAGAACGGCGGGGCAAAGAGTTTTCCGGGCAGAAATTTATCCTGTGGACAGCTTTTCTTCGTTGCTTTATAATACCTCTGAACGCAGCAGGAACCATGAATGCTGAAAATGGAGGACGGGAATGCTGGAGCGATACGATGGAAAACTGATCCGGATTACAACAGAGGACGGCGACGTCTTTACCGGCGAAGCCGAGTCCCTGCCGTCCGGGTACGGGCTGGTCGAATTTGACCGGGCGGAGGAGAGCGTCTGCATTGACGACGTGCAGATCTTTCACTCGGAGATCAGAAAGATCGAAGTGCTGTCCGGGAGTCCCGCTCCCGCTCCGGCGCGGGATCGGTATGACGATCTGATGGGCCGGCTGCTGGAGGGGCCGTATCAGATCGCGGACATTCTGCCGGAACAGGTGCCCGCAGATGCCGACGGCCAGTATTTCGCCGTGGAACGCTATTATCTGCAGCCGGAACGGCTCAGAAGGCTGCGCCGCAGCTTTGCGGAGATCCTCCTGCGGCTGAACTGCTACGAGGATATGGAAGTCACCTTTGATTCCTGCGAAAGCTGGGAGCGCAATCCCGACCCGGAGGTCTTTGCGGAACACATGCTCAGGATGTCCGGGAACGAATTCCTCCGCGCGGTGTTCCCGGCGCGGGAAGCCATGATTGACATCGAACCGGAAGATACCTATATGACCGTCTATGGTGCGGCGGGTGCGTTTCTGGACAGGGTTCGGAAGCTGTCGGAAGCGGAGGGTTTTTTCCTGTGGGCTCCGCCTCAAAACGAGTAAACGGATATCTGAAATCAAAAACCGGGACGTCCGGGAACCGCTGCTGATTGGTTCCCGGACGCCCCGGTTCTGTATGAGAAATGATCTGTTTATACCCTTCCGGCGTATTGCGCCTGAGTCGGCAGGAACGGAATACCTGTGTTTCAGAAAGAGAGGTCCGCTGCCGCGGGAAATCCGTAGGCGCTTTCGGCGCTCCGGACAGCCCTGGTGATTGCCTCGCTGATCACTTCGGCTGCCAGCGAGCCGACAAGCTCCTGATCGGCCGGAATGTCTCCGACAGAAACAGCATAGATGCTGTCGCCGTCAAAGGAGGTATGGACGGGATTGATGGAACGGGCATACCCGTCGTGGCCCATCCCGGCGATTTTGCACAGCGCCGGCTTTTCAAATGCAGCATTGGTCATGACCACGGCCAGCGTTGTGTTGCCGACAAAACGGTTTTCAATCGCCGCAATGCTCTGCTGCATCACTTCGGTCGTCCTGCGGAAAGCAGAGCGGTCCTTCGTGAGCAGGCCTGCAATCTGTTTTCCCGTTTTCCAGTCGAACACGTCGCCCAGCGCGTTGAGTGCGACAACCGCTCCGATCTGCAGGGGGCCGAGCTGAACGGCATAACTGCCGATGCCGGTTTTCATGCAGGTGGGCATGCCTTCGATCTTGCCCACAGTGGCGCCGCAGCCCGCGCCGTAATTTCCGTCGCGGTAGTTCGGGGCGTCCAGCGCCAGACGCGCTGCCTCGTAGCCCATGGCAGCGTCCGGCCGGGTGAAGGGATCGCCCACCGTGAGATCAAACAGATCCGCCTGCGCGACGAGGGGAACCTTCGTCACGCCCACGTCGAAGCCGATGCCGCGCTCCTCCAGGAGCTTCATGACGCCGTCGGCAGTGCCGAGACCGAATGCGCTCCCGCCGGCCAGTACGATCGCATGGATCGTCTGCGCGGCCATGAGGGGGTTTAAAAGCTGGCTCTCTCTGGATGCCGGACCGCCGCCCCGGACGTCCAGTCCGGCGCGCATTCCGTCTTTGCAGACGAAAACGGTGCAGCCGGTGCCGGCTTCCCGGTTTTCTGCCTGGCCGATTGTGACGGCCGTAATATCGGTGACAGAGATCTCTTTCATTTTTCAGGGTTCCTTCTGATTCGTTTTCGACTGGAAGTGATTGCCCGCTGCGGACATACCAGAATGCACAGATGGCAGCCGACGCATTTCTTCCCGTCAAGGACGGGCCTGCGGTCTTTTGACAGCCGGATCGCCTGGTGCCCGCCGTCTGCGCAGGAGATTTCGCAGCGGCCGCAGCCGATGCACTTCTCCCGATGAAACTTCGGGAAGAGGATCGTATCGCGCTCCAGGACGTCGGTTGTCGCGCTGACCGAATCCAGAGCCAGACCGCGGGCTTCCGCGACGCTGTCAAGGCCCTTTTCGGCAAGGTAGTAATTCAGCCCGGCTTTGAGATCGTCAATGATGCGGTAACCGTATTGCATGACAGCGGTGGTGACCTGGATGCTGTCCGCGCCGAGGAGGATAAATTCCAGCGCGTCACACCAGGTCTCGACGCCGCCCATGGCGCTCAGATGCATGCCGGCGAGCTTCGGGTTCTGCCCCAGCTCCGCGATAAAGCGCAGGGCGATGGGTTTTACCGCATTTCCGCTGTAGCCGCCCACCGCGGACATGCCGTGTACGGCCGGGGAGGAAACATAGGTATGGGGACTGACGCCGATGATGCTCTTGATGGTGTTGATTGCGGCAATGCCGTCCGCGCCGCCGCGCAGGGCGGCTACAGCGGCAGGGCTCATGGCGGCAACGTTGGGCGTAAGCTTTGCGAGAATGGGGATCTTCGCACCGCGTCTGGCCGCGGCGGTGAAACGCTCCACCAGCTCCGGCACCTGGCCGATATCAGAGCCCAGCCCTTCGTCCGCCATATTCGGGCAGGAGAAGTTCAGCTCGATCGCGTCCGCGCCGTTTTCCTCACACTGGCGGGCCAGGTCCTCCCACTCCGCGTCATTCTGCCCCATGATGGAGGCAAGGATGAATTTGGTCGGGTAGTTCTCCTTCAGGCGGCGGAAGATCTCCATGTTTTCCGCGACGCTGTGGTCGGAGAGCTGCTCGATGTTCTTAAATCCGATGATGCCGCCGTCGGAGCCGGAGATGGCTGAAAAGCGGGGCGAGGCCTCGTGGATATCGAAAGAGCAGATCGTCTTGAAAGCGACGCCTGCCCAGCCGGCTTCAAATGCTCTGGCGCACATGTCATAAGTGCTGCCCACGACAGAGGAGGAGAGCAGAAACGGGTTTTCCAGAGGGATCCCGCACAGCTGCGTGCGCAGTCTCGATTCGTCCTCCGGCGCGGGAATCTCCAGTCCCGGCTTCACAGCGCCATGCAGACGCGTCATCAGCGCGCGAACCGGCACTTCATGCGCGCGGACACAGGCCGCCTCACAGGGCGCAGGGCAGCCGGCGCAGGGGTTTGCTTCAGGAAAACGGGAAGCGGCGCTCTTTTCGTCATCGAACCAGATGCTCCGGAGCAGTGCCGCGCAGTCGAGCTTCCCGCAGGCCTTGCTGCAGGGTGCGTCGGCGCACAGGGCGCAGCCGATCATATCCGAGCGATACAGCTGCTTTTCGAACATGAAACTTCCTGCTTTCTGTTTTAAGTTCGTATACAGGAGTTAACGCTTTAAATACTCCGACGAGACCGGAAATTCGAAATAGGTGTCCGGGTACGGCTCGTCCTTCAGGGTAAAGTGCCACCACTCGCAGTCGATCGGCTGAAAGCCACCCCGGATCATCGCGTGCTGCAGGACCATCCGGTTTTCATACTGCTCTCTCGTAATGCCGCGGTAGTCCGGATGGGAGACCTCGCTGAACAGATCAAAGGGGCCGCCCATATCCAGGTCTTTCCCGCTCTTCATATCCAGAAGCGTCAGATCCACCGTGCTGCCCCGGCTGTGGCTGGACTGCTTGGCAATGTAGCCCTTGACGAAGAGCTCCTGCTTCTCCAGCTCCGGGTAGAAATAAGGCTTCATACGGACGTCCTGATCCTCGAGGCCCCAGAGGACAAACTGCTTCACGGCGCGAGCCGGGCGGTAGGCGTCGTACACCTTCAGGCGGTAGCCCTGGACGAGCAGCTCGCTGCTGACGGACTTCAGCGCACGTGCGGCCTCTATTGTCAGCAGTGCGCAGGGCTCTTCGTAGCCGTCGATCCGTTCTCCGATAAAGTTATAGGAGGAGTGATAGCGGATCTCCTGGATAATCGAGGGGACGTAGTCGGCGAGCACCACAAAGCCGGAAGGATCCATGGTGACGTTGTTTCTGTATTCTGTTCTCATTGCTTTCCCTCCCGGCGGGCAGACGGTCCCGCATACTGCCTTTGTTCAGATGTTCTTTCCTTACCGTTGCCCCTCTTCGGGGATCACAGGTTCTTTGTCAGCGACAGGACGTTCTGCCCGTCCCGGTACTCATAAGATACGTCGTCCATAAACTTCTTTGTCATCAGGATCCCGAGACCTCCGATTTCCCGCTCGCTGGCCGGCAGACTGAGATCCGGATCCGGCTTTGCCAGCGGATCGTACGGAATACCGCGATCCGTAAAGGTAATCGTTATGGCTCTGGGGTCTCCCGAGATTTCCGTGTTAAGCTTTGCCCGGCCGGTGTCCGGGGCATAGGCGTAGTGGGCAATGTTGACGAAGACTTCTTCGACGACAACGGCAATCTGCATCTGTGCTTTCATGGAACAGCCGGAGTCCGCCAGACGTTCCTCCACGAAGGCCTGAACCTCATCCAGGTTTTCGTCTTCCGCGACGATGTCGAGTTCATTGGGGTCGAAGAGCAGCGTATCCGTTTTTTCCAGCAGTTCCAGCAGCTCGGCCTTCCAGTGCTCAATCTCCGCGCGGCCGGCTTCCGTTTCAAGGCCTTTGCGGCGGATGGAGCGGCGGATCAGGCGGGTATAACCGATGATCCGGGCCTTGTCCTCAACCTCGCGCAGCTTCGTTTTGCAGGCTGTGCCGAGGTAGGCCGCGAGCGCCTTTCGCCAGAACGCCTCGGCGGTCTCATAATCATAGCCCTGAAAGGCTTTGACTGCCTCGTGATCCATTTCGTAAAAGCCGATGAAAGAATTGAAAATACTTGCGAGCTCAAAAATCGGGTTTCCGACCGAAAGCGTATCCATGTCGATCAGAAAGACTTCATCATTCTGCAGCTGCAGATTTCGCGTGTGGTAGTCGCCGTGGATCAGGTGGTCGTCGTACGGAACTTCATCCACCAGGTTCAGAAGCTTATCTGCGGCATCCTCCGGGAGATAGTCGTGCATAAAGGTCGCCCAGGAAATGACGGTTTCCTTCATATCCGGAAGCTTTCCCGCGGGTACGCGAGTCCCGTGGATGGTTTTAAGCAGCTTCACATATTCCCCGACACACCAGTCCAGCTTTTCCGGCTCGGTGGCAATGAGCTTGGAAAAGGAGCGGGCGTTGAGCAGCTCATAAACGGAGCCGTACCGATCTCCCACCTTAACGACGTTGTAGGAAATGGCGGTGGGGATCCCGAGAATCAGCGCGCGCTTTGCTGTTTCACGCTCATTGAGGATTCTTGTCAGCTCAATATCCTTGTTGTAGACCTTTACTACCGTATCCTGGGCAAGGCGATAGACAGTGCCGTTCGCACCGTGTCCGATCTCCTCACAGCCCTCGATGGATACGTTCCAGTAAGCCCGTTCCACCGGCATCATTTCGGTAAAGCCCGTCATTTCGAGAATCCCGAAGACCTCAAAGCCGGCATTGATGATTTTCATGCCGGGATGCGCCTTCCGAAGGCGCAGCAGGATCCGCAGCCCTGCCGAGGAAATGTATTCCAGTCCGGCGACATTCACAACAACCTCGGGGTCATCCCTGCCGTCAAGCTGTGCCAGGATATCGGCTTCAACCTGCGCGGCGTTGTTCGAATCTATTCTGCCGGAAAGATCAAGGGTTATCATTTCGGCCGTCCTTTCCGTGGTACTCCATGCAGAGCATGGTGAGATCGTCAAACTGCTCCGCATCCTCGACAAAGCCATCCACCGCTGCGCGGACGTTCTTCAGAAGCTGCTCCGGACAGGCGTCCGGGTCCGTGTTCAGGGCGTCGATCAGCCGATCCGTGCCGAACATCCGGTTTTCCCGGTCGGTTGCCTCCGGTACGCCGTCGGTGTACACAAAGATCTTCGCTCCCGGCTCCAGGCTGAGCTCATACTCGCTGTATCGGACAGTCTCCAGACCGCCGATGACAAAACCGTGCTTGTCTTTGAGAAGTTCAAAGCGGCCGTCAGCGTGCTTTACCGCCGGGTACTCATGACCGGCGTTGGCGGCGGTCAGCTTCCCGGTGGAGATCTCCAGGATCCCCAGCCATACCGTGAGGAACATCTCCGCCTGATTGCCGGCGCAAATGCCTTCATTGGTTTTTTCGAGGATCTCCGCCGGGGATTTTCCAAGCATCGCGCAGCTCTGCAGGATAATCTTGGAGGCCATCATGAACAGTGCGGCCGGGATTCCCTTGCCGGACACGTCCGCAATCACAAGGCCCAGATGGTCCTCGTCGATCAGGAAGAAGTCGTAGAAGTCGCCGCCGACCTCTCTGGCGGGATCCACCGTGGCATAAAGCTCAAACTCGCAGCGGTCAGGGAACGGCGGGAAGTCGTGCGGGATCATGGACATCTGGATCTGGGTTGCCAGCGCAAGCTCCGTGACGATACGCTCCTTCTCCGCGGTAATCCGCGTGAGGTTTTCAACATATTGCTGGACCTGCTCCTCCATCTGGTCGATGGATTGGGCGAGCTGTCCGATTTCGTCCCGGTTTTGGATCGTTTCCTGCAGTTTTGTCTCTGCCGGTACATTCTCCGAAGAAAAGCGTACCGCCTCTTCCGAAATCTGCCGGATCGGCATCAACAGCACCCTGTTCAGATAAATGCTCTGCCCGATGATCACAAACAGCGCCAGGACGACAAGAACCATTCCCACGCGGCGGATATAGGTGTTCCGCGCGTGATAAAGAGTATCCAGCTGCTTTTGGACGCAGAGGAGCGCCTTGACCTCCCCGTCAGACCCTTTCAGGGGTACGATCGCCGTGATGTGGGCGTCGGTTTCAATATAACCCTTGTCCCGGATCACCAGTTCCTGATCAGACCGGCCTTCACAGAGAGCGCGGTATTTTTCCCGGTACTCATAATTGGTGGTATCCCGGAGATAACCGAAAGGATAGACCGTGTAGTTGCTTTTGCTGTTAATGGTGGAGAACAGGAAGCGTATATGCGCATAATCCGACCGATCCGGTTCGATCACGTAGATAAACGTCGAATTCGAGGAGTTGCAGAGCGCGGTCAGAGCATTCCATACCGTGTTGTAGTCTTCGGTCTCACCGTTGGACCTCCGGTACTTTTCCATGCGGTCGGCGTTAACAACCACCGCGGCAACTCTTCCCGTGTGAAAGGCGCTTTCAGAGTACTGGCTGATCAGCGCATCCGTAAGCTCCCGATGACCGATCATGCTGACGACGAGGGAAAACACCACCAGCAGCAGAACAATGCCGGCGATGCTCTTCACAGCGATGCGCTGTCCCTTTTTCTTCATTGCGCAGTTTCTCTCCGCGTTTTTATTCGATCGTCAGGATGTCAGAAAACCCTGTGATCTCGAAGATCTCCATGATAATCTCGTTCACGTTGACGAGCTTCATCTCACCCTGCCTGGACATGGTCTTCTGTGCCGCAAGCAGCACGCGCAGGCCGGCGGAGGAGATATACTCCAGCTTTTCGAGATCCAGTGTCAGCCCGGTCACACCGGGCAGAGCATCCTTCAGCTCTTTTTCCAGCTCAGGGGCGGTGGTGGTGTCCAGCCGGCCCTCCAGGGCAATCACCAGGGCGGCGCCGTCTTGGTTCTTGGTAATGGTCATTGGGGGTTCCTCCTTGTTGTTATTCAAAACGCTTTGTCACGGTCATGTCGACCATGCCGCCGCGAATTGCGATCTTAACCTCGTCCGAAACTGTCCGCAGGATGGACTGCGCATATTCATCCCACTCGGGAATCTCAATCGGGTGGTTTGCCAGGTCGCCTACGGCTTCATCGGGGATGCTGTAGTCTGGTTCGGATACCATGGCGGCTTCAAAACTGTCGCGAAGTTTTCCGAGGAAGGTGTTGGCGGCCTCGTTTTTCCGGGAGGTGGCGGAAGCAATCAGGTTTGCTCTCTTCTCTCTGTCCATAACGGTTTCGGTGGACAGGTGCATGTCAAACTTCCGACCTTCGCTTTCCAGCCAGAAAACGGCCTTCAGCTCTCCGGTTACACTGCGCGCGAGACTCAGCAGTTCTTCCGTGCACAGCCGGAGCTGGAGC